>JGI25617J43924_10000083_pt1 | contig 14620 bp, 8 predicted proteins | sample GraSoi2013_115cm_FD_43924 | JGI IMG/M metagenome (IMG submission 43924) | reverse complement strand
GGATTCATGATGAACGGCCCCATGTGATCTTTGGGAGGGGAGTCCGGTTTGAAGTCCGGCACATCATTGCCTGTCCATTTTCCCGCCGCTTCGTTCCACCACACCTGTTTCCGCTCAGGATCCCACGGCTTCCCATCAGGGTTGCAGGATGCGCGGTTATAGAGCACGCGGCGGTTCGCTGGCCAAGACCATGACCAGTTGGGATAAACTCCCAAGTCGGATGGATCTTCCGTGCCTCGCCTCTGGATCTGGGCTCCCGCCTCCGTCCAGCAACCGGAGTAAATCCAGTTGCCGCACATGGTGGTTCCATCATCTTTTAGCCACGCAAAACCGGGTAACTGCTGGCCGGCTTTGACAACTTGTCCTGTCGCCGGATCAGTCAGGTCCGCGAGGGCCTTACCGTTCAGTTCCATGGCTACTTGGGAAAGTGGTGGATGGGCCGGGTCTGCGTAGGCCCAGTTCAGATTCAAAATCGGGTCGGGGAATTTCCCGCCCTCTTTCTTGTACAAATCCCGGACGCGCAGGAAGATCTGTGCCAGGATGTCTTGATCGAGCCGGGCATCTCCAGGAGGCGGAACCGCAGCATACTTCCACGTCACCCAGCGTGCCGAGTTGGTCATGCTCCCGTCTTTTTCCGCAAAGCCCGCGCAGGGCAAACGGTATACCGTTGTCTTAATGTTCTTCTGTTCACCTGTCGCAATGCCCGGAGCTCTCCAGAACTCGCTGGTCTCGTCTGGATAAATTTCGCCCACCACCAGCCAGTCGGTCTTCTTCAGCGCGTTGATGTTCTTGTTTGTGTCCGGACCGACCATCACGCCGTTCATTCCGAAGGCCATCATGCCCTTGACCGTGCCGTTGTACATGTCGTCCCAGATGTGGGTCCACGAATAATCGCGGTCGATTTTGGGCAGATAGTCGAAGGCAAATCCGTTCTGTTTTGTCGCTGCATCCCCATACAGTGACTTAAGCAGCGAGACTGCGAACTTCGGGGTGTTCGAGTAGTAGTTCATCGAATTCCACGGCGCCGGCTTCGACGATCCCGGCGTCGTGCGTTTCAGAAATGCGGCCAAATCCGTATCGGCGGGAACGGGCGCTTTGAGATATCCCGGTAGAGAGTCGTACAGCCCGGCCATGTCGGTGGCGCCCTGAATATTCGAGTGGCCGCGTAATGCGTTTACTCCGCCCCCAGCTCGCCCAACATTGCCGAGAAGAAGTTGTATCATTGCCGCCGTGCGAATGATTTGGGTTCCGAACGTATGTTGCGTCCAGCCCACCGCGTAGATGATGGTCGCGACTTTCTTCATATCGCCGTCTTTGCGGACGGAAGTAAACAAGTCGGCGGCCTTCAGGAACTGGTCCTTTGGGATCCCCGTGATGCGCTCCACTGTTTCCGGCGTGTAGCGCGAATACTGCCGTTTCAGCAGTTGGAAAACACAGCTCGGATGCTGGAGGGTCAGATCGTATGCGACATTGGGAGGAAGAGAGGGTGGCGGTGCTGTTCCTTCTGGCTGGCCAGGCGTGGGTTCAGGTGCCTCGCAGGAATGCGCTGCGGCGCCGCCCGTCTTGCCGCTGGACTCGCCGACCGCCTGATAGTTCCATGTGGATTTATCGTAGGTACCCGCCGCGGCATCAAATCCCGAGTAAAGCCCGTCCTCCGGAAGCTTGAAGCCTTCCTTCACGATAAACGCGGCGTTCGTGTAGTTCGCCAGATAATCGTGGGCGATCCGGTTGTTTTCGACGGCGTAGTGGATCAGCCCGCCGAGAAATGCAATGTCGGTGCCGGCGCGAATTTGGAGGAAGAGGTCGGCGGTTGAAGACGTGCGCGTGAATCGCGGGTCTACGGAGATCAGCTTGGCGTTGCGATTGCGCTTGGCCTCCATCGCCCACTTGAATCCGCAGGGATGGTTCTCGGCGGGATTCCCGCCCATGATCAACATCATGTCGGTGTTCTTGATGTCGATCCATCCATTGGTCATCGCCCCGCGTCCGAATGTTGGCCCCAAACTGGAGACCGTGGGACCGTGTCAAACACGGGCCTGGTTTTCCAGGTAGCAGACCCCCAGGCTGCGCATGGTCTTGACGACCAGATAATTGAACTCATTGGTATCCGTGCAGCCGCCGATGAACGAAATGCCTTCGCATCGGTTCACAGTGTGCCCGTTCGCGTCCTTCTCCACGAACGTATCGTCGCGTGTCTTCTTGGTCCAGCGCGCAATCTCGTTCAGGGCGTTATCCCAGGAGATGTCCTCCCACTCCGTGGCACCCGGGCGCCGGACTTGCGGTTTGGTCAGCCGCCGCGGGTTGAGCATGTCCTGTTCGAGCGAAGAGCCCTTCGGGCACAGAGTTCCGCGATTGGTGGGGTGATCGGGATCGCCTTCGACGTGGATCACCTGCGGCGTGACGTTCTTCGCGCGATCGCCAATCGTATAGATAAGGACGCCGCAACCTACCGCGCAATAGGGGCAAGTCGAGCGTGTTTCATTCGCGCGTGCAATCTTTAGCTCTCTTAGCTGGGCGTAGGCAGGCGTGAGGTCGAATCCAAAGATGGTGGCCGCGACCCCGCCGACGGCCGCTACCCTGAAGAAATCTCTGCGCGACGTTGGCATCGGAGGGACCTCCGCATCCGGCTCAAGAATGGCTGGATGTTCAGCCTTTTGCGATGCCTCCGCGTTGCGATGTGTTGTCTCGCGGTCCGTTCGAACGTGAGCTGCTGCCAGCGTCTGGCAGGAATGTAGCCCCCCACCGCCTTTAAACTGTGATCCAACGGTGAGATGCCAACAGCAGGCTCGAACCAGAGTGACAGATGCCAAGGCGGCTCAATGCGAACGAAGCCTCCATCAGAGGCAACCCTCGGGAGAGGCAACCCTCGCGTCAAACAGATCTTTTAACTGTGGACTGCCCTACAAGTCGGAGCTGCAGCCGCAATTTCAGGTCCGTGGCCCTTCAGGTTTTCAGACAATGGGTTGTTCAGATTTTTGTGAATGGATCTCAGTGCAGCGCAAAAACTGAGCTGTGCTAAGTTGTCGAATACTCGTTGATCTCCATTCCCTTAACCCATTGTCCATTCACTAAATTCCATTCTCCCGTTCCCATTTCCATTTCGGCTCACAGGAGCAGGCGCTTGGTGGACGAAGAAGAAGGACGCTTTCCAGCGTTGGCCGCCGGGTGCCCCAGGCTTTATGTTTTCCTGTTTGTCCCTCTCGACACTCGAGGTCGCCCCATCCATGCGGGGAAGCTGGCTCTTGGTTTTTCAGCTTCGCCGCATGGGTGGGATTGAAAGGCTTTGTCCGCGAGATGCTAATTTTATCCGCTCCGCCGCGACTCCGAGCGTCAGCTAGAAGTTCAGAAATGGGAGGGCGCCTGGAGGCGCACGGCACAAGTCAAAATCAGAGGGACACGTCATTGAATCCCGCCCTTCGCAAAAACCAAGACCGCGAAGGGACGGGGCACCCGCCGGGAATACTCTTGTCGGGGCACCAGCATTGCTCTCCTCCATTTAATGTAGCTGGCCCCTTAATTTCCTGTCTCACTTTTGGGGTGCACTCCAAACGCCGCCCCTTCCTCTGCACTCCATCCCGGCTGATTTCCCTTGACCCATCCCGATCCCTTGGCCCACAATCATCCCGCCAGCGTCGCTACGCTCCGATCCCCTGATCGGATTCGCTGGAACTGTGATCGCTTTTCCTTCAGGAACACTGATTGCCTTCCCAGGAATACGCACTCGGCTTCGCGACTCTTTTACTTGCGCGACGGAGCGGCAATTGGTGTAGACTTCATCTGTTTTCGGACTCGAAGAGGAACACCGCTTATGAAGAAAATAGTTCTGATAGCGGCGTTAATAGGGTTCCTAGTGGCGCTATCGCTAGGAGTTCTTGGATCATATATGTATCACCACGGCATGTACAACAGACCCAGTCCCGCTGTGATGCTGACAAGGAGGGTAGTTCTCTGGGTGTGGCCGACTGCGGCCATGCTGGTAGATGCCGACGAGAATTTGCGGGGGGTTGTCGCGTTCATAGTCTGCTCGATCGCGAATGGAATCATTTATGGAGCAGTTGCTTTCTGTCTCGCTTCTGGCTGGAAGAGCCTGTTCAAGAACAGGCAAATCCACAATTTCTAGCTAGCAGCGTCCTATCTCGTTCGCGTCTTCCGGAGTGTAGCTAACCGTCGTTTTGGTACGATCTCTATCACACAGTTATAAAACAAGTCCGAAGCCGAACAGCCAGGTGATTTCAAAGAGGCCCTTCATGTTGGTTTGGTCCTTACCTTCGTTTTCAAGCGGCACGACCGCCTGCCACACTCCGGGACCTTGCGGATTGAAGAGAGGCATCATCTTGGCTGCGTTTTCGGCAGTGGTGTCGTCTGGAGCGGAACTGAGTAGCCGAAGGATTCCTGTGCCTTTCCCCGAGTCTGCAGATAGTGTAAGCGCCTCCATGTTGGCAGTAACGCTTCTCATGCCGGCAGCGAACTTGTCAAGGACTCTGCTGTGACGATATCGTCTGTAGCCCCAAAACTCGTGTCGGCTAACGTCTCCCCACTCACGAAGACCTCCCAGGACTGCTGAAGCAACTTCGCCTGAGCCTCTGAGACGCACCGCCACATACGTAAGCTCTTCAAGGTCGTTTGAAAGCAATATATAGGACTGCTCAATCTCAGACATGTAGAGCGAACTGGCCCGCGCATCACCTTCGCCGAACTCCTGCAAATCTGCGGACCAATTCCATACCGGACTCCCAGCAGCAGAGGACACCGGCCGGTCGAAGTGCCGGCCGAAATCGAGCCCGCTGTGGTCCCGCAGTACAATAACGTAGCAAACCGTCGAGCGCACCATGCCAAGTCCCTTGGGCATAATGTAGTCCTTTGTACCCACTAAGACTGCCTCGCTGTTGTCGAGAATTTGGGCAGGTACCTGCTTCCCTAATGCTGATAATCCATTGAGAAGGAGGCTAAAAGGCACCCTGCGGAAATCGTGACGGCCGGAACGGGACAACAGATTGGCCTTAGCGCGGAACACGATCTCAAACTGTTGAAAGAGTACTCCTGCAGCCTGCGCATCTTTTGTTTCAGCAATTCCGTGTACAGCTCCCATAAGCAGAAGAACGGCGTGTGTGATGAAGAGATTCCTACACTGCTTAGTTTTCATCTTGCTCTCCCCCATGCCGATAGACTAATGATAGTCCGGGTAGCTCATACCCGGCAGGTAAGTGCCCCAACCCCAAGAGTTTGGTGGCGGCGTTATCTGATTGACATACGGCCAGCCCACGTAGAATGCCACCGCGTTGCTGGTGTTGTTCCAGTCATAGGCAAATATGTCATTTGGGAAATTGTTGGCTCTGTCCAACATTGTCGTCACATTTCTGCAGTCATCGGGAGAAGCGAATCCTCCGTGCGCGTCTCGACTATCAAACACTGCCGTTCCGTTACCGACGTAGTCATCATGGTTGCTTTGGCTTTGTGTCCCGGGCCATACATAGGCGTTAAGAGTCAACCCATTAATCATGTCCCAATTGAATCCGGTGCCAGAAATGATGTAATCCTGCTCACCAATACTTATCCACCACCACATATGCGGGACGCCGATTTGCCCTCCAGAAGCCCCATATCGCCAACTCAGCTGGGCGTGGCAGGCGTCAACTGCTTCGACGCCAGCTTGGAGCTCGATCGTCGGTCCGGTAACTTCTGAAGTGCCACTAAAGGTGCCGAATGTGCTGCTGACCGTGTAGTTATACGTCGTAGTAACAGTTTGCGTTACTTCGCCGTTCGCATATGTATTAGTCGTCGTAGTCGTTGTGACATCCACTTCCCACGCCACCTTGGTGACCGTGGTCATGTTAGAAGCACTGGTATCCCCCCAGCTGAAAACTCCAAATGGATCATCGAAATGACCGTTCAAATCCACACGGACAGTTGGGTTGTTCCTCACATATCCGTACAGATTCAAGCTCTGCGGGTCCCCGAACTCCGCATAGGGGACGTTTGCCGGGCCGGCAGACCAATCAGGGCTCATGAAGCGGCCGTTTATATTGGCGTAATAGCGGGCGCCGAAGTAATCGAGCTGTGACTCACCGTCGCGGTACTGGCCGGTGAACTTGATCGTATTGTTGCTGGTGCTCTTGCCGACCCCCGGAACCACACCTCCCCAGGGATAAAAATCGTTATCATCCAGAATCGCGGCCTGCGTCCCGGCTTTGTCCACGAACATGGCAGTGGAGTGCAAATGGTCGGTGACGTAATACTTGATATCACCGTAATAATTTCTTGCCAGCCGTTGCCCGCCAAAAAAGATGTAGTTGGTCCAGTTGCCACTCGAATCCGTTTCTGCTAGCACCGCGCCACCGGGTCCATACCAATAGTAGGTTCCACTGGACTTCTTAATGCGGCGACCATCGGCATCGTACGTATAAGTCACGCCGCCAGTGGTGTTAATGCGGTTCTCTGCGTCGTAAACAAATGTCCCGCCCAGGCCGTCGGCGATTTCGTTGCCAGCAGCGTCGTAGGTCAGGCCGCTCAGGTGATTATTGGCGTCGGCTGACTTGTTCAAGCTCTCACCCGCAGGTGCTCCGACATTCTTGTTGATGAGGTTGCCCCAGGGATCAAAGGTGTAAGTATTGGACCAGTGCGCCTTGTCTCCAGCGGACACAAGGCGATTTAGCACGTCGTAACCAAATGACTGTGTGCGTGTGTCGTCCTTGACGTTGGTCACAGTGTAGATGTCGCCGTTGTTCATCTGCGACAGGTTGGGCGGGTTGTACTGGTACTGCTTGTCGAACAGGGCACTAGAGCCCTGCGCGCTTCCGGTCCAAGTTTCGGTTGGCTGGAGGCGGTTGTTGTAATCAACGTGGTATTTGTTGTTGTTGAAATTGGGAGATGTAAATTCGTGCATCGCCCCACTTGCCCAGTACGTGGGATTCTGCGCGTAGATCACTCCGTTGGAGTCTGTCGCCGAAGTCACGCGTGCTGCCGCGTCATACCCATAAGTCACCGTAAAGCCATTTCCAGGGTAGCCCAGCGTGAGCAACTGACCGACCGGCCCGTAAGTCGCGGTAAATGTCTGGCAAACAGCGGTGCCTGGTATGCACTGAAATGTTTTCTTGACTCGCCCCATCGGGTCGTAGCTGGTAATGAAACCAATCGTTCCGTTGGCCGCAGTCGCACCAACTTCACGGCCGACTGGGTTTTCGATCGCAAATCCCCAGAAGTTACTGTAATCGTAACGATGCGAGGAGTTCTGTGTCGTGCCGTCAGAATATGTGGTATCAAGCAGCCGGTTCAGCGCATCGTACGTGTAACTGATGGTGACCATTGCGGATGATCCCCACGATTGGTTAGGCGCAGGTTCCGTCTTTGAAGTCATGTTTCCATTGAAATCGTAGTTGTAGTTGATGGTGGTGGAGCCCGTGCTGTTGGTTTCGGGATTTATCGCGGTGAGAATCCGAGACAAAGAATCATATGTAAAGAAACGCTGCCGCCAAGCGGCCGGCACTGCTGAGGGAGCTGTCCCAGTGCAGAGCACATCGGGGCTCGTATCGGTGGCCTTTTGGTGGACGCAGAGCAGGTCGCCACGGACGTTGTATTGGTACGCGGTCACGTAGGGGTTGTTGTTCACCGCCCCCGCGTCCAATCCCCCGGTCAAACTGGAGCCTGAGGTTGAAGTCGTGAAAGACGGGCCGGTGAACTGCCCGCTATTCCAAGTGTACGAAGCGGAGAGCGAGTAGTTGCCTACGGTGCCAGCCGTCTTGCTGGTCAGGTAGATCGTTCCTCCCGATGCGCTGGCACTGGCCAACGAACCGCCGTTTATTGTGTTGGCCAGATTCTGAGCAATTGTGGTTGCATTGTCCGAAGCGCCGTAATTTACCTGGTAGGGGGTCCCATTGATGGTCGCCTTTACGGTGCCGGTGTCGGGCGTGCTCTAAGCATTTTGCCCTCCGGAAAACGCGCCAGAGGCCGGAGCGGCAAAGAACGAGGGGCCGCAGAAGTTGGTGCAGGTGGTGTCGCTGGTGGCCGAAGAGGTCGTGAATGAATAATTGCTTAAGGTGCCCGTGGCCCTGGCCGTCAAGACCACCTGCGTACTGCTGCCTGCTGATGCAGGACAGTACGCGTCGGCTGCAGAGGAGGTGTCATTATGAAACGCGCAGGAGAGGGCCCAAGCAACAGTGGCGGCCGTGTCAAAATGGCCGTACCCCACGGTCTTAGTTGGGAAGTTGCCGACAGTAATGCTGACTGTGCCGGTGTCCCAAACCGTATGTGGACATGGTTTCGGGTCACCGTTATCAGTGCAGGGGTCAACGACCGCAGAGTTCTCAGTCCCGCTGATAGTCACCGTGGCGCTCCCGGAAGTGGCCGGCTGGGAGTTGGCCGTTTGCTCGCTTCCACTGACCGCGACCCAGCCCGATGCATTAGTCGCAGTCGAGCTCGGGTTAGGTTCGATGACTTTGACCAACCTGCCAAGAGAGTCGGTACAAGTTTGGCGTGGTTTACCGGCTTCATCCTTCGTCGTGGTGCAGACAACGGACGAACCGGCACCATCAGCGGCTGGCGCATTGTATTGCACTGCGCTGGCGCTACCGTCCTGCTTAATAGTCTTGATCGTACGGTTTAGCGCGTCATACTGAGTCTGGGTGATTCCGTAGGTGGGCTCGCTGGTCAGACAGTACGGATTGGAGACGCTCGCTCTGCGTCCCAAGGCGTCGTAGACGGTGTCCACCTTGATGTCGCTGACGCAGTCAGGAGTCAACTGCTGAGTCTGAATCGTTCGTCCGAGACCGTCGAATTTAACTTTGTAGTCGTCGTATGTGGATCCGGTAATCAGGCGTTGACGTTCCACGGTATTCGGATCTGGATACAGGAACTTGGTCTGGCCACCGTCGGGATGGTTTGCCTGAGTGAGTCGGAGCATGTTGTCATACTGGTAAGTGTAGGTCTGACTGTTCTCGTCAGTAAAACTGGTCAGCAGGCCAGTATTGAAGTCGTAATCTCCGCTGATGATGTGGTGCACGATTGGTGCGCCAGCGTCCGGCATCTTTGTATCGGGCATGTTGGTTTGGGTTACGTACGCTCCGAGAAAATTACCGGAATAACTAAAGCTCGTGGTATTGCCATTGGGATCAGTACTTGTAGCCTTTTTGCCAGTGTCAAAATATGTGTTTGTGGAAGAAATGAACGAATTGGTCGTATCCAGCCAACGGCTCACGGTGGTCACGTTGCCCCTGATTGGCTCTCCAGCGGGTGGGGCAACGAGCGAAGAGGTGGAGATTCCCGAGGGCGTAGGCTTGCCGCTTGCGCCATATTGATCAATTCCATAGGTGGTCTGCGCAATTTGGTTGCCGCTGGCGTCCTTCGTTGTGCCGGAGACTGGTAAGGCAACGAAATTATTGTTCTTGTACGAGGCATTATCCTGCCAGAGATAATGATCAAGAGTGGAGCGCACCAGAGTATTGGAGTAATCGTACTCGTCTTTCTGCAGGACGCTCCCAACCATCACGGGGTCGCCGTAGCTGTTTGTGACGGTTGCATCATACGTGTTGATGATCTTGCTGGTGTGTCCTCCGGGGAGAGCCACAGTAGCTTGCGTAGGTACGACATTGATTTCAATGTTGGTGCCGTCCATCGTTTGGCCGGTGCTGAGGTTACCTGAATACTGGACCGTGATGGTTTTCAGAAGCGAGCCTGAGCCGGCAGCTCCTTGGTAGTACTGAACTTGCGTCTCGTAAAGGTTGCACCCTCCCGTCACGGGAACACCGATCGCGTGAACCGTGTCGTTGCCATCTGGGCTGGTTACCTTGGTTGAGCCGCCCGTATACCCGAGATTGTAGGTGTACTCCCAGGTATGGGCGCCGACCCCATCGTTGGCGTCCACTGAGCGCGTGGCTACAGCCATACTTTTCGTCGTACCCGTTTGGCAGGTGGGGGCCCCCATCACATAAGTGTATGAAATGGAACCGCCTGTCGGAAATCCGACACGAGTGACATCCGCGTAATTGTCGTAAGCCATGGTCCACATCGAGCCATCAGGCCTGACAACAGCTGTCAACAGTGACATCGAACCAGAGTAATCCGTGGGTGCAGTTCCGGGGTTAAAGTTTGTCGAAACCGACACATTTGAGTAGCAGAATTTGAAGGTTCTGATACCGTTATTGACGTCAGCAATGCCTGGAACATTCCACACCTGTGCTGTGACTGTTCCCGAAGGGCAGGTTGAGAGATCCGAAGTAGCGACACCCGGCTGAACCTGAAGAGATCCGGTAGCACTCCCGGGAATCACTCGCCCCATCGTGTCGGTCCAGCCCGATGCGGATATGGTAATTTGATTCCCGTTGGCGTCCGTGACCGTGCTGGGTTGAACTCCGCCTACTTTGGCCGATCCTTTACCATTCACGTAACTAAGCCGCGTCCCATTCGGTAAAATGAGAGTATTGGCATCCAAAAATAATAGTCCGGTGGCATCAAGCGAACGCAATGGGAAGACAGGACCGGCGCCGCCAACAACGATGCCGAACTGATGTGTATTGCCGTCAGGAGAAGTGGCACCAAGTTGCCAGTCGAGTCCAGGATCGTCTATACCAGAAGTGTATTGTTTCCACCAGTCGAGGTTGCTGACGACCTGTGTTCCGCTGTTGGGTGCTGGTTGCCATGAGGGAGTACCACATTGCGGTCTAAAAGGATTGAAGCTGCATTGTGTCCTGACCTGCCATTGCTTGCTGCTATAACGCACGAAGAAACATAACCCGAGACTTCCCCGTTGGGGGAAACACCCGAGCGGAATATGCAGAGCCAGCCCACCGCTGGTTAAGCTCACGCTGTCTAGATCACCACCGTTTACCGAATCGTAGGGCTTAAGACCCTGCTCTTCATTAACATTAGATTGTGCGAGAACACAGTTGCAAATAGATGTGCTCAGCAGCACAAAAACTAGAGCCAGCTTGCCCAGTTTCATCTCGTCGTTCCTCCATATGGAGCCCGGCAGAAACCCACAGCGGCCCCCCGCGAAACAAATTGGGCCCTATGTAGAGTTGAAAACTGTTAATCCCAAATTCTGTACAATGAACGTGAAGTTTTAGATTGTTACAAATTCGGAAAATAGGAAGGCTAATGGGCAATCCTCACTTTGAGCGATATGGACAAACTCATGCCATGTAATTGGCGGCCATGCTATTTGAATGGAAAAGGAGTGTGAACTGAGGTTGGTTGTAGCCTATTCCATCGTGCATGACTTATGAAAAGCGGAACACGAGCTCGCAGATGGACAGCGGCTCTTGCCAGCGGCCACGCTCTTTTTAGTGACAGTCTCTAATGGTACCACCGCTGAGAGCGCCAGGCCGCACTTGGGCACCATCGCTTTGCCGGTCAGAAATTTGAGGAATTTCCTTTTGAGGTTTTTCCTTTTTCGCCGCCCGGAGCGCTCTGCGGGATACGCGCGCAACACATACCACGAAAAATAGTCGAGAGCGCAATAGCTCTCATTGTCTGGCAGCAACACGGAGACAATCTCGAAAACCCGCTTTTCTGTGGCTACCCGGAGAACGACAGTCGCGGGGAGATAATGGCGCCAGACACGCTCGATGCTCGCGTAGTCGATCCGTGCCGTAACGCATCTCGTTAGCGGGTAATCCAAGAAACGGCGCAGGGTTTTTTGTTTGTGAGCACCTAGCTGGGTACTAGGGGGTCGTTTTCAGCCATCCCTATTTATGTATCTGATTTCAGGAAAGAACCGCTCCGAAATAGATCGCTGCCCTGCCATACGAAGTTAGAGGACGAACTTTCCAAGCTATTGAAAACACTCATAGCCCAAAACGTAAGGAAATCGCAACTGTACCGACTGTACCGAAAATGGCCTAAAGCGACGGAGTCCGAATACGGGCCAAATGGCTGAGACCACGAGGGATATTTGGTCGGGGAGAGAGGATTTGAACCTCCGACCCCCTGGTCCCGAACCAGGTGCTCTACCAGGCTGAGCCACTCCCCGACAAAGAAACCGCCGCAGACGCGAACGGTGATGATAGGTCTTCAATTATAGCAAACCCCACGGGGATCGCCGGAATCGCGCGTCATCGCAACGTGATCGCCGGAATCGGGAGACCGGAAAAAAGCTCGGAGAGCAACAACGATCACGGCGATCCCTCGCGATTAACGGCTACTAAACAAACGGTGTGGCTTTGTGCCGGCACTTCCGTGTCCCGAAGCAGGTTTTCGCCTGATTGTCGTTTGTGGTGGGGCGGCAAACAATGGAAAGACTCATTGCATGTCGCTCTTCGAATCCATTGAAGTGCCTGCGGCAACCAAACTGCCCGAACCTGCTGAGGTGTCTGAGTCCGCGACCCGGTTGGCGAAGCAAGTTGAATCTGCGAGACGATTTGAAGCGGCCACGCGGGTTGAACAATCTACGGAATTTGCAGAGCACGCTTTTCAAACCCCCGCCGTTACGCCCGATAACCGCAGTGCCCTGCCGCATGCGGCGCGGCCCTCGTTCTGGCATCGGTACTGGCGGCGCTTGATCATCAGCGCTGTTTTTGTGCTTGGTTTGCGGACGTTTGTCGGCGAAGCCTCAGTCGTGCCCACGGGATCGATGGAGCGAACCGTGCTCGTTGGCGATCACATCCTCGTCGATAAGCTTCTCTATGGGCCAGAAGTTCCGCTAGTCAACTGGCGTTTGCCGCGGCTCAAGAGCATCCACCGCGGCGACGTTGTTGTGTTTCGCTACCCCAAGGATCCGTCGCAAGCCTTTATCAAGCGGGTCGCTGCCGTGGGCGGTGATCATCTGGAAATGCGGGACGGCGTAGTCTATTTGAACTCCCGCCGGATCGCAGAGCCTTTCGCGGTGCACAAAGGCCGGCCGGGCCCTTCCGAACAAGTTGGCCCGTTGGTGGTGCCGCCCAACTGTCTGTTTGTGATGGGAGACAATCGCGATAATTCGAGCGACAGCCGCGATTGGGGATTCGTTCCCACAGGCAACGTGATTGGCGAACCAATGTTCATTTACTGGTCGTATGACGCGCCCACCGCGGACTGGCTGGAGAAGGGCTTCACCCAGCAGCTCGCTTTCGACGCTTCCATCGCCGGCCACTTCTTCAGGCGCACACGTTGGAGCCGCACCGGATTGAGATTTTAGTTATCGCGAGCGCACCGCCGCGGCACATCCACCACGGAGACACAGAGACACGGAGGAAGGATAGGGAGATCAGATCCGCTCTTTTCTCCGTGTCTCCGTGTCTCCGTGGTGGGATCGCCATGCCCGCTCTTCCACCAGCATTAGCGGCGGAGCGCTACTCCGGGTTCGCGATTGCGGTCTGGCTGGAAAGACGACTGGGCAGGAACGGCAGCGTAGTCGATGTTGCGAGACACCATCACGTACCTGCCTTTGAAACGCACGTTGGCCACGGCGTGAGTCACTGTTCTCATCCATATGCCGTCTATTTCGGCGAAGCTCATCACGATGTGGAGGTCGTGAATCCACCAGGAGGGGCTTTTCACCGGCTCGCCTTCCACGCGATGCAGGCGATATGTTTCCGCGTCGACCCAAGCGCGCCCCCGGATCACATTTTTTTCTTCCCGCCGGGGATGCAAAGCTAGTAGGTAACAGAGGTGTCCGTCGAGCATCTCTTCGCCGAGGAGCTGGAAGTCGTAGTTTTCCGGAGAGAATGCCTTTTGGCTCGCCGCATCGGGTGGTTCCATTTCCCGGTTCAGAATGTCACGCAGAATTCTTTCACCCACGCCACCTCGGCTGCTTTCAATGTCGTAGCGTCGCCGATCCGGCGGTTCGAAGGTGATGCGGACCACAATTTGCGCCTTCGATTCCCACTTCTTGTCAAACAGCTGATAGTCGCGCCGGAGAGTAACAGACTGGCTGCGGGCCTTCTCCTGAATGGCCGCCATCATGCGCGCGACGATGATGTCAACCGCCGGCTGCGGCGCGTTGGCTTGGGCGACAGCCAGCGCGGCCACCACGAACATCAGGCAAGCAACACTCTTACGCCGCAATGGCTCGGAAACAAACACGTGCCTAATTGGACGCACGTTTCGCGCGAAAGGAGGGCTGTGAAGCGTACGAAGGTCCCCAGAGTTACAAGGCGCCGACCGTCTCCCGCAACTCGCTATACAGGGGAAAAGCATCGGCTAGTTCCCGCACTTGGCGCCGGATTCTCGCGAGGGCGGACGCATCCTTTCTGCTGCGGAGCGCATCGGCGATCCAGGCGCCGACTTGCACCATTTCCCTTTCCTTCATACCGCGCGTGGTGAGAGCCGGAGTGCCGATGCGAATGCCGCTGGGTTTGAGCGGGGGATTGGTGTCGAAGGGAATGGCATTCTTGTTGACGGTGATACCAGCCTCTCCCAGAGCGGTCTCGGCTTCGCTACCCAACATGCCTTTGGCAAAGACGTCCATCAGGAACAGGTGGGTGTCGGTTCCACCGGAGATCACGCGGAATCCCTCCTCCATCATCTTTTGCGCCAGAACCTGGGCATTGGCTATAACTTGCCGCGCGTAATCCTTGAACGACGGCTGAAGCGCTTCGCGGAAACAGACGGCTTTGGCCGCGATGATATGAACCAGCGGGCCGCCCTGAATGCCGGGAAAGGCAGTCTTGTCCACGGCGGCAGCAAACTCCTGCCGGCACAAAACCATGCC
>JGI25617J43924_10000081_pt1 | contig 14684 bp, 17 predicted proteins | sample GraSoi2013_115cm_FD_43924 | JGI IMG/M metagenome (IMG submission 43924) | reverse complement strand
GGCGTGCAGGTCTTACGACACGGCAATATGTACGCCATCTCGGACGAGAAGGGCAATTGGGTGCACGCGCAGCTCAATGGCTCCTATATAAACGCTCGCGTCGGCCTGGGCCATACGCCCCAGCCGCAAGCGCGCGGCCTCCTCGGCAAACCCGGCGGAAGCGTCAACCAGCTGGTGACCGCCAACGGAGTTGCGCTGAAGGAGCCGGTAGCCTTCACTGATCTCTATCACAGCTATGGCGACAGCTGGCGCGTCCAGCCGAACCAGTCGTTGTTCACAGAGATCTCGACGATCCGAGCAGGCATTCCCGACAAGCTGTTCTTTGCGAGACACCTCAGTCCGCAGGAATTCACACGCGCCCGCGCGATCTGCAAGGCNGCTCACGTTACAAACGCGCAATTCCTCGATAGTTGCACGCTCGACACCGCTGTGCTGAACGATGAGGGAGCAGCCCAGATTTTCGTCAAAGCCGCTCCTCCTCGCCACGTCGTCAAACCGGTCTTGCGTCTTACCACTCACCTTAACCAATGAGCCAGATCAGCGATTTCAGCGGCCGCGCCACAGGCGGCNGCTGAATGGTCCAGGCCTGCTTTGAAAGGACACGGTTTCAAGCGGTGCTGCAAGAAGTCCATGAAAATGGAAACTGNGACCNGGCACGTCCCCAGGCACGTTGTGCCTCGAGTAAGTGCGGGGTTAGTTTGTACCCCTCGACCCCAGAATCCCGCTTCAGCGGGACGACTGAGGGACATTGACGCAACAGTGAATGCATGGACCGCAGATCAGTCGTCCTGCTAAAGCAGGACTATGGTTTCTTTCCGTGGATAACCCAGCACTTGGTTCGGCGCAACCACCCTTGGAAGACGGACAATCGCGATACGCGCCGAACCCGTGCCGGGCTACTTTCATCCGNCCCTTTCGGAGCTGGTTTCACTACTTAACGCCGCCCAGGCTCTTGGCGCCCTCCACAACTGGAAGCGTTTTGATCCGGGATTTACGCTGTCTCTCAGTTTCAGGTCTTCTGGACCGCACCGAAGCGCGTCCCCGGCTTAACGCTGACTGCTGCTCATGAGCGCCATGTCATTTACAATCTCCCTTCAAGATGAATCTACTTTTAGCAATCAGCCGTCACTCGTGATTACTGATTACTGATTGCTGATCGCTGATTGCTGAGTGCTATCCAATGAATGGTCCCCTTGTTCTTGTGATTCTTGACGGTTGGGGTTACGCGCCGCCGTCTAAAGCCAACGCCATCGCGCTGGCGCGCAAACCTAACTACGACCGCCTGCTGTATGAATTTCCCAACACGCTGATTCATACCAGCGGGCGTTATGTCGGTCTGCCGGAAGGCCAGATGGGTAACAGCGAGGTAGGACATCTGAACATCGGAGCCGGACGCATTGTGCAGATGGATATCACCAGGATCGACATGATGATCGCGAACGGCGACTTCTTCACCAACCCGGTTCTACTGGAAGCGGTAAAGAACGCGCGCGCTGGAGGAAGGCGTTTGCATCTATGCGGCTTGGTCTCCGATGGCGGCGTGCATTCGCACCAGAATCATCTGTACGCGCTGCTTCGTTTGGCCAAGCAGAACGGAGTAGAGCGCGTCTTCGTGCACTGCTTCATGGATGGCCGCGACACTCTGCCCACCAACGGCGCCAGTTACATTGAAGCGTTGCAGCAGAAGATCCGCGAATACGCGACCGGCAAGATTGCTTCTCTCAGCGGACGCTACTACGCGATGGATCGTGATAAGAAATGGGATCGCGAGCTCAAAGCCTTTAACGCCATGGTGCAAGGCAGAGCGGAAGGCGGCGAGTACGTGGATCCTGTGCAGGGAGTCAAGGAATCGTACAACCGCAGCGTGACCGACGAGTTCATCGTTCCTTTTGTCTGCGTGGACAACCGCGGGCAGGCGCTGGCCACCATCCGCGACGAAGACTCGGTCATCAACTTCAACTTCCGCGCCGATCGCGCGCGGCAGATCACGCGTTGTCTGGCCAGGGAGAGTGGGCTCACGCCGCAAGGCGGTCGCGATTTGCCGGATGCCGAAGCTCTGGACGCGACCATTCCGCGCGAGCGCGTGCCCAAGAACCTGACCTATGTTTGCATGACGCAGTACGATAAGCAGTTCAAGCTGCCCTGCGTGGTTGCGCCGCAGGCGCTGAACAACATCCTCGCTAACGTGATGGCCGAGCATCANCTNCGCAATCTGCGCGTGGCGGAGACCGAAAAGTACGCGCATGTGACTTACTTCTTCAACGGCGGGGTAGAACAGCCGTTCCCCNGCGAAGACCGTGTGCTGGTGCCTTCTCCGAAAGTCGCAACCTACGATATGAAGCCGGAGATGTCCGCGGCCGGCATTGCCGAGAAGGTGACGAAAGCTGCGGCCGATTCAGCCTTCGATGTAGTCATCGTCAACTTCGCCAACGCCGATATGGTCGGACACTCCGGCAAGATTCCGCCGACCGTGCAGGCCGTCGAGACCGTGGATGCGTGTCTCGGCGAGATCTATCAAGCCGTCCGCCAGAAAGGCGGAGCCATGCTCATAACCGCCGATCACGGCAATGCCGAGATGATGATCGATCCGGTGACGGGTGGGCCGCACACCGCGCACACCACCAATCCGGTGCCGTTCATCGTGGTCAGCGAGGATGCGCAGAACTTCTCACTGCGCGCCGATGGATCATTGCAGGATATCTCGCCGACCNTCCTGGGCATGCTGGGCTTTCCTCAGCCAAAGGAGATGACCGGGCACGATCTCAGGGTGCGCAAAACGGATTGAACTTAAGTGAAGCATGGGTTTGCAGAAAGGAACAACCTCAATGAAGAACACGAACCTTAGGGCTACTGAAATATTGGTGCTGGCTCTGTCTCTCACCCTCGTAGTCCCGGCTCAGGAGAAGAGGCTGAAGAAGTCGGATCTGCCGCCAGCGGTGCAGAAGACAGCAGACGAGCAGAGCCAGGGAGCTATCGTCAAGGGCTACGCAAGTGAGAAGGAGAACGGCCGGCTTCAATACGAGGTCGAGCTCATGGCGAACGGCCATTCCAAGGATGTAACCATCTCGCCCGATGGTAGCGTCCTCGAAATCGAGGAAGAGGTAAGCTTTGACGCGTTGCCTGCGGCAGTTCGGCAAGGATTGCAAAGAGAAGCGGGAACGGGAAAGATCGGCAAAGTTGAATCGATCACGAAACGCGGCTCTCTGGTGGCCTACGAAGCGCAAGTGACAACGGCTGGTACGCGTTCCGAAGTTCAGGTCGGACCCGATGGCCGTGCCCTGGCTCATCCAGAGTGAGAACAAAACCTTACCACTGATTACACTGAGAGCACTGATTTCTATCAGAGCAGCGGCTTAAGCCGGCCTTTCTTGCTGGACGGCACGACTGAAGGTCGTGCACTGATACGTGTCTCGTTGCGAAACCTTCACCGCAAACATCCGGTGCCGCCACTCCGTCCGATNACCCGATCACGCGCGATCACCCGATTCCCCTAGCTTCTCGAAGAACCGNATGATNNTNTCAATCCCGCGATAGAAATTCGGGATGTGAAACTTTTCGTTCGGTGCATGCAGGTTGTCGTCGGGAAGGCCNAAGCCCATCATCACGCTGGGAATTTTGAGCACGTCCTGGAAGTCGGTGACCACGGGAATCGATCCGCCNGAGCGGATGAAGACGGTATCTTTCTTAAAGACCTCGCGCATGGCCTCGGTCGCCGGCTTGATGAAGCGGTTGTTGGTATCGACGACGCAGGCCGGCCCTTTGCTGTGGACTTTGACCTTGATCTCAATGCCCTTTGGCGTCAGTTTCTTCACGAACTTGGTGTACTTCTTCAGAATGTCATCGGGATCTTGATTTGGCACCAGGCGCATGGAGACCTTGGCCGAAGCCTTCGCGGGAATGACCGTCTTGGCGCCCGTCGCCGTGAAGCCGCCGGGCATGCCGTGAACTTCGAGTGTCGGCCGCGCCCAAGTGCGGTAGAGAACGCTGTAGCCGGGCTCGCCGGTCAGTACTTTCGATCCCACTTCNGTCTTGCGGTAGTGCTCTTCGTTGAAAGGCAGTCGCTTCCAGGCTCTCAACTCAGCTGCGGTTGGCGCTTTGAGTCCTTTATAGAAGCCGGGAATCAGAATGTGGCCTTTCGCGTCTTTGAGCTTGCTGATGATCTCGATCAGAGCAAATAGCGGGTTGGGCGCCGCACCGCCGTACATGCCGGAGTGAAGATCGGTCATCGCGCCTTTGGCTTCGATTTCCGTGTAAACCAGACCGCGCAGTCCGACGCATAGCGTAGGCAAATCCGGCGCGAAGAGCTCCGTATCGCAGACCAGAGCGAAATCGGCCTTGAGCTTGGCTTTCTCCTTGCGCAGATAAGCCGCGATTGATTCGCCGCCGACTTCCTCTTCGCCTTCAATGATGAACTTGACGTTCAAGGGAAGCTTGCCGTCGTGACCTTTCATCAAGGCCTCGATGGCTTTGATCTCCATCCACAGCTGGCCTTTGTCGTCGACGGCGCCGCGAGCGTAGATATTCTGGTTGCGTTCGGTAGGCTCGAACGGCGGAGTGATCCACTCGTTCAATGGCTCCGCGGGTTGAACATCATAATGCGCGTAGCAAAGGGCTGTCGGTTTGCCTGGGGCGTGCAGCCAGTCAGCATAGATCAGCGGATGTCCCTTGGTGGCGATGATCTCGACGTTCTCGAGCCCGATGCGACGCATGTCGGCGGCAACGAACTCGGCCGCGCGGCGGACATCGTTTTTGTGTTCAGGCGCCGTGCTGACGCTGGGAATGCGAAGCAGGTCCTTCAGCTCGCCCAAGAATCTCTGCTGATTTTGTTGTGCGTAACCGACGGAAGATGAGGCCATAGGATGTCTCCTGGATCGGAAGTCGAAACTAAGAGTATAACGCGTCGAGTCTGTCATCTTGAGCAAGCACGAGGGAGCGCGAGCGACTGAGGGCGCGTCGAAAGATTCCGAGGATGCATCCTCTGCCATGCCGATGCAGGGAGTTCTCCCCCGAACCGCGCGGGCTACGCTTCTTGCGGAGTATTGGCGCCCGATGTGCGTTTATAGGACATACGGTTCCGGGGACAGTTCCTGGGTAAAACTCCCTGAATCAACATGGTTGCGCAGACACCCTCGGGATCTCGACGCGTCCTCGCTCACTATCGCTCGCTCGTCCTTGCTCGAAATGACAGACCTACTACTGTGCTCGAAAGCGATCGCGCAAGCAGCGCAATTGAGGCCAGGGAGCGGTTCATCGCCGCGGATGATCGGCTATGTTTTATTCGACGCCGGCGAGTTTGCGGGCTCGGTCCCACTCGGAAGACAGCCCAAGTTCTTTGACCCACTTCTCAACATAAGGGCGATCCAGCGAGTCACGCTGTTTCTTCAAGACTATCGTCGCATCTTCAAGCTGGCGATGTGACTCGCCCATTTTCGCCCATTCCAGTTTTGCAAGGATCACGTCCTCGGCAGTAGCGACGAAAAGCGGCACGCCTTCGAAGGCGATTGCTTTTCGGCGGCGAAACTCCTCCAAACTGAAAGCTCGGGACTTACGGAAAATGAAATCGATCTTCCATCCCGTTTCATCATCGAGGGCGTTGAACATGGATTGCTCGCCGTACGCAAGAACTGCGGCATCGTTCTCCGCGTAGTATTCATGTTGTTGCAGATAGTGAACCAGACTCCGAAGCTGTTCAGGATTAGGAGCGATGACGATATCGATGCCTTGCGTTGAACGCAAAGCTTCGTAGTAGGAGCTGGCGAAGGACCCCGTCAGCATGTAGGGAGTCGCAGAACTATCAAGAGCACCTGAGAGGCGGCGGAAGACGCGGCCAAGGTCCATCACAATCCTGGTGGTATGGCCTTTGGAGCGAACAGGCAGCGTCGAAACTCGCGCGTCACCTGCTCCTCTGACCAATCAGGGTGCCGGCTTCGGATACCCGCTTTCATCAACGCATGAGACAAATAGCTCATCTCCAGCGCCAGCAGCAAACGCTGCTCCCCAGTCATAGACTTGTGAATGCGGGCCTGCATTTCCTCAATTTCAGGAGTGGTATCGCGAGCCGTCATAGCAGGATACTAGCACGCCATGGTGCTCCATGATCGCATACCTTTCGCAAGTCCGATTACAGCTTGTCCAAGAACTCTTTCCACGGCGTTGCCACCATGGTTTGCGTGTGTGCATGCCCATGGCCGCGAATAATCAGTGCCGCGCGCTCGACTTGAGAGAGATCGTCGGATTCGACTACGTCCACAACGTCGAAGCGGCCCAGCGTTGCCCAACTGTGTTTCCACGCGACCTTGGGGCATTGTTTCTTGATCCGCTCAGCGACCTCTTCGGCGACCTTGCGAAAGTCTTTCGGATCGCGCACCGTGTCGTGCGCTAACTGACTGAGGATGATATAAGTTGCCATTCTTGCACCTCCAGGGCAGCGATCCAGCAGCCACCACTTACAACGGAGAATAGTCCAGTTGGAATTTCTTTGTCCAGCGCGCACACTGGCATCAGATGGAGGCGTGCAGGACCCGTCTATAATAGAGAGGTGAGCGTCGAAAACAACGTCCGCAAGCTCGCTGAAGCCGAGTTTCCCACACGCTGGGGACACTTCCGTATCATGGGCTTTGAAGGCCATTTTGGAAACGGCAATGCCGGCGATCGCCGCAAGGACGAGGCTGTCGCCCTGGTCATGGGCGATATTCATGCTAAGCCGCCTTTGGTTCGCATTCATTCGCAGTGCCTGACCGGCGACGTATTCGGTTCGTTGCGTTGCGATTGCCGTCAACAACTGGAGATGGCGCTCTCACTCATCGCTCAGGCCGGCGCCGGCGTTCTGGTCTACGAGCTGCAGGAGGGACGCGGCATCGGTCTGATGCCCAAGCTGCAAGCCTACCAACTGCAAGACAAAGGCATGGATACGGTACAGGCCAACGAACACCTCGGCTTCAAGGCGGACCATCGTGAGTTTCAACTTCCCGCGGAGATTCTGAAAGCTCTGGGGCTGAAAGCCGTGCGATTGCTGTCGAACAATCCGCAGAAAGTTGCGGCGCTCGAAGCCGCGGGAGTCAAGGTCACCGAGCGCGTCCCTTGCGAAGTTGAGCCCCACGCCGCATCCGAGAAATATCTGCGAACCAAGAAGCAAAAGCTCGGGCACTTGTTGACCAAACGGTGAGCGTTTTGTGAAATCCGGAATCTCCGGCGCTTTTTTGCGGGGGTGAGGGATCCCTATCGCCGCGAGAAGCTGAAGCGAACCGATTTGAAAGCGGATATGGATCCCTCACCCCGGCAAAGGAGCCGGGATTCTGGATTTCAGAAAAGGCTCAAAGCCGGGGATTCGGGATTTCAGAAACAGACTTACTCTTCACCCAGTAGACGAAGTAGCTCCCCTTTCCTAGCCGTAGGCAAATCCCTCGCTGCTGACCTCACAAGCGCGCGATATACCTCGGCAGCTCCAGGAACCTGCTTCAGCTCGCGCAGATGTCGGCGCACCGTCTCCAGATCGCCGCGCTTGATGGGTCCGCTGAAGGCTGCACGCGCGCCGCGGTCCAGGTAATTCTTGAATGTCTGGACGAGGATAGGCTCCATCACCTTTCTGGTTTGCGAAGGATTCAGCCCTGCTGCATGGCCCACACGCTCGGCAGTGACCAGTGTGGCCACTACCAGCGGTGATGAAAAAGATCCGAGCGCGTGATACAGAGTCTTGCTCGATTGCTTGATAGGAAACGAGTCGGCTCCGATGTTGCGCACGATCTCCCGCGCGATCGCCACCGCTTTGCGGTCGCCTTCGACAGCGAAGGGCACGGATTTCATGCGGGTCACAGTGCCGGAGACGAAAGTCATCATGGGATGCAACGATGCCGTGTGTGCTCCGGCCCGCTTCAGCGGTGCGAGGACGCTGCTGGGGAGCGCGCCGCTCGAATGAAGGGCGATCTTTCCCCTCCACCCTGGTTTTAGCGCGAGCATACGGGCCGTTTCCGCCAGCGCGTCGTCGGTGTGGCAGAGCCAAATGATGTCGGNTTGCGGCACTGCTTCTTCGAGGGGAACTGCCTTGGCGCTCAGTTTTCTTGCCAGCGCTGTAGCCCGCGTTTTCGAGGAAGCCGTAGCGCGGAATGCCACGCTCTGAATCCGATATCCGGCATTGCGAAGCGCCGGACCAAGAGCATGAGCCANGTTGCCCGAGCCGATTAGNGCAATGCTCGGGTGACGTTTTTTTCTCTCCTTGGCCACCGCTTCGGAGCATAGCAGATAGGCATGGGCAAAGGGTAAAGGCGGCGTGGTAGGTGGTATTTGGTAGTTGGTTGTGTCGTTTTCTGAAATCCCGAGCGGCAGCGAGGGATCNCTNTCAACAGAAATGGCGCTTCGGAAAGAGTTATACCTCCGGATCGTCAAACTGGAGAGTTGCTCGGCAAGCGACTGGAGAGAAGATTGCGCACGTTTTCCAGCCCGAATCGACAATCTGTGTTGGCACAAGGAGTCTCAAATTGATAGGGATCCCTCCCCTTCGGCAAGCTCAGGGTCGGGATTTCAGAAAGAGAACCAACTACCAACTACCTCTCCTACCAAAGATCACCATCCACAGCCGGCGCTGTGGTTTGCACCGGTTGAGGCGGAAGGCTAGGTCCGCTGGGGTAATCTTCCTCATGGGTGCGGAAAGGCAGCTTGAATTTGCGGGTGATCTCGGGCCAGAACTCGCGGACCACATCCCAACCCATGTCGCTGGCTACACTGAAACCCACGCGCGTTGCGGTAGGCCCGAAGCCACGAGGATTGCCGGGATGATACAGATTGCTGACGGACTTCGAGCTGACCGTGCCAAACCATTCTGAGAAGTTGAACATATGGTTGCCTGAGTCGCTCACGGCGATGAAGCGGTGCTGTAAGGCGTGGCCAAGGCGCAGCTTGAATCCGCCCTGTCCCAGGCGATAGTAACGGGGGTCTTGATGAAAGATGGCCGGATAGAAAAACACGCCGAAAAAATCGCCGGTAGCATTATCGGCGAGAGCAGCGACGTAACGTTTGCCGTAACCGGCCGCGCCTTGGCCGAACGTTGGATCATCCGCGTCCAGTTGGGCCCAGCCGGCGTCCCACGCCGCGCCTCCGAAGTTGAACGGATCGATCTGCTGGTCGACGAACAGCCGGAATTTCTCGCCGGCATTCAATGCGCACGGTTTCACGCTGTTGTGGTGACGGGGCATATGAACGGTGGCTTTCTCCACACGCCGCGAAAAACGCGCCACTAATTGATTAAAGGGACCGTCATAGTCGTCGGGATCGAAAGGCTCGACCGACTTAACACAAGGCCCCGCCAAGCGGATGATCGCGGGCGGGACGAGAATCGAAACCGGTGTGACGGTTCCGAAGTTGGGCACCCGCTGGGCTGGGACGATCGAACTTATCGCCACAACCACGGCCAGCAGAACCGACCGCTGTTTGAATTTGCTGGTCGTCATTTAACTCACGTCAGGTTGGATGCGTTCCTTAACTTTACTGAAGCGTCGATTTCGAGGTCGGTTACGTCCGCTGTTGTCCTCTAGCCCGCATTTGACGTTTCCGACTTGAAGTTCTTGCAAGTCTAGCAAAATGAGCAGCTTGTGGACGGAACAATTATATTAAGAATTATTAAGAAAGTCGCTGACGTGCGGCTGTCACCGGGTCCGCCGGGGACTCTCATTTTCGCCAGAATCATCGGCGCTAAAGAGTCATTTTTAGCCGACAGATATACGAGGCATGATTCGGGCTGGTTAGAGCTTACAAGAACGGATTCTTGATCTGCAGCTCGCCGAAACGTTGGCGATGCTGCAAGTCCTCGCTATAAAGGATGCTACACTCGCTCTCCAGGGCACCAGCAATGATCAGCGCATCGTACCAAGCCAACCGATGTTTTTCGTATAGCCGTAGAGCCTGCTCCAGGAGCGCCTCGGAAGAATGCACTACTAGGAGCGGACGGAAGACGGTGCTCAAATACAGCTCCGCTTCGTTTGACAGCATCGGCTGATCGAACCGTTTGAGGGCGACGTTGAAGAACTCCTGCACTACCTGGTAGCTGACAACTCCTTTTCTGGTGGTCACACCCTCGCGGATGAGCTGCATCGCCCTGCGTGCTTTGCTTCCAGCCTTTAGGTCGAACGAATACACGAAGATGTTGGTATCAAGAAAGAATCTAGCGTTCATTCATTTCGTCCCGGCTAAAGCGCCGCCCGGCACGAACGTGCTTGAGCCGGCGCATCAGTGCATCAACCTCCCGAAGGTTGCCAGATTGAGAAGTGAATTGAAGCAGCCACTCGCGGAAGACAGCATTCAGAGTCTTGCGCCGAGAACGCGCAATGGTCCGAGCTCGCTCAATCAGATCTTCATCGGCGCTGAAAGTAATGTTCTTCATACAGCAATAGTGTACACGAGACTCGTGTCCTTTCGACGGGTAGAAAGAAGTTTGTTATAGTTTGGGTTCCGCAAATTTTGGAGGCTTGCATGAAAGTAAGTCTTTCTTGTGGCATCTTTCTTCTTCTACTGCTGGCGACTCTGCCGGCGGTTGCCAAAGAGATCCACGCTACCGTCGTCTACGATGACCGGGCCACGGAAATCAATCCAGCACAAAGCCCAGACGGAACCGGCCAACTCTGGATCACCACCGCCGACCTCACGCGTTCTACGCGTTTCGAAGTGAAGCCGCAAGGCGTGTGTCGCGACGAGCTGTGCTTTCCTTTGCCCACAGCGCGGCATGCGGAGTTTCTGCGCAAGGAGTCCGGCAAAGAATGGTTCAACTTGACGGGCTTCGCCGATCTGGTGCATCAGCCGGTGGCGCGTGACGCCGGGCTCTCCACCTGGTACTTCGGCCTGCGCTCCGAGCAACGCCAGAAGCTGGCCTCGCAGCAGGCGCCGGACTTCACTCTGCCCGACATCGACGGCAAGATGCACTCGCTCTCCGACTTCCGTGGCAAAAAAGTCCTGCTCGTCACCTGGGCTTCCTGGTGAGGCTGCCGCTTTGACCTGCCAGGGTGGCAGGCGATCTATCAAGAACTGAAGGGCAAGAATTTTGAAATCATCTCTGTTGCCCAGGACACCAACGGCGTGAAGGACGCCGGCAAGTGGATCACCGACGCAAAGCCTACCTACACGGCTCTGATCGACCAGGAGCATCTGGTCTCGAAACTTTACAACATGGTCAACGTTCCCACCGGTGTGTGGATCAACGAGCAGGGAAGGATCGTCCGCCCGAATGAAGTTGCCTTCGTGGATGAGCGCTTCAAGAAGTTCACCGGGCTCGATCCCGCTCCCTATCTCAACGCGGTGCGCGATTGGGCAGAGAAGGGCGAGAAGAGCGCGTATGTCATGAGCGAAGATCAGCTCCAGCAGAAACTGGCGCCGCCCGATCCAAACATCGCCATGGCCTCTGCGGAGTTTGGGCTGGGCGAGCAGCTCTACAAATCCGGCCATGTCGCAGAAGCTATTCCGCATTTCAAAGAGGCGCAGCGGTTAAACCCCAAGAGCTGGAACTACAAACGGCAGGCCTACGCATTATCGTCGGAGAAGGACTACGGCACGACCTTCCTGGATGAAGTGCAGAAGGCCGGCGGCAGCAAAGTGTATTATGCTCCGCCCGATCTACCGAAAACAGCGGAGACACAAGAGAAAAAGCAGTGAAACCTTGCGTCTGAGCTTCTGATTTTGTGCGGAGGAGGCTGTCGGGTCCCACAGTCTGGCCATGGCTGATGTGTATTGGTACATTTCGGCGGATAAAGTCCGAATGTTGAATGGCGCGAAGGCGAGGTCAACGTGGAAGCAACTGTCTCTCAAGCTGAAATTGAATTTGCTGGAAGTTGAAACGGGGGTAGCTTTTAACGAGAGTCTTGTTCGCGATCTGAAGGGTCTCAAGAAAGAACTAGCGCAGGACCACAGCATCATTCCCTTTCAGGATTTGAAGGCAGGAGCCGAGGGCGGCGTATTCTCCTTCACAGGAGAGGCAACGCGCTTGCTGACCAATGATGCACTCTGGATCGGCGCCGAAAATCAGGATTCGGCGCTCCTGCTAGTGGGAGCTCCACGGAATGCAACTGGAGAAAGCCGGCTGAAGGAGGGTTTTCTAAGTCCGTCACTCGATCCCGTTGGTGCTGTGAAGGCTCTGGGTCGAGGGGAGCAGCGAACAACTCTTGTCGCGGCTCTGACTTTTGTCTGGCAGGAAGTGATGCGGGATGCGTTTGTTGCTGGCTCCCATTTTCCGCGCGTCGAGGGACTTGCCATATTCGCCGGTGGCTTTGCGTTGGAGCGGCCGTTCGAGAATCGCCCAACGATCGAGAGAATCGTAGTTGGTTCGCCGATCTACGTTCGCCAGGCGAGTGCCGAGACGCCAACAGCGTAAAGTCACTGGGTTGGCGTTGTACGTGGTATTTGGTGCGTCCGCAGTAGAAGGTATCGCGGCGCTTGCACCAAGTACCAAATACTAAGTACCAACTACCTGTACCGCGTTCGTCTCATAAAACTGCTTGAGACCGTAGCCACGAGTTTATTTACCGCCCTTGTCGCCAGAGAAGTTCATATTCGACATCAGCCAGCGGTCGCCGGACTTCTGGTAGAGAGCTGTGCCCCGGCTCTTCATCACCTGGCTGCCGTGGGTGACGGACATCTCATATTCCATCCAGATCACCGTGCCGATCACCTGGCGCGAACGCGGCGTTATGGAAACCAAAACCGGCGGGTCCTGGCCAAAATAACTCTCCTTGAAATGCTTCATGACTTCCTTGCGTCCATGGAAGTCGCCGTGACCAGTCAGCAGGACGATATTGGGATCGAGGCACTCCCCCAGTGTTTTCTCATCGGAGCGATTGAACGCCTGCTCACATGCGATTTGATTCTGCTCCAGCTCGCTGAGTCTCGATTGCGGTGTTCTGACCTCGCTGTCGAGAATGCCAACGTGGTTTTTCAAATCGATGGTCAAGCCCAGCTTGGCGATCAGATCGGCGCCGAGTACGCCGTCCACGCGCTTCTGGCAGGAGCGCTCCAAGGGCGTGAGGTCGACGGCCAGTAAGCTCAAGTTCTCGAGCCGATGCTCTCCCAAAGTGAAGTTGCGCAGCGTGACCTTGCGCGCCGGCGCTGCCACCGCGCCGTTCCAGGATTCCAAGGTGATCTCTGCTCCATCAGCCGAGGAAAACGATTTGACGTTGAGCAACGTAGCCGCGGCGCCGGTGTCCAACAGGAATTGGAACGGGCGTTGGTTCACCGTGGCTTTCACGATTGGAAGCTGCCGGCAATTCTCCAGAGGGATTTCCTGAGCCTGTACAGCCAGTGCGACTAGGACAACCAGCAGAGGCACTCCACGATTCATGACTTCTCCGTTTTCGTTTCCGCCGACGCCGGGAACGGACCGCAGCATGCCTGCAGACGTTCCCGCATTTTTTCGCGCTGTTCCGGGGTCATCCGCTCCCAACGTTCACGCATGCCGCGACGCCAGTGGCGACCGTGACTCCATCCGCCGCGCAATCCGCCAAAGAGCAGCTTGGTCAGCAGCAAGAGCCCCAGAGCCTGCCAGAAACTGATACTGCGCCAGCCGAAGAGCGCCGGCATCAGCCAGTTCCATAAGCTCATCACAACAAAGCCGAAGAGGGCGCTGGCGATCAACACCATCATCAGTATCTTCACCGCGCGTGAAACCCGGTTCTGTATCATTTTCTCAATCATTTCTCTTTTTCCTCATTCGGTCGTAAGTTCGTCGTGGATCGCTTGGAGCCTCCGCCGCAGGTGCGCCACGGCGCGATGCTTGCGCGCGATGAGCGTGTTGACGCTGACTCCGGTCTCGGCGGACAGTTCTTTGAAGCTGCGGCCCTCGACTTCATGGGCGATAAACACTTCGCGCTGCCGGTCGGAGAGTTCATCCAACGCTTCGTCCAGTTCTTCCAGCAACACCGTACGCGCGTAACCCGCGTCCGGACCGAGCTCCGGCGACGGTAGCAGGTCTTGCAGCAGCAACTCCTCACCGTCGTCACCCGCGCTCACCGGATCGCTCAGCGATCCCGGCTTTCTCCTGCGAAACAGATCGATAATCCGGTTGCGGGCCACACGGAACAACCAGCCGCTGACCTGCTCGATCGGCTTCATCATCCGGTAGGCTTCTACAAACTCGTAGAACACCTCTTGCAGGATGTCTTCGGCGTCGCGCTGATCGGCCACCCTCCTGCGGATGAAGTTGCGCAGCCGCGTCTGTTCGCGCTGGACCGTCTCGGAAATCCGCCGGTCTTGCTCGCTGCGCAACCGCTCCAGAGCCAGGGTGGTCTCCTTCATTCACTTATGTAGACGCCGACCGGGTGCAAATATTGTCAAAAATTTAGGACCGGAGCGGGCGCTGGCAGATAGGGGTTGGAAGGTTCTCAGATTCCTATCTAGCCTAGGATACTTCTCGAACGACGCTTACGAGCTTCAACGTGGAGGAACGGAGTAAGCGGAAAGGAGCGGAGAAGGTCAGGCCGACGAGATTAGGCTACGGCAGCACGGCGACCCATATTCTGCCTCCGTTTCCTCCGTTCCTCCGTGTTGAAGGGTTTTTAGGAACGCTCAGTGATTCCACTGGGTCATTTAGCCGAATGCAAAGTCAGGATCTCTCTCTCGCTGGCGGTTCGAGGGAAGCGACAGAGACGAAGACCGACGCGACAATGTGCTATAAAATTCCCATCCAGCTCAAGGAGCGAAACATGCATCGTTTA
>JGI25617J43924_10000076_pt1 | contig 14942 bp, 9 predicted proteins | sample GraSoi2013_115cm_FD_43924 | JGI IMG/M metagenome (IMG submission 43924) | reverse complement strand
GGGCCCGCAAGCGCGCGACGAGATCGACCGTTTGCGCAAAGTAGACGTTACGATCGTCGTCGCCGTGGATGAAAAGTACAGGAGACTTCCACGTTTCAACCGCAGTGACCGGAGAAGATTCGTGAGCGAGCTTGGTCAGATCCGGCGGAATGTTCTTGCCGTCCCAATTGTCGGTGGGCCAATCGTGAACACCATGAAAATCGACACCGGCGGCGAAAATGTCCGAGTTGCGCGCGAGGCCCATGGCGGTGAGAAATCCGCCATAGCTGCCGCCCCACAGTCCGACGCGTGAAGGATCGACATCGGTGCGAGCCTGAAGATACTTCCCGGCGGCAACGATGTCTTTGTACTCGGTGGCGCCTCGTCCGGCGCGGCCCGGGGCTTCGCGAAACGCGCGACCGTAGCCGATGCCGCTGCGGTAATTCAAAGACAACACAACGTACCCACGGCTCGCCAAGTACTGATTCATCGCGTAGGAATTCGCGTAGTAATACATGTAATGCCAGCCCAGCAGCATTTGCCGCATCGGGCCGCCGTGCATGAAAACGAGGCCCGGCTTTTTTTCTTTGGCGCCGGCGTTCGGCGGAAGAAAGAGCTGCCCGTGAATTTCGACACCATCAGCGGCGTGGAAAATTACCTGCTGGGGCGCGACCAGCTGTGGGGATGGAAAGTTGGCTGGCCAAGTCTCGGGCGCGAGCGCACCGGTAATGTGGTCTCCGGTCACCTTGGTTAAGAACGGCCGAGCAGGATGTTTAGCATCCGAACCAAAGTAAACAAGGCTTTGCCCGTCAGCCAGCACCACGGGACTCCACTCGTTACCTTCCCCGCGTGTGAATTGGCTGGGGTGATCTCCGGTGATGTCTACGGACCAAAGGTGACGCCGGTCGATATCCCCACAATTGGAATTGAAGAGAACCATCTTACGATCGGGCGCGAGAGACCACTGCTCAACTTCACAGTTGCCCGGGGTGAGCAGACGCGCGGTTCCACCTTCCGCGGAAAGAGAATAGAGATGCTGCCAGCCGTCTTCCTCGGAAGCGATCAGCAAACGGTCGCCGGCTGCCCAGCGAATCACACCGCCTCCGGTGTCGCGCGCCATGTAAGGGTAAGAACCCTCAGGCGAGCCACTGCTGTGCCAAATTTCGCGCGCGCCGCCAGACGGCGGGTCCGCCACCCAAATCGCCCATGGATGCGGCTTATCAGGCTGAAGAAAGTAGCCAACGGGCGTGTCGCGTGGCTCGGCGGCACGCCGGACAAACGCAATACGCTTGCCGTCCGACGACCAGACCGGGTCGCTGTCGGTATCGACGCTGGGAGCAACGAAATGCACGGTCTTTGCGGACATGTCGTAAATACCGATGAAGCTATGGTCGGCACGCGTGGACACGAAGACCAATTGCGAGCCATCAGGCGACCATTCTTCCGAATGATTTTGGCCGCGCACAATCAGTTGCTTGGGCTTTTCGCTACCATCCAAGGGAGCGATCCACATTTGTCCATCGCGTACATAGGCGATGGCACCCTTAGCGGAAATCTTTGGTGAATCGCCGGCATCGACTCTTTTAGGCTCGCCGCCGCTCCAAGTGACACACCAAACGGTTTGTTCCGCTCCAGCGGGATTGCTGGTGGGATTGGGGAATTGACCAGAAGCATTCTTCCCTTCTCCGCGAACATAAACGATGGTATTGCCGTCGTCGGAGAAATTCAGCGCCGAAAGCGGTTGTCCGTCGTCTTCGAGATAAGACGTGAGCCTGCGCGCGGCGAACGATGGCGCCTCCGCGATCCAGATGTTGCGCTTCCCTTCCTGATTGAACGNCCAGGCGACGCGATTAGCCTTCTTTGCCGCAGTCAAATTCTCAGGAAACGGCGCNCTCATGAGTTCTTCCAGGGTGATGCTCTTTTGCGCCCAAATGCCTGGCGCAAGGCACACCATCGCAAGCCCGACCAAAATGCCCTTTTTCATCTTCATCTCCGACCGTCTGTTCTGAGTGAAGCCGAGAACACTTCAGCGCACACCTAATCCGCGGGCCGACGCGCAACAAGGCGCTCGATTGAAATTTTCGGCACATCCAGCGGGCCGGAAATCTTGAGCACATAGCCTTGTTCGGGCAAAATAGCGCCGGGTTGATCGTCAATCAAAGTTTGCAACGTCAAATCAGAATCTTGCACAAAACTCAGGGTGCCTTTCAGCAAAGTCGACTCCGACCCCGCGTCCAAGCGTAAGCCTGGAAAGATGATGGAGCGATCGCGCACCAAAAACGCGCCCTCCCCGGAAGACCAGCGCGACGCGCCTTCGTGCGGCGCCCCGTCGACCATGCTGGCGTTCACATCCCAGCCGCGAAATTCCACCTCTCGAAGCTTCAGTTCGCCCTTGCCAGCCAGATGCTGGAGCAGGTCGTCTCGGCCTACGCCTTGCGTAGTTAGATGCACAGTTCCCGAAGCGAGTCCACTCCATCGTTCCGGCACATTCTTGGGTGCGGGAATTTGTTGCATATCTACGCGCTCGAGTTCCGCGATCACGTCGTATGACGGCCGCGGCCAGAACGCGGCGCGCAATTTGGCGCGCAACTTTCCGCCGAAACAGCGACCTTCGGCTTGGCGCAATTCCAGATGCAAATCGTGGAGAGCGCCGGTGGCACGCACCTGATCGAGCTTGATCTTTTCCAATGTAAATTCGTCGACGCGCAGTTCGCCCTCTGCGTTTATTCGACGCAGGAGCTCGCTGGCCGGGTTTGCCGCGCCTCCTCCGAGCAGGGACGGCAGGAGGCGTTGCAGCCAGCCGGGCCTTGCACGCGGGCCCATCCAGCGATCGAGATCGGCGGCGTCCAGATGATTTGCGTGAAGTTGGACACTCCATTTTGCGCTTCCATCCGCGTCTGCAACGGCCGCCTCGGCAACTTGCCCGGACCACGTCGCTCCGAAGCCTTCCAGGTCCGCGACGCTCACACTCCGCAGGCCATCGTTCCACTCCAAGCGCGCCTTGTTCACCTCCAGCGGCTGGTTGAGCCCGGCTACTTGCAATCTCGCTCTGTTCATATCGAGATGGCCGCTCCAGCTCTTCGTCGCGGCCACATTGTCCCAGCGATAGTGCAGCGCAGCCGAGACGGGGCCTGTTAAGTCCCAGCCGCGATTCACTGGTCGGCCCAGGGCGGACATAATTCGCAGCACATCCTCTACGTTTTCTGTCCGTCCGTCCAGGCTGAATCTTCCTGTCCGGCTGCGAAAATCATGCATGAAACCGATCTCCAGCGTGCCCTTGCTTTCAGCAGCGTTGCGCCGTTTCGTCGTTGTCGCCGTTGAGGCCGGTGTCAATCCCTCGCTGCTCACGGGCGTCGCATAAGAGATGCGAACCGGTGCAATGTTCAAACTTGCCCGCTGGCGCCCGCCTTGGATCGGACCAATTCGCAGAGGCACGTTCAATCCGGGGACGCGAACTTCGCCGCCAAAGCTGGAGAAAGCTGCTTCGTCAACTTCCAGCGGCCACCCGTGCACGGTAATCGCGCCGGTAAAGAATTGGTCCGCAGACAGTGCGTCGTTCACATTCGGGTCAAACGCGCGGTACCACGTCAACAGGTCAGCGGCTTGTACCCCTGCGGAATCAAGACGGACTTCCCAGGCAGCCGGGGTATCCACGACAAACCGCGCGCTGCCCCTCAGGTTGGACCTCGCGGTTTCCACAACCAGGTGCTCCGCGGAAATATTGCGCATGGCCGCGTTCCATCGGCCTTCAAGATTTACGTTGGCGGCGGGATTGTCCGCCCGTTCGGTCAGATCCCACCGATGAATCTGCGCGGCGCGCGCCTGCACGGAAAAGCTCCAGTCGCCCGGCCGGATGTCGGCGTCAGCAACTCGACCGGTGGCGCCGCTTTTTGCGGTTCCGTCCAGCGCGAAGACACCGCGCACACCATAGTCCTGACCGCGAAGTAAACGAAACAAGTCCGCGAGAGAAACTTTGCCCCAGTGTACGTGGACCTCCGCAGGTTGTAGACGAGCCGAGGTGCCCGCAACGTCACCGCGCACCAAGAGCGTGCCCGTGGATTGCAGTGTTACGCCGCTGCGCCAGGGCTGCGCCTCCAGTTGGAGTTGCCAGCGACCCGACGAGACTTGCTCTACGCTGCCGGACACTCCGAGGAACGCGAACGGTAATTTTTCGTCGCCAATTTTGAAATTGATGCGGCCATCGTCGATGTCAATTTTCTGCAGCCGGTTCGAAGGGGTTTGCCGCAGGAGCGGACCATAAAACAGCGAGCCAGCCCCAAGAGTCGATTTCGCCGGTGGCAGCCAGCGTTCGAGGTTCCACTCCCCTCGGCCATTGCGCACGAGAATCAGACTTGGGCGGCTCAGCGAAAGAGTGCCAAATTCAAAGTGGCCGCGCAGCAGGCCGCTCCATCTTAGTCCTGCTGTCAGGCGCTCAGCGCGCAGAAAATATTCGTTTCCGAACGCTGCATCCTCCCCGATGCTCACCTGCTCGGCGTTGAGCGTAGGGCTGGGCAGCAGCGAAATATTGAATTCGCGAACTTCGACAGTTCTCCCGAAAGCGCGCTCCAGGTGTGCAATCAAGTAGGAGTGAACGCTGTGCGCGCGTGCCAGAAAGGAAGCCCCGAGTTGCGCTGCGATCAAGATCGCGGTGATCGACAGCGCGAGCCTTCGCCATTTGCGTACGCGGTACATGATGCTCGAAAGTTTCGCAGAGTGCCGAGGAAATGGGAAGCGAGGCGAGTCCGTGTCAGTGCACCGTGCGCAGCATTCGGCTCCAACGCGTGCGCTGCGGCAAGTGCATCAGCGTATCAACTACGCTCTTCAGCCTCTGCAGAAAGCTGCTCTGCCCGTAATCGGCGCTGCTCGCCTCCACCGACCAGTAGATCAAAAAAGGCCGGCCCATGATGGCGTCGCGGTCTACAAATCCCCAGTAGCGGCTGTCTTGGCTGCGATCGCGGTTGTCTCCCATGGCGAAATATTTGCCCGGGGGGATGATGATCTCGTCGCCGCGCACGTACTTTTTGATTTCATGCGCCCATTCCGGAACCAAAGGATTGGAATACAGCTGGTTGCCCGTGGGCGGAAACGCATAGTTCAGGGGATCGTAGCCGACGCTCGGGTCATGAACTACGTATGGTTCGCTAAGCAGTTTTCCGTTGATGTAGACCCTCTGGTCTTCAAGCCTCAGTCGTTCCCCGGGCAATCCTATAACTCGTTTGACGAAGTGTTGGTGATCCAAATAAGGATACTTGAAGACGATGATGTCGCCCCGCTCGAGCGGCCGGTAAGGCAGCAGCTTTTCATACCAGGCGTCATGCCCGCCAAAAATGAACTTATTCACCAGCAAGTGGTCGCCAATTAACAGCGTTCCTTCCATTGAGGCTGACGGGATTTTGAACGCCTGGACGATAAATGTTGTACCGAAGAGCGCCAGAATCACGGTCACTAGAAGCGATTCCATGTATTCCGAAAAAGTAGCTTCGTCGGCGCGGCGCTCCGGCTTCGTCGTGGCTTCGCGAACCGCGGTTTCCTGCGTTATGGTCTCTTCAGACATTTCGTGTCAGCTTCTCACCGCGGCTTGCTCCAGCCGCTCCAGTGCCGTGCCGGCTGCGCGTTGCTCAGCTTCTTTCTTTGTGCTTCCCTGACCGGAAGCCATCGAAGAACCGTTGATCCAGACCTCCACCTGAAATGTCTTGTGGTGATCGGGTCCGCTCTCGGCGACAAGCCGGTATTCCGCGGGAGTTTGCCCGCGACCCTGCAAAAATTCCTGCAAGGCCGATTTGCGGTCGGTCTCAAACAGGCTGCCGCCTCGCTCCTCCAACGCATATTCAAAGAGCGAAGTTCGCAACATCTCCTTTGCTGCCGCCAGGCCCGCATCCAGATAGATCGCGGCCACAACCGCCTCGAATGCGTCCGCCAGCAGAGCTGGTTTCTCTCGCCCCCCGGTCTTCTCTTCGCCCCGGCCGAGCCGAAGATGTTCGCCCAGACGTAAGCGCCGGGCGGCCAGTTCCAGAGCTTGTGCGTTGACCAATCGCGCGCGGCTTTTGGAGAGCTGCCCTTCGCTCCATTGCGGAAACTTCTCCAACAGATACTCGCTGGCCAGCAAGTCTAGAACGGCGTCGCCCAGGAACTCCAGTTGCTCATTATCCTCCGCCGTCTCAGCTTTCCCCGCTTCCGCTGCCCGCAGTTCGGGAAGGGCTGAGCTGTGAGTCAAAGCGCGCCTGAGCAGTTCCGGATTCCGGAACTTGCGGCCCAGCCGGTCCTCGAACCGCTCGTTCTGCTCATCCGTATCGGTCATCGTGATAATCGCCGGCGTAATCAGCGCCGAGTCAATTTGGAGCGCTAAGCTGCGTGGAGCCCTGTTTCTTGGCATCTTCCGCGCTGCTCTTGCACGTTGCTTGCAATGTGCTTTGCACCGCTGCGCATTTGGAGAAGGCGGCCGCTGCGGCGTCAAAGTGTGACGTTTGCTTATCCGCGATACCGAGAAGGTAATAATTTACCGGGTCGGGCTCCGGATGGGTATCGCTCTTTACTGATCGCTCTAACTCCGGAATGGCCTCGGAATATCTGCCCCTCCGTATGTAGACGAGCCCGAGCCCGCCGTGTGCCATCACCAGCGTATCGCTCTTGGCGTTGTTAAAGGCTTCGTCCGTCAGGCTTTCCGGCTTGGGAAGCGTCGGGGTAATCTCAATCGCACGCTTTGAATAAAGCTCGGCCTTTTCCAACTGCTTCGCAGCATCGGGGGCCTTCGGGTTATAGGTGCGAGCCAGCGTCTGCGCCATCACCGCGAGCACCGGCGCATCGTTGGGATTGATTTCAATCTCCTTCTCTCCGGCATCCAACATTTTCGGTACCTGTTGGGTGGCGAAATAAGCNGACACCAACGCTTGATACATTGTCGNCCGGTAACGGCTTTGCGGATACTTCTGCAAGAATTCCTCTGCAAGTTGAATCTTCTTGTTAGGGTCGGCGGCCTGTTGAACAGCTTTGGTGGCAGACTCCTCTTCCGGGTTCGCAGCCACANTATCCATCGCAAGAGGCGCGGGATTGGGCTGTTTATCCTTGCCTGACTGCGCCGGAGGTTGTTGCTGCTGGGCCGCGGGTTGGCTCTGCCCACCTTGCTGTCCGCTGCCGGCCAGTGTCGATGACGTGCCACATAAAAATGCCGTGAGCGCTCCCGCGCCCACCCAGATATTCCATTTCCTTTTCATTACTTCCCTCTCAGTTTTAATTTTTGGTTCTGGAGTCCGTGGGCTTGAGACGCACTCCTAAGAATATTTGGTGTCGCGGCGGGCAGTGCCTACGGTCTCTCCGGCGGCTTGCCTCCGCTGAAGGCCGCAAGACCCTTTTGCGCTGCTTGCCGAGCCTGGTCCGGCCCCCCGGTGACGGCCAACGCCTCTTGATATTGCGCCTTGGCCCGATCCACCTGCCCTTCATCATCGTAGATCCGCGCCAGATAAATATGCGACCAGGCCAATACCATCGGGTCATCAGCGGCAGCGTGCTGACCGGACGTGAGCCTTCCGAACACTTCCTTGGCTCTCACGCCATCGTGGTCCATTAACGCTACCAGTCCGATGCCATACCACGCGCGTGTCTGGTCCGGATACTTCGCCAAAACTTTCTGGAAGGATGCTTCCGCCGCCCGTGGGTTCTTCTCCGCGATCCTTCGTTCTCCTTCCGTCAGCGCCGCGATCGCGTCGGGATCGTTGGGAATTGTGGACGGGACCAGCTTCCTCTTGCGCGCGACCGCTTCGCTCGCCGTCTCATCCGCCTTCGCCGCCGAGTTTGCTGGCGCAAAGTGTATCGTTTGCAAACGCTTGGCTTCTGCGTTGACGTCGATCGACCTTACCATCTCAGGGAAAAACAGCTTCATGGAAGGCTCGGCGCCCTCAAAATTGGCCAGCGCTGCAAATAGTGGTCTCACCAGGACATAGCCGTCTGCATCATCGATATCCAGCGCCGCCGCGCGTTCGCTGGGCGACATCCGTTTCAGCTTCAATTCCACCGCTCGCACCGTGCACTCCGCAAAATACGAAGGGAAATCGTCCTTCAGGTCCGCTACCAATCGCGGTGCGCGGGCCGCCGAGTCAAACAAGGGTTTCTTCACCGCGACAACGTGAGGATATTGGAGCGGCAACGGGTCAAGCAGAAAATGCAGGTAGGCGTGACGCACGGTGTCAGCTGGCAGATCGTCGGCTCCGCTCAACACAATCGCATAGTGGTCGCCGAAGTTACGCACATTTGTGATACGCCCCACCAGCGGCTCGACGATCACGATGAACGTGCGCGGATTTGCATTATCCATGATCTCGCGCAGATAGTTCGTGGCCACGAAGACGATCTGCGATACTGAATCATGTAAACGTTCGATGTCGCGGTTGTACAACGGCTGCAGTTCGCGCCACAACCGCCCGATCTTCTGTTCTTGATAGTAAGCCGCAAGGATTTCGCTGAAGCCTTCGAGCGCGATGACTTCCGGAGGCAGTTCGTCGCGGCGCAACGCCAACTCAAACTTTGGAGCCGGGCCGGAAACCAATCCAAACCAGATGTATTGCGAAAGCATCGCGCCTTCGTCAACCAACTGGTGCTTCTTATAAAATTCCCGCACTGCATCGACTGCTGGCCCCTGCTGGTGCTGCATTTGCTCGCGAAGTTGTGCGCGCAGCGGATGCCAATTGGCCGCGCTTACGTCTGACTCAAAGCCCGCCGCGAGCAGCGCGCACATCGTGGTGAACATGGCTTCGCTGCCGTCCACGGATACATTAGTGACCGGACTCGGCCGCAACCGCGCATTGGAAGGAGGCGCGCTCTGCTGCGGTCGCGCTTGCGCGTTCGCCGAGGCCGAACAAAGAGCAACACCACAGCACAGAATGAATAAAATATGTAAAATCGATTTCGTCATGTGGCCTGTATCGATCCGCGACTCCCACCCCAGCGCGAGGTTTCCGGACTGTTTTTTCGATGAGGCGCTACCATCCTGTCACCATACAAGGCGTCGCCGTGAAGAGTCAAGAAATCCAGCCCTACATTTCTCTCTCTTTTTGCGGCCAACGATTGCGCCCCTAAGCGCATCTCCAAATAAGATGCATTGGTGCGTCTATCAAAGTCTCGGGTATGAAGAAATCAGCTAGACCGCTATTGCTGTTCTCCGCCGCTGTGGTCCTTTTGCCGTTTTCACCGCAATCCCTCAGCGCACAACTCGTTCGTCAAAACAGTTCCTCGCAAGCGCCACCCGCCGACGCTCCGAAGCAAACTCCGTCCGGCAAGCGGCGCATCGCGCAAGAGGTTCAAATTACAGGGGATCAATTCTGGTCTGATACCGGCATCGACGTGCAGCCTGGAGAACACATCGTCGTCACCGCGACCGGTAAGCTCCACTATGTCGACGCCAAGGACGGCAACGGTCCGGATGGCATCAGCCGTGGCTTCAAGGACCTGCTTCGGATTCTGCCATTCAATGACGCCGGGAGGGGCGCGCTGATCGGTCGCGTTGGCGATGCGGAGATCGCGCAACCTTTTCTCCTGGGTGCGCACCGCGACTTTGTCGCCCCTATTGGTGGGCGGCTGGCTATCGGCATCAATCAATCCAGCGACGAAACCGGCGAAGGCACCTACACCGTGCACATTGATATCCACGCGCCCGATCCAGATGCGGCGTATCACCCGGTGCGCCAGGTGAAAACCATTTCAGGCGTGGACGCCAGCGTCTTTGCAAAGATTCCACGCCGCGTCGCGGACAAAAACGGCAATCCGGGCGACATGGTGAATTTCCTCATTCTCGGCTCGGAAGAGTCCATGCAGAAGGTTTTTACGGCTGCCGGATGGGTCAAGGTGGATGCCGACGTACGCGGCGCCGTGCTTCACGGCATCCTCGAAAGCGTTTCCAAGGAATCCTACCTGACCATGCCCATGAGTCCTCTATATCTTTTCGACCGCTCGCAGGATTACGGCTGGGCGCATGCCGAGCCCATCAAGGTTGTGGCCTCCCGCAATCACTTACGCATCTGGAAAGCGCCTTTCCAAATCNACGGACAAACGCTTTGGGTCGGTGCGGCTACTCACGACGTAGGCTTCGAGCGCGATGAACGCAACAACGGCGTCACGCACAAAATTGATCCGGATGTCGACCTCGAGCGCACTTTTGTTGAGAAAACCCTCATCTCGACGGGCTTAGTCGCTGAAGTCGCTTATGCTCTGCCCGCTGGAGCGCTCAAGGAAGCAAGAACCGCCACCGGCGGCTCGTTCCATTCGGACGGCCGTATCCTCATACTCAAGCTCAACGATGTCGCCCGGAATGTTTCGGCCAAGTCTTCGAACCCCCATTAACGCATTCCCTGCACCCGTTGTCCCCGGACCGCTGCTGCCCGATCGTTGACACTGCTTGCCTGAAAAACGTATCGTTTCGTCGGTCGAAAAACTCTAAAAAGTTGTGGAGAGTTCCGTGAATCCTCGCGGGAAGCGTTTTCGTTCTGTTGTGCCTAGTGCGGTCTTAGTGCTTGCGGGACTTGCAGCCGCGCCGGTGCGTTGGTCGATCGCGCAATCCAGCACCGAGACTGCGGGCGAGGCGGAAGTCCGCGCGCACTACACGAAATACGAATATCAAATCCCCATGCGGGACGGTGTGAAGCTTTTCACCGCTGTGTACGTTCCGAAAGACTCGGCCCAGACGTATCCTTTCCTGATCGTTCGTACCCCATACAGTGTGAGTCCCTACGGCACCGATCAGTACCCCAAACGCCTCGGGCCCGCGCCCGTGTTTCAGCGCGACGGCTTCATTTTCGTCAACCAGGATGTTCGTGGCCGCTACATGTCGGAAGGCACCTTCCAGGAAATGACGCCGCATAAAGACAACAAGAAATCCTCCAAAGACGTCGACGAAAGCACGGACACCTACGACACCATTGAGTGGCTGCTGCACCACGTCGCCGGCAACAACGGCAAGGCCGGAATCTGGGGCATTTCGTATGCAGGATTTTTCGCCGCCGCCGGCATTATCGATTCACACCCCGCCCTAAAAGCAGCTTCACCCCAGGCTCCAGTCACCGACCTTTACATGGGCGATGACGCCTATCACAACGGCGCGTTCATGCTCGCCGCCAATTTCGGCTTCTACACCTTTTTCAAGCCGCGCTCNGAAATCGCCCCTCCCACTCACGAACCGCGCTTCGATTACGGCACCACGGATGGCTATGATTTTTACCTGCACATGGGGCCGCTCTCTAATGCCAAAAACCTGTATCTCAAGGACACCAATCCTTATTGGGACGATCAGGTCGTTCACGCTAACTACGATCAATACTGGAAGGCCCGCAATATTTCCGCCCACATGAAAAACGTGCATTGCGCCGTACTCACCGTGGGCGGTTGGTTTGACGCGGAAGATCTCGTGGGGCCGCGCAAAATCTTTCACGCCATCGCGCAGTTCAACCCCGGAGCCTCCGACAAACTCGTCCTTGGCCCCTGGGTTCACGGCGGCTGGGCCTCCACGGAAGGCGATCACCTGGGAGACGTGAATTTTGCCGCCAATACTTCAGACTTCTACAACGAGAAAATTCTTCTGCCATTTTTCCGCGAACATCTGAAGGGCGCAGGGGACGCCAATCTCCCTGTCGCCTACGCGTTCGAAACCGGCAGCAACGTCTGGCGCCGCTACGATTCCTGGCCACCGAAGAACACCAGGCCGTTCACATTGTATTTGCGCGCCGATGGCCGGCTTTCGACCGAAGCGTCCGCCGACACGAAAAATTCTTCCGATGAGTACGTTAGCGATCCCAACCGCCCGGTGCCTTTCGTGAATTTCCCTACGACCGACGTACCGCAGACTTATATGGACGCCGACCAACGCTTTGCCGCCAAGCGCCCCGACGTTCTGGTTTATCAAACGGATCCGCTCGAAGAAGATGTCACCGTCAGCGGGCCGGTTTCCCCCCACCTTTGGGTTTCCACATCGGGGACAGACTCCGACTTCGTCGTAAAACTTATTGACGTCTACCCCATGGACTTCCGCAATCCCGATCCGAATCCCAGGGAAGTGCAAATGGGTGGCTACCAGCAACTCGTGCGCGGCGAGCCCTTCCGCGGAAAGTTCCGCAACAGTTTCGAAAAATCCGAGTCATTTACTCCCAATCAGCCCACTGCGCTCGATTTTTCCTTACCGGACATCAATCACTCCTTTCGCCGTGGCCACCGCATCATGATACAGATCCAGAGCACATGGTTTCCGCTGGTCGATCGCAACCCGCAGAAGTTTCTGAATATTCCGGACGCCACCGAATCGGACTTCGTGAAAGCCACCGAGCGCATCTATCGCTCGAAGGGAAACCCAACGTCCATCACGCTGCCCGTTTTGCAATAGCGGGATGATAGCGCTGTTGGCGAAGCACTCGCTTTTCGCTTACGCCGGCGGCCCGTCCTGCGCTTCAAACGAAGCTACTTCTTCCGCCTCGAAATCCGGCTGACTCTGCAACAACCTCACGCACCGGTTCCATCGCAATATCGCGTCATCATTCCCAGGCGGATGAATCTTTTCTGCATCTGCGAAGCACTGCAGCGCTTTCTCCAAAAGCGGCAACAAAGTGTGCGGAGCGCGCCCGCAGCGCAACTGCGCCTTCACCCGTCGCTCGCACAGCAATCCCGTGTAATAGAGTCGCTCGTACGGCTCCGCTAAACTCTGAAAGATGCCCTCTACGTCGGCGTAGCGGTCGGACGGTCCGCCCGTAAATTGATCCGTCATCGCCAAACCCAGCGTGCGCAAACCCAGCATATGCTTCGGGTCCGCCGCCAGGATGTCCCGGCAAATCGACTCCGCCTCTTCCGGCTCATTCAAATATCGGTACAACTCCGCCTTCGCAATGGCCTCCGGAATCCCGGATTTCGAGATGGTTTTCAGTTTCAGATCCATAGGCCCTCCGCATAACTAAACAACTCGGAAACCCGACTAGCTCTCTCCCGCGTCTCGAATCTTCCGCACAATCCACACCAGCGGATCATAAAACTGATCCACCACTCTCTCTTTCAACGGAATGATCGCGTTATCCGTGATATGGATGTCTTCCGGACAGACCTCCGTGCAACATTTCGTGATATTGCAAAGCCCTATGCCCAGTTCGTCCTTCAGCAGTTTCGTCCGCGATGCGCCGTCCATCGGGTGCATCTCCAACCCCGCCACCCGCACGAAGAACCTTGGCCCGCCAAACTGTTCGTGTTTGTCGTGATCTCGCAAAACGTGACACACGTTCTGGCACAAGAAGCACTCAATGCACTTGCGAAACTCCTGCACGCGATCCACATCGTCCTGGTAAAACTTCCAATCCGCGCCGGCCTTCGGCGCGAACGGCGGAATCGTCTTGTTCACCTTGTAGTTCCAGGAAACGTCGGTCACCAAGTCTTTGATCACCGGAAACGTCTTCAGCGGCATCACCGTAATCGGCTCGTTTTGCGGCAGCGAATCCATGCGCGTCTTGCACGTCAGCCGCGGCCGCCCGTTCACTTCCGCCGAACACGAGCCGCACTTCCCGGCCTTGCAGTTCCAGCGCACAGCCAAGTCCGGCGCCAAATGTCCCTGAATGTAGTGAAGCGCGTCGAGCACCACCATTCCTGGTGCTACCGGAACCTTGAATTCGACGCTCTGGCCGCCGTCCTTATTTCCGCGAAACACCTTTAGAATCGCGTCCGCCATCAAGCCTCCGCTATTTGTCCTCGGCCAAGATCTGCTTCAACTCCGCCGGCATTTCCGGACGCGTTTCCTGCCGCAATGCCATCGCGCTTCCGTCGCGCCAGATAATGTTGTTCTTCTTCCCCCACTCCGCGCTCAGTTCCGGAAAATCAATCCGGCTGTGCGCCCCGCGGCTTTCCTCCCGCAGCAGCGCACTGCGCGTCACCGCTTCCGAAACCGTAAGCATCGATTTCAGATCAATGGCCATGTGCCAACCCGGATTGAACATCCGCGAGCCCTCGACGCTGGTGCGCGCCGCTCGCTCTTTTAATTTCGCCAGCTCACTTAGAGCCTTTTCCATGTCCTCGCGAGTCCGGAAGATCCCCACCAGGTTCTGCATCACCTTCTGCAAATCGCGATGCACCGCATAGGGATTCTCTCCGTTCTGGCGGTGAAACGCGCTCAACGCCTCGCCCTCGGCCGCGCCAATCTGCGTTTCATCCAAGTTGGGAGCAGAAACTTCCTTCGCGTGCTGTGCCGCCGCAAGACCCGCCCGCCGGCCAAACACCAGCAAGTCCGAAAGCGAATTCCCGCCCAAGCGGTTCGCTCCATGCAACCCGGCCGCCGCTTCTCCGGCCGCAAACAGTCCTGGCAGCGAGCTCTGTGCCGTTTCCGCCTCCACGCGAATGCCGCCCATCATGTAGTGGCACGTCGGACCCACTTCCATCGGCCCTTTCGTAATGTCCACGTCCGCCAGTTCCTTGAACTGGTGGTACATGCTGGGCAATTTCTTCTTAACGTACTCCGCGGGTTTGTGCGAAATATCCAGATACGCTCCGCCGTGCTCCGTCCCCCGCCCTTCTTTCACCTCGGTGTAAATCGACCTCGCCACCACATCCCGCGTCGAAAGCTCCATTCTCTTGGGATCGTAGCGCTCCATGAACCGCTCGCCGTTTTTGTTGCGCAGGATTCCGCCCTCGCCGCGCACCGCCTCCGTCACCAAAATTCCCTGCACGCCCGGCGGCCACACCATCCCTGTCGGATGAAACTGCACGAACTCCATGTCCATCAGCTCAGCGCCCGCCTCGTACGCCAGCGCCATTCCATCGCCCGTGTACTCCCACGAATTCGATGTGATCGGCCAAGCCTTTCCTATGCCACCCGTCGCCATTACCACCGATTTCGCTCTGAACACGACGAAGCGACCCGTCTCTCGCCAATACGCCACCGCTCCCGCGCACCGCCGTCCGTCGGTCAGCAGCCGCACAATCGTGCACTCCATGTACACGTCAAATCCCATGTGCAC
>JGI25617J43924_10000070_pt1 | contig 15322 bp, 18 predicted proteins | sample GraSoi2013_115cm_FD_43924 | JGI IMG/M metagenome (IMG submission 43924) | reverse complement strand
CTTCGAGCTCCTCAGCGTCAGGCTGGATGATCAGCGGGACGTCGGCCATGAAGAGGTCACGCTAGCAGGCGGCCGAACAGCGGTCAGTCATGTCAGTTTCATTGCGAGAGCCGTGTCAGTACGGTGGCCCGTCAGATTTCCGGAGGTCGGCGAGTGTCACCGAATGACGGGTGAGGACTGCTTCGTCGAGATTGGTGCCGCCGACTTCGACAACTCTCTCCTCCGCGTCCAGGTGCCAGCCAACCGGGATAACGTGCGGATTGCCATCCGTACCTACCGTCGCTAGGCGGGCGAGTTTTCGGCCCGTCCGTAGATACTCGAGTTCGGCTGCACTGAAGAGGCTCTCCGGCATTGTTATCTCCTTGGGCGATCAGATTGCATACGCGTCACTGCCGGCCACTTAGGGCAGGGAAACAAATTGAATTCTGCTCCTAAGAGATCATTGCAGCCGCGAGCGAATTCGGACATGACCTTTTAGTCATGGTGACTTCCAAGCCACGACGCGGCTTGCTCAACGGTCGTGAAGAAGGCGATCTTGTCGTCAGCACCCCGGACTAACTTCGTAATGTTTTCGGTGTTCATGGCCGCGACTTGGCTGGTGGCAACCACAAGTCCGCTGCGTAAGAGACCGGCCGCCGCTGCCCGCGGAACCCAGTCAGACGCCATCCACAGCTGATCTTCGTCGACTATGACGCGGCCGCGTCGTTGGCCAACCAGCATGCTGGAGGCCCGATTTTCCCGGATTGCCTTGAGGGCCAGTTCATGGGCTTCACGTAATTCGGGGGTGTTCGCACACGCCTTCCACTCCATAAAGACCCAACGTTGGTCGCGCTGCCAACTCACATTCACATACGGGGCATCTAAGTAGATCTTGGAGCTCGACTGGCGGCAAGCAGCGGTCAGCTGACGCAGAATGGACTTGATGGCGGTCAAGAAACTGGCTGAGGCTCTCGTCGCACGGTTTTGGCTACATGAACGAGGTGGCCCGGCTCTGCGAATACTCGATCGACGACGCCGGCGGCTTAGCCCTAANCAACGCCCGAGAGTNGAACCGCGAGCTCAACTGGGAATTGCACCTCTCTTTGCAGCCGCCCCGGGTATTTAGTGCCAATCGAACTGGCCGGTGGATCCGCGGCCGACCAACTCTGAGGGTNTTCGATTGAGGTCGGACGTCTTTGTGTGTCGTCAGGCCATCACCGTCGGCATCGAAACATCCTCCATGCGCCGACCTGATGGCTTTGAAATGTGATAAGTCGCAACCCCAGTTGATATGAGGGCGAGTCCGTCCAGACATCGATGGCCCCGGTGCTTGACGCGTTGACCCGTTGATGCGAGAATCACATAATAGAACTACATTCCAGTATACGGAACGTATGTGAAATGTCCTGGATGGCCGCAGAGCACGCCTACCCGCTTTGGTGTCATTCACGTGGGGAGGGCTGTGTGCTTTGGGAGGCCGGCGATGAGTGTGAATGACGCTCGCGTAGCAATTGTCACAGGTGCGGGTAGAGGTATTGGTCAGGCGATCGCCGAGCGCCTGGCTCGGGAGGGCTTCTATGTAGCCGTGGCAGACATTGATGAGAGCCACGCAACGTCGGTCTGCAGAGTAATCGGTGAGGCGGCCTTCTCGGTTCAGGTAGACGTCCGGAGCCAGGTTAGCGTCTCTGCGATGGTGGACTTCGTCCAGGATCGTGCAGGCCGCATTGATGTTCTCGTCAACAACGCAGGTGTAGCTGGCCAGTCGGCTCCGTCGTGGGAACTCACAGACGGACAGTGGGAGCAAGTCATAGCAGTCAACCTCTCTGGCGTCTTCTACGCCTGCAGGGCTGCTCTTCCTGTGATGCTCGCGCAAGGATCGGGCCGAATCGTGAACATTGCTTCGATAGCCGGCAAGGAAGGAAACCCCAACTCGGTACCGTACTCAGCGTCAAAGGCTGGGGTCATCGGCCTAACCAAGGCGATAGCAAAAGAAGTCGCTACCGCTGGAATATTGGTCAATGCGGTCACTCCCGCAGTTATTGAAACCTCGCTCCTCGACGAACTGAGTGACGATCATGTCCAATACATGGTCTCTAGGATTCCCATGGGAAGAACCGGCCGTCCCGAGGAGGTAGCGGCTCTAGTGGCCTGGCTATGCTCCGACGATTGCAGCTTCTCGACGGGCGCTGTCTTCGATATATCCGGAGGCCGTGCAACCTACTGACACAGACGACGCCGATCGTCTATCTCAAGCCAGGAACCCTCGCTGGAAGCACGTCACCCAACCGTTTCCCGATCATCCTGCGTATTTCTCCAGCTGCCTGGACGAGCTTTGGAAGCGGTGTTCGCGGCGCAAGAGCGGCGATGCTGACGGCAGCCGCAGGTGTCGACCTAGAGTCGAGAAACAGAGCGAATGCTATGCAATTGATGCCGAGCTCGCTCTCCTGGGCGTCCGTGGAATAACCCTGCGCCCGAATCCGCCTCATCTCGCGCTTGAGTTGCGTCGCGCTGGTAAGGCTATGTGGAGTTCGCCTGACGAGTGGACTATATGTGGTGACAAACTTATCGACTTGGGAGTCGTCGACCAGTGTGTAGGCGAGTAGCACCTTTCCAACTCCCGTGCAATGAGCCGGATTGCGGCCCCCGATAGTGGACGTCATCTGGGTTCCTCGACGCGCCGGACTTACCTTGGCGAGGTAAACAATCTCAGAACCGTCAAGTCGCGCGACATGGGCAGTCTCTCCGAAACGTTCCGCCAAATCATGCAACAGCGGGCGCATAAGCTGTCCGTCGTCGCGCGACTCGTCATAAGCGTGCGCAATCCGTATTAACTCGAGTCCAAGACGGAATCGGCCCGTCGAGTCCTGTTCAACGAAGGCCGCGCGCCGGAGTGTTGCCAGGATTCGATGAAGGCTGGACTTTGGAAGCCCAACTCTTCTTTGCAGCTCGTCAAGGGTGACCCCCCACGGGTACCACCCGACTGCTTTGAGAGTCGCGAGGACCCGATCCGCTCCGCTTAGCGCAGAGAAGTCAAGTTTGGATTCCCGATCTGAAGCCCGTAAGACATCAGCCTGCCGAGACCGCAGTACCGCTCGCCTATCCATGCCTTGACACTCGTATCGCTGTGTGGCACATTCTATCCTGAATATCGGAAGGACATTCTACATAATGGAACGTAAGGAGGGAGGAGCAAAGTGTCTAAAGCGAGTGATTTTCGTAAGCGACCCAATACCATCAAACCTCCGCAGCGCGACATCGTCAAGCTAGCCGGCTACGGGAGTCTTGCGCCGTTTTCGGCCGCATGTGGGGCAGGCACTGCGCCGCAGAGTACTACAGTTTCGCTAGGCATTCAGACGATCGCGTACGGTAAACCGAAGACGCTCCTCAGTGACTGGGAAGCGGCTACCGGAAGCAAAGGCCGCGGCCGAATTGATCGATGACCAGCAATTCGACCAATTGCTCGCAAGAAAGCTCCTTTGCAGATGACTTCTGGGGTGTGCTAATTCGACATACCAGCGCACCAAGCATGCTCAAGAACTTCAACCTACCTACGGTTGGCTATCGAATCGGCCCGACAATCACGATCCCTTGGCGCGATTTATGGAGCGTTGAGTTGGCGCCAGATCCGATCAGGTCATTGTCATGACGATTCACGCAGCCGATACGCCTCCAATGGGCTGGAATAGCTGGGACGTCTATGGAGCGAGCGTGACCGAAGACGAGGTCGAGCGGAACGCTCGATACCTGGCAGAGAACCTCTTGAAATCTGGGTGGGAGTATGTCGTTGTAGACGGCGGTTGGTACGAGCCCGCCGCCACCTCGTCGAAGATGCGGCCATTTGCGCAACTCGAGTTGGACGATTGGGGGCGACTGTTGCCTGCCGTCAATCGTTTTCCATCAGCCGTGGGCGGAGCGGGATTCAAAGTCCTTGCCGATCGCATTCACGACCTGGGGTTGAAGTTTGGCATCCATGCCATGCGCGGGATTCCCCGGCAGGCTGTGCATCTGAACCTGCCAATAAATGGAACATCAGTACGAGCCAGCGAGATTGCGGCAATAGACTCCATTTGTTCTTGGAACACTGACATGTACGGCGTATTGCCGGCCTCGGTTGGCGCGCAACGTTATTACGACTCGCTGTTTGAGTTGTACGGGTCGTGGGGCGTTGATTATGTCAAGTTCGATGACGTTCTCAATCCCTACTCCCAGGGCGAAATTGACCTAATACGAAACGCTGCGGAGCTTTGCAGCCGCGAAATAGTTGTCAGCTTGTCTCCGGGCCCTACTGCACTCGAGCGTGCCGACCATCTGAAACTCAAACCGACACTCTGGCGTATCAGCGATGACTTCTGGGATCGTTGGGAGGATCTTTACCAAGCGTTCGAAACTTGCGCTCGATGGGCACCATACAGTGGGTCGGGTCGATGGCCGGACGCGGACATGTTGCCTATCGGACACGTCGCCGTTCGGTCCCTAGAACGTGGTATCGGCGACCGATGGTCGCGGTTCTCGAAGGACGAACAAGTCTGTTTGATGACACTGTGGTGCATGGCCCGGTCGCCGTTGATGCTCGGAGCCGAGCTAAGCGATCTCGACGACTGGACGGCCTCGTTACTCACTAATGCTGAGGTATTTCGCGTGCTGAAGCAGTCTCATAATCCACGCCAACTGTACCGGTACGGCGACCATATCGCGTGGACGAGCCAACATGACCACGGCGATACATACCTCGCTGTCTTTAACACGGGAGTCGTACCGGCGGCCATCGAAACGAACCTTGCTTCCATGGGACTGAACGGACCATGTGAGGTTCGGGATCTTTGGCAGAAATGCGATCTCGACCCGGTCGAGCGCCTGGTTGCAGTGGTTGTTCCTTCGCACGGGGCAAGAATGCTTCGACTGAGACTGGCGAGTCAATCCCTATCGCGAGGCCAAGCTCGTGGCTGAGTCAAACCCAGTCTCCTGTGTCGATACGTCTCGAGACAGGGTCACGCTAGACGTGGACGGGATGCCCTTTTTTCATGACGGAGGTCAGACCAGCTCTCACCGGCTCATGGATCGCGACGGCTGGACTTGGGCCGATCTGGATCGAGTGTTTGTGGATGCGGCCGAAACTGAACCGACAGTTTTTGGGGTACCCGTTCGCTGGAATCGAATCGAGCCGGTGCACCAGGAGCGCGAGACTACGACTGCGTGCGAATTCTCTTGAACTGATGCGCCCCGTCAAGATCAAGGACGTCCGGTGCACGGTAGTTGGGGCGCCGTGGCGTGAATTGACATTTGTGGAGCTCCTCACAGACGCCGACTTCATTGGGATTAGTGAAGTCCGGATGGTCAACAAGACGGACACCCTAGTCAGCTGCATCCGCGAGCTTGCGCCCAGATACGTGATCGGCACCAGCCCGTTCGATACTGCGAGGCTTGCCTGGAACTTTCAGCGTGCCGAATACGGTAGGCCGGGTGAAATTGCTCAATCGGCGTTGTCTGCATTTGAGATTGCATGCTGGGACTTAGTCGGCCAGCTCTTGGGGGTTCCGATATACCAACTAATCGGTGGCCGGTTCCGCGACCGGATCCCAGCGTACGCCAACGGTTGGTACCAGACGGAGCGTGACCCTGCGCTGATTGCAACTCTAGCCGCGGGCGTCGTCGCGCGCGGTTACCGCGCGCTCAAACTTGATCCTTTCGGGGCTGCCTACGGAAGCATGAGCCCGCCTCAACGCAGGATGGCGATAGATATTGTCTCGTCGGTTCGTGAAGCTGTCGGGCCAGACGTCGAAATCATGATCGAGATGCATGGTCGATTCGCCGCCGGCGAGGCGTCACGGCTGGTACGAGAAATCGAAAAATGTGATCCGGCCTGGATCGAAGAGCCAACTCCGCCCGAGCAGCTCGACCCCCTTCGGAGGCTCCGCTCATCTACTCACCTCGAGATCGCCGCCGGGGAACGGATCCACACCCTTCCCGAATTTTCCCCCTTGATTGAGGCCGGTCTCGTAGACATTGTGCAGGCAGATCTCACGCATTTCGGCGGGTTTCTGCCGATGATCCAGTTAGCTTCATGGGCCGACGCCCACTACATGGAGGTTGCGCCACATAACGTGTGTGGGCCAGTCGGCACAGCGGCCAACGTTCAATTCGCAGCCGCAACCCGAAACTTCCGAATCCTCGAGCACTTCAACGACTTTGCTGATCCGTGGGTTTTTGATCTCGTCGACGTGGCGCCAACTGTCTCCNAATACGATGGTTGCTTCAGCGTCTCAGATCGCCCAGGCCTTGGTCTGCACCTTAATCACGAGGTTTGTGCCGAGCATCCGGCTACCGGTGCTCATTTCGAATTATTCAAGGCAGGTTGGGAGAAACGCTCACTCGATCCAGGAAAGCCCAAATCATGAGCACGCCAGATCGTCCCACCGGCACGGGACTGAGCCCAGCCCCAATTTCACTGGCTGGGCGGCGCGCCCTCGTTACTGGAGCTGGCATCGGAATTGGGCTGGCGATAGCGAGGGCACTAGTCGCAGCGGATGTCTCGACCGTTTTTCACTACCACACTCGCCGCACCGCCCTGGATGAAGAGGTCGAACGGTTTGCCAGACAAGGCAAGGTTGTGTTCGGTATCTCGCACGATCTATCGATACCAGGAGCTATAGACGCAGTCGTAGATGATGCTGCAGAGCGTCTGGGCGGCCTCGACATCCTGGTGAACAACGCAGGAGTTACGCGCAACGTTCGCCTGGCAGACGAGACACCCGACGAGTTCTCTCGCCTAATGTGGATCAACCTCGGATCAATCCTCTTTGGCGTCCAACGGGCGGTCCAATATCTACAGGAGTCCCCACACCCCTCGGTAATCAATATCACCTCGGTGCACGCGTACGCCGGATTACCCGGACACGCGGCCTATGCAGCGTCGAAGGCAGCAATTGTCGGATTGACNCGACAGCTCGCCATTGAGCTCGCACCGAAACGAATCCGAGTAAACGGNGTGGGCCCCGGCCTAGTTGAGGTCCCCCGTTACGCAGAGGTGCCTGGTTACACCACGGAACGAGGCGATTCGCTCATTCCGCTCGGGCGGGTCGGTCGGCCGACTGATATCGCTAACAGTGTCCTGTTTCTGGCTTCCGATAACGCCAGTTGGATAACCGGTCAGACCATTTGGGTAGACGGCGGCACTACAGCTCAGATGGCTTTCGACTGGCCAGTCTCCGGTCGTTTTACCGAATAGTGCTTGAACAATTCGGCAAGAGCGTCCCAATCGACGTGATCGTTTCCTGTCGGAATCAGATTGGTGAGGGACCGATTTGGCTCGAGGATCAACAACGGATCGTTTGGGTTGATATCACGCAACATCTGATCCAGTGGTTTGACCCAGTAAGCGGAACGGTTGAAGTGCTGGATGTTGGTAAAGACGTAGGAGCGGTTGCCCCTACCACTTCAGGCGGTCTGGTGGCGGCGCTGCCGGGTGAATTTGTCTTGATCTCCCATCCCGGACGTGACATACGGACAGTGGGGCGCTTCGAAGAAAACAAGCCAAACAATCGGATGAACGATGGCAAGTGCGACAGCCTCGGTCGCTTCTGGGCAGGCACGATGGCATACGACCTCGAGACCTCGGCGGCCGCACTCTATAGGCTGAACACCGATTGCACAGTCGATGTAATGGTCGCTCCGGTGACCCTGTCAAACGGCATCGGCTGGAGCCCAGATAACAGGCTGATGTACTACGTTGATAGCCCGACCCAGAGCGTTGATATGTTTGATTACGAATCAACAACCGGCACCCTGCGCAACCGACGCACGTTTGTTCAGATACCCAAGGAAGCTGGCCTGCCCGATGGCCTCACCGTTGATGCCGATGGCTACGTTTGGGTGGCGCTGTGGGAAGGTGGAGCGCTTTGGAGGCTGGCGCAGAACGGACAGTTGGACATGATTCTGGAGTTGCCGGTCTCTCAGGTAACGAGCTGCACTTTCGGGGGCAGCGATCTATCGGATCTATACATCACGTCGGCTGCCACTGGATTGTCGGAAACTCGGCGTCGAGCCGAGCCCCAAGCCGGCAATCTTTTTCGCTGCGAGCCTGGGCCACGCGGTCTACCCGCTCACTGCTTCGCTGGGTGCCAATGACGGCAACGCGCATGGGCCGCGGCGGTCGGCGTGATGGTGGCCTGCCTCGACATAGAGGATCACGATGCGCTAGTCGGCTACCTGCGGGCCCACGAAAAGATAGGTCACGTGTGCGGAGTGGAAACGAAAGCGCGATCGAGCGCGGCATAGTACCCGGCCAGCCGTCTCGACGCCGCCGGCCTGTTGCCTAATGCGGGCGCGTCAGCGGCAGAACGATGTTGGCTCGGCGCTCAGGGGATGGTCGGCGTCTGCGAGTGGCCAGTTTCATCCACGTGAACGCTGCCCCGCATGTTGGCACCGTGGTATGCGCAGCTGCGCGCATCACTTGACGGCCCCGGCTAGGATCCCGCGAACGAAGTAGCGCTGGAACGTGAAGAACACAATCAGTGGGACGAAAATCGACACCATGCCGCCGGTCGAAATGATCCAGTAGTTGGCCGCGAGGTATCGGATCTGGTCGAAGAGGAAGATGGTCAGCGTTACATGCCGATTACCCCCGAGAAAGACAAGGGCGATTAGGAGATCGTTCCAAACCCAAATGAACTGGAAGATCGACAAGGACGCTGCCGCAGGAAGGCCAAGTGGAAGGGCCAGCCTGCGAAACAGTTGCCAGTCGTCGGCACCATCGATTCGGCCTGCCTCCAGGAGTTCTTTTGGAATGGCGGCATAGAAATTGTGCATCAAGAAAATGCCGAAAGGCAGGCCGAAAGCGACATGGAAGATGACGACACCGGTAACTGTGCCGAAAGGATTGAATCCAGTTAGCGATCCGAACTCCCGATACAGTTGAACGACCGGAATCAATGCCACTTGTATCGGTACAACCATTAAACCGACGATCACCAGAAAAAGCGACCCGCGACCCCGCCAGCGTCCGAAGACCAATGAGTATGCAGCGAGGCTCGCTATCACGGTCACCAGAATCGTGCTTGGGACCGTGATCTCGAACGACGTGATGAGGGAATCGAGTGGGCCCCCTGCTACAAGCCCTTCTGATAGCAGGACCTGATAGTTCTCAAGCGTCAACTCACTTGGCTTGAGCAGCGCGTTCCACCATCCCGACTGTTGGAAAAGAGCCTCAGGGCGTAATGAAAAGATTGCNAGGCTGACGCTCGGCATCAGCCAGAAGATCGCAATCAGTGCGACCAGGACGTTGAGAAGCAATCGCGCACGGCGAAATGAATGAACGACCGAGCGTATGCCACCCACGAGCCGTGGAGCGACCACACTTGATGCGCTCATCCCCGGATTCTCCTGAGATTGAAAGCCATCGCAGGGATGACGAGGATAAGCAGGATCACAGCGATTGCACTAGCCAGTCCCCAGTCGCCAAGCCCCGTGAACCCGTAGTTGTACATCCCCAGGGCAAGGGTGTTCGCATCTTCCTGAGAGGATCCAGGCGCCATGTTGAGGATGATGTCGAAGATCTTGAGAACACTGATGAGCATCGTCATCAGGACTACGACCAGCACAGGAGAGAGCATCGGCATTGTCACTCTCCTAAACATTTGCCACTCACTCGCGCCGTCTATCCGCGCTGCCTCGAGCACCTCCCGGTCCAAGGCCGCGAGGCCGGCCCCGATCACGACCATGGCAAAACCTGCCCAAATCCACAGGTAGGCGACGATCATCGAAAGGTCAACTAGAGGGACACTCAGGATCGCCTGAGCGGTCTGATTGAGACCATTGGTGGGGGTGAGCGATCTGGTGCCCAACCAGAAGATCCCAGTAAAGCCAGATCCGAAGTTGCGCGCGTCGATCTGGACACGGAAGCGTCCGCCACCGACGCGGTCAAATCGAAAACCGCCATGCTTGTCGGTGGTCGTCGATCCGGCAATGCTTCCGTCGCTTCGAATCAGACTCAGTCTGAGCCCAGGGATGCCGTCCTCGTCCGCCAAAACCTGACCTTTTGCGCTCGGATTGGAGGGGGAGAAATCCCGCCAAACAAGTCCACTGACTGATCCCAGGAATGGATCCGGAACCACCGCCTTCTCGGCGCCGGCGAGCTGGAGGGCAGCTGGACGCATGCCAGTCAACCCAAGCTCAGCAACGTCGCCCGCTTGGACAGTCGAGGCAGTCTGGAGTGAATCCGAGGGGCCGGCGACGACGCCGGTTGAGGCTAATGCAGCGACACTCTGGCCAGCGGAAGTGTCGATCGGATATAGGCCAGGCGGATCCACCCAACTGCTGGCGGTCTGGATGGTGGCGTTGACAATTCCAACATGGGGGTCGAGGTCGAAGATGGTCCTCCAGACCAGACCTGAGGCAGTAGCGCTGAAGACAATGGGCATGAAGACGACGGTTTTGAACGCCGTAGACCAGCGTATGCGTTCTGCCAGCACCGCATAGCCAAGGCCCACGAACGTCACCAAGAACGGGAAAACAAGGACCCATATGACGTTGTTTCGGAACGTGACCAGGATGCTGGCCGTGGAGAAGACGGCCCTGTAGTTCGTGATCCCAACGTAGTTGGTTGAAGTTGAGTCGTAGAAGCTGTTCCGAATTGTGGCCACGAGTGGATATACGGCTATGGTCAGCAGCCAGACGAGCCCCGGAGCTAGGAAGGCGAACGAGCCGAGATGAATCCGCCAACCGCGGCCGAGTCCGTTACCGCCATCTACCGCGCGCGTCCGTCTCGGACGCGCTGAAAGGAAAGTCAACGGCGATCCAGTGCGCCGCGCCATATCAGCTCCTCGACTGAGTGATGCAACGTGTCACGGCGTGCCACGCTTGCACGGGCTGGCGATCGTAGATTCTGCTGGCTAGTGGCCCGTTGCTAACGTCGCTTTTTGGTCCAAAGTGGCTTCTATCGAGGCGATGCTCGAGTCGCTCGGATCCCTTACGAAATCGAGCATAGCTTTGAATATGTCAGGCTCCCAAGTTCCAACCAAGTCGTCAAGGCTATACACAAAGGCTGTCGCGTTGACCAGCGCCTTCGCGTCGCCCTGCGTAACCGGATCCGGGTAAGCGGTCACGGGCACCTTGTTATTCGGTGACGTGAAGCCGCCCAGATGTGCCCAGATCGCGCCCCCTTGGGGACCTGCAAGATATTTGATCAGCGCCTCCGCCTGCGGGGTGTTCTTGAGCAGCACCGCAACATCGCCCGCACCTTGAACGGCGCCACTGTTAGCGCTGTTAGCCGCTGGTGCCGGGAAATCGAAGAAGTTGTAGCACGGGGTCTTACTTGGATCGGCGGTGCAGGCAGCACCTCCGGATGCGGTCGTCCCTGGCGCGTAGTTGACCGAGTTGCCCTTGACCTCGCCGACCACATAGTCGCCCTCGAATACCATCGCCGCCTGCGGCTGTGCTCCGGGCTTCGGGAAGACTCGATCGACACAGACAGGCCAGTCGTTGGATAGCGATCCTTGGATACCGCCGTAGAGGAGCGACGGCTGGCCGATCACCTGACGAAGTGTGGTGAACGCCGTCGTCACTGTCGGGTCCGTCCATTTGATGTCGTGAGTTGACAAGGCGTTGTACTTGGCGGCGCCGGCCGTTTTCAGGTATGTGTTCTGCCAGAAGTCGGCGACTGGCCAGCCGATGTCGGTGCACAGTGAAAACGGGGGGATGCCGGCAGCCTTAATCGTTCCCGCGTCCTGAATCAGCTGCTCCCACGTGGTCGGTGGAGATGTGATGCCAGCGGCCGCGAACTCAGCCGGGTTGTACCAGATGGTGTTCTTGTTGGCACCCCTGAACCACACCCCATAGAGCTTGCCGTTCGAGGTGATCAACTGGTTCCACGCGGGCCCATAATTGGAACTGAGGTTGCCGACGATGCCGGTCAGATCCTTGATCGTGCCCTGCTTGGCCAGGGTCAACACCGTGCCGGGGTCAGGAAGCAGTGACACATCGGGTGGCGACCCACCCTGAATCGCCGACTGAAGGGCTGTGTGGATGGCATTTCCCTTGCCCGTGTAATCGACAGTGATTCCGGTCTCGGACTCAAACGGCTGCAGCGCAGCCGCGAAAGCCTGCTGCTCGGCGCCTTGCCACACACCCCAAAGCGTTACTGATCCGCCAATAGCTCCCGGGGACGAAGTCGCGTTCGTGGAACTAGAACAAGCCCCAATACCAAGCAATGCCGCGGTCGCAGCGGCCAATACGCTGGCTAGCCTTACCTGTTTCATGCGCCGTGCCTCCTCCATTTCGTAGCTGGCCGAAGCCATTTGCGCGAATCCTAACCCATTTTCGGGCGCCATGCGTACGATTGCATGCATACGATCCTATGTGCCCTATTCGGTCATTCGCGCGTCCAGGTTCGTTGACAGGGCCGAAGCACCAGATCAGCGAGCTCGCGCGCGAGCCGATCGATACGCGCGGTGCCGATGGTATTTGCGTCCGGGAGCGCAGAGCGGCCGCGTGCGCTAGTTGAGATTCCTGGATACATATGAGACAGCTTTAAGAGCGATACATCGATCGGTCGCGGCCGGCCTCCGCACCGACTTGTTCGTCGATAAGAGTCCGTTCCCCGCGAATACGGATCGCGTTCGATTCGAGTTCGGCCACATTCCCCGCCGAAGTTCCAAAGTCTGGCTCTCAGCTGAAACCGGGCACCCTATCAAGGGAGTCTCAAATGTATGCAGGAACTTCAGCTAGTGGCTCGGTTGCGCCGAACGCACGTTTGGCTCGGGCTGGACAATTTAAAGTCTTCGAATGCCCCACTGCGCCTCGATGAGTGGTGGGCGAAGCGGGCGTTCTTCCGGTCCCGACCCGATTACGGGAGATCAAGTGCCCTCGGACGTGAGCTCGTACTCCAATTGAGAAGGGGTGAGTTGTGGCGGGTTTCTGTTGCCTCGGGTCATTGCGAGTGTGGCGGGTACATCGATAGTGGGCACCTCGCCTGACCAAACAGCGTCGGTTTTCGGTATCGCGATGAACCAGTTGCGCGATCAGGCGCCAGGTAGGCGGGACAGACTTTGCTTGGGGCGCCCGAACTCGCCGTTCATACGCTTCGATTCCGATCGTGAGCAAATTCGGGCATAGCCGGCCACGACCCACTCGATGGCGCTGCTGCAGGCTCCGAGCTGCCGCTGGATGGAAGGCAAAGCTACGTTGACAGCAAGAAAGTCGAGAACGATCAAAAAGGCGCCGGTCATAGGTACCGGAAGAGGGGTCCAGCGCCCCAACAGCTCATGGCGTTTGAACACGGGCGCAGCTCCGAAGGATCTAACGCCGGCTGACGACTCCGGCATAGGACTAGGTATCGACCCTCCCGGTTAGGGGAGAGTCAAGGGCTTGCTGAATTTTGCCGAGTCCAGCCTCGGCAGCCGGACGGCCGTCGGCAATGCGAACCAACAAGTCATCACCGTTTCCGCGAACCGAGGGCCAACCACGTTTACGGGTCTCGTCGATCACTTCACCGGCTGTGCTCCCCCTTTAGCGCCGCGTGACAAACAGCATGACTACGACTGGTGTTCATTTCTGATCCGCATGGCGACCACTTGGCCCTGAGCTCGCTCTCCGCAGCGACGTTCTCGATGTCCCCAGTCGTGGGTGCCGCCAGCACCCTATCCGTCCCCGCCGCGAATCGGCGCACGGCCGCGGTTCCGATGCCTCCACCCGCGCCCAGATCAGCCACATGAGTCGTGCCTATCCAGCGAATCACGGCCGCGGAACCCGCTACCTACTTGACATCGCGGACACGAACAAGGGCACCGCTGAGAACGATCAGTCCGATCACCCAAAGAGAAAGGGCGACGACAGCATGAGTTGCGTCAGCGTCTTGCCGCCCGTTGGTGGCTAGGCTGAAGACCCCCTGAACGCTACCGAAGGCTTGGGTCAGATACTGGGCGTTCGCTGCCGGAAACCAGGTGTGAACCTGTTTGACTGTGTCGCCGAGCTGACCAAGAAGCCCGAAGATGAGGCCTTCGATCACAAGCACATAGCCCAAGCCGATTCCGATAGCCATCGCAGATTGCCGGAAGAGTGTCGCGAGGGCGAAGCCGAAGGTCGCAGCGAAGGCGAATATGAGCCAATCCGCGCCGATACCCTTGGCGATGTCCACCCACGGTGGAAAGCTTGCCGCCTTCCCGTCGATGGCGGCAAAGGCATCGCTGGCAATCGCGTCAAGCAGGAATAGGCCCACTGTCATCAATGCAATGACGAACGCCACAGCGAGCAGGCGTCCGGCAAGGATTGTCAACCTGCCAGGCAGCTGAGTTTGAGCCGTCTTCACGGTCTCCCACCCGTACTCGCTGCCCTGCACCAACACACCGAGGATGAGCGCGAAGATGCCACCAAGCGTGTTCGCGTTCGAAATTGACTTGAGGACGAATGAGTTGGGATAGAGACTGGCTCTTAGATTGGCAAAGTTCTCCCCCGTCTGGCCGGGATTCGCCGGAGGATGGGTGGCGACCAAGTAGGTAATCAGATATCCGATGCCAACCTCAAGGAGCAGAAAGAGTCCGATGGTGACCGAGACAGCGGGTCGCCGCACGATCTTGAACCACTCAGCCCTAACCGCCGCCAGGATCATGCTCCGCTCTCCGAACCGGTCAGCTCCATGAAGACCTCTTCAAGCGAGCGCTCCGAGGGACGGAGCTCGGTCAGTTCGAGGCCACTCTTAACAAGGTGGCTGGCTATGGAGGCGGTCTGCTCGGAGCCGACGTCTAGGCTGAACGATCCGTCATCTCTGAGAGCTACGCGGCTCTCGCCAAGGGACCCGACGAGAATTGCATGCGCCTTCTCCACGGGAGCAGCGCGGACTATGAGCTGTGCCCCACCCCGAATCTCCTCGATTGTCCCTTCAGCGACCAGCCTGCCCTGGCTGATGACCCCAACCCGGGTGCAGATCTGTTCGACCTCCCCGAGGAGGTGACTGGAGAGGAGAACCGTCCGGTCACCCTGCCCGAGCCGCTTAATCAGGTCGCGGAACTCGGCCATGCCTTGCGGATCGAGACCATTGGTAGGCTCATCGAGGATTAGTAGCTGAGGATCCTTGAGCAGCGCGGCCGCGACGCCCAAGCGNTGCTTCATGCCGGTCGAGTAGGTGCCAAAGGCTCGGTGCGCGCGCTGGGACATCTCTACCTCATCGAGCACGAGTCCGACCCGTCTGTCGGAGATGCGACAGTAGCGCGCGAGCAGCCGAAGGTTGTCGCGTCCGGAGAGGTACGGCCAGAAGGCTGGTGACTCGACCATGGCTCCGAGTCGAGCCAGTGACTGGTGCGTGCCCGGCGCCGCGCCAGCGACCGAAGCGGTTCCCGTCGTCGGTTTGATCAGC
>JGI25617J43924_10000064_pt1 | contig 15467 bp, 17 predicted proteins | sample GraSoi2013_115cm_FD_43924 | JGI IMG/M metagenome (IMG submission 43924) | reverse complement strand
GATGCAGTTGTGAACCTGGCAGGCGTATCCATTGCTGACGGGCGATGGACAAAGCAAAGGAAAGAGCTGCTGCGCGCAAGCCGGATTGATACGACACGCGCCCTTGTGAATGCGCTCGCGAAGATGAATGCTCGGCCGAGCGTCCTAGTGTCAGCATCCGCGATCGGGTTTTACGGAAATCGTGGTGACGAAACGCTGACGGAAGAGAGCAAGCCAGGGACGGGTTTTCTCTCAGGCCTGTCCCAAGAATGGGAAGCGGAAGCCTTGAAGGCGGAAGCTCTGGGGATTCGCGTGGTGCTGGCGCGCTTCGGGATCATTTTAGCGCGAGAGGGCGGCGCGCTTCCGAAGATGTTGACGCCGTTCAAGCTGGGCCTGGGCGGCCGATTGGGTAGCGGGAAACAGTGGATGTCCTGGGTAACTCTCGAGGATGCCGTCGGGATACTACGATTCGTGATCGAGAACGCCCCGCTAAGGGGCGCGATCAACGTCGTCTCGCCGCAACCGCTGCAAAACGCGGCATTCACAAAGGCACTCGCCAAAGCGATGCACCGCCCGGCGCTCTTCCCCGCCCCCGCGTTCGCGCTGCGGCTTGCACTCGGCGAAATGGCTGACGCGCTGCTGCTATCCAGTCAGCGCGTCCTGCCACAAGTGTTAGAAAAAACGGGCTATCAATTTGTCCACTCCGATTTGTCTACCGCTCTGAAAAATCTGGTATAGACGATCCAAGGCGCGGTACAAATCATTTCACAATCGTGAAACTGACATCGACCTTGAGCACCTTCGCGCTAATGGGGTCTGTGGCCATCGTGCTTTCGACGGGTTGTCCCTCTCGCAACTTCAGGTCGAGTTCCGACCTGAAGTTGCGGATGATGGGTTCTCGGAAATGACCGCTGGAAGTTTCCGAGAGGGAGCCCTCTGATTTCGCCACTGGGACGGAAACATCGCCTTCCACCCATGACCGCTCCAAATTCAACTGCATCAACAACCGTCCATCAGAGTAGGCGCCGCGAGCGTCGATATTGGTACCCACATCCAAGTAGGTCATGCTTCCCGTCGTGCCGCCTGTGTACACTGGCACGCGACTTCCAACTCGCAGCTTGACGAAGCTACTAGAAAGCCACTCCGGTGCGTCGGGAGCGTTGATATAAAGGGTGTACGGGAGGCTCTTGAGTTTTTTTTCGCCCTCAAATTCAGTAAAGACAACTTGCACTTTGACAGGAGTCGTCCGTACCTCTGCCTTATGACTCTCTTCGGCTTTTGGTTTGTCCTGGGCCGAGCACAACGGCGAGAGCATTCCCCACAGCAGCACCACTACTGTAATCACTGCCTTCTTCATTTTGTCCTCCACACTCTTGCGAAATTGATTCGACCATCCGCTACTGTCTTTGCTCCCTTCCGACGGACGCCTCGGATTGCTGTTCTTCCAGCGGTTTGATCTCGAGCCCGTTGATCTGGAGCAGCTCCAGGCTGGCAGTTTCGTCTTTCGCTGGCTTGGCCGGCGTCACGAGAGCAACGACAGCTTCCCTGCGTGCTTGCAATACGACGACAAAGCGGGCAAGCGCCTCACGTTCGTCTGGCGGAACGAGGACTTCTGGTTGGTTAGACGCCACCGGGCGCAAGAGAGTTGAGTGACCTCGCGTTTGGGAACTATTCACGTTGGACGAAACGATCTGCGTGCCTGGAACAGAATTCGGATTGTGAACATTGGTCGTGGGTAGCTCGCTGGCCGGGATCTGGGGAGTCTGTTTGGCTTGGTTATCAGGTCTTGTTGAATGTGGTCGAGCAAACAGGAAGACTGCGAATAAGAGAACGACACTGGCCGCAGCAAAAATCAGGGGTTGGATCCAACGACGTTGTGGCGCGATCTCTTCGTCAAGGCGGGCGCGGATGCGCGGCAAAAGAGAAGCAGGCACCTGGGCGTTCGCGGTGCCGTGAACGCCGACATCGATGGAGGCGAAGAGGGTTTGCTCCTGTTCAAATGCCGCACGGCAATCAGCGCACTCGGCAACATGAGAGCGCAGATCGCCTTGCGGCTGTGCGCCGCTAGCTGCGGCTTCAATCAACGCGTCTTTATAATGTTTGCATGGCATCGCAACTTCTCCGCTAACTGTCTTCGCGCATAGTAAATTCGGGACTTCACCGTGCCGGTGGAAATGCCCAGCATGCTCGCGATTTCCTCGATCGTGTGCCCTTCCATAGCTGCAAGCAAAAGCACCAATCGCAATTTCTCCGGCAATTCCGCAAGGGCGTTCTCGAGATGCGCTTGGAACTCGTTCGAAGCGGCAAGGTCTTCGGCGGTCGCGGCGGGCGGCTGGTGCTCCGGTTGCGACCAAAGCGTGTCGCGCTGTTCGCGGCGTTTCCCGGATCGCAATCGATCAAGCGCCAGACGAAACGAGATTCGCACGAGCCAGGCGCGAAANCGGTTGCGGTCACGCAGGCGATCGAACTGCCGATAGGCGCGCAACAATGCCTCCTGGGCTACGTCCTCGGCNTCAGCTGTATTACGCAAGACGCCGCGCGCCACTCGATAGGCCAACGGGCCGGATTCGGCGAGGCGCTCCTCGAACTCGCGCCGCGTGTCAGCCTGGGTTGCCTCGCGCGCCGACTCACTCTCTGAAATGCCGCCTGGCTGGACCAGAACCAGCTCCTGCATTTGTCATCCTGCGCGGGCTTCCAACGCCCGCCCTCTCCGTACACCTAACCAGACGCCGCCACCCGCGGATTGGTTCAATAGGATCTGCGCTTCCAGCTATTCGAGACCTTCNGGACTAGATCCCAAGTTGCCTGAGCAGTTCTTCGAGGTTGGCTTCGTCGACGAGCACTTCCCCGGGTTGCTGGCCTTCCGNTACGGGCTTGACCGCTCCTTCATCGAAGGCTTGAAAAAGTCGCATCTTGGCGACGGCATATTCCTCGCTGCTTGAAAGCGCGCGCCCATTCAGTTCTGCCCAGGCGTCCAGAGCCGATTGCATCACGAAAATCTTGAAGGGGAACGCGGAGCGACGGTCTGCGGAGACCACATAAGTGAATTCGCCACCGGGTTTACCGTGCCACTTCGCACGATTGCCTTCAAAAAAGTAGTACTGATAAACAAAGCCGTCGGCGGCAGAGTAGCTCTTGACGCGGCGTACAGCATCGGGGCGAGGCATGGGCGGGATTATTGGAGGCTCGGCGAGAGAAGTCAACGCAGGAATTTGCGCGGCCAGTTGGTTCCGATATGAAACAGCCCTGTTCCCCCATAGTTCCAAATCAGAACCAAATTGGGCGTAGCCGAACTGTAGCAAACNATTTTTGTAATACGCTGACGAAAAGCGCGCGTCGTTCAAAGGACTGCAATCTGCTGATTCCATGCGGTTTCTTGGCAAGCATTGGGGCGCCTTCGATCCCTAGTCCCCAACCCCAATTCCCTTTCCTCCTCGCTGGCCCCTTGCCTGCTTTTGGGTTGGCATGCGGTCCCTCTCGCCGAGCAACGGAAAAAGATTCAGGACCAGGACGATCGTGGTTATCGCACTTCTTGCGGAAGGAGGATGGACACTCGGCTGTGGCGCAGGAAGCACACCGCCACCACCGCCACCTCCCCCTCCGTCTATTGGAGTGACCGTAACGCCAGCGACTGGATCGGTAGTGCTCGGGAACCAACTCACGTTCACCGCGGCGGTGACGAACACAACGGACACCGCCGTCAGTTGGAGCGTCAACACTGTGCCGGGCGGTAACGCGACGGTGGGAACGATCACGTCTGCTGGCGTGTACACCGCGCCTGCTGACCTGCCATCCCCCGCCACGGTGCAAATCACCGCCATCAGTCAAGCCGATTCGACAAAATCCGGCAGCGGCGCATTAGCAGTCACAAGTGACATCACTCTGAACTTGACGCCGAATCCCGCAAGCGTGGAACTGGGCGCGACGCAAACATTTCAAGCCACAGTAACGAGCAGCGGCCATCCAGATACGGCAATGCGCTGGAGCCTTTCCGGCCCAGCCTGCACCAGCGGTTGCGGATCGGTGGACGCGAACGGAAGGTACATCGCGCCGCAGATTCTTCCCTTGCCCGCAAGCACGACGTTGACGGCGCAGAGTGTCGCCGATCCTTCGAAGCAGATTTCCGCCGCCGTGACCGTCACAAGCAATTTTTCTTTGCAACTCTCTGCGCCGTCGAACGTGCCAGCTGGCGGGACGGCCACAATTGTCGCCACCCTAACCCCTGTTTCCGGATCGAATCCCAGTACCGCGATGGCCTGGGCTCTGAGCGGTCCAGGTTGCAGCGGAAGTTTCTGCGGAACATTGACGGTGGTGACGACACAGTCGGCAAGCGGTAATGCTGTCGCGGGTTCGGCGACGTACACGGCGCCCAGCACAGCGCCAAGCCCGAACACAGTTACGGTAACGGTCACTCCGCAGGCGGACCCAGCAAAGAAAGCGCAAGCGACATTGGCGATCCAGCCTGGAATCAACGTGAGTGTTTCTCCTTCGACGTCGACATTGGCGGCGAATCATCGCGTGACGCTAAGCGCGCAGGTAAATGGAAGCTCGAATGCCGNTGTGTCCTGGAGNGTAAACGGGATCGCAGGCGGAAATACCAACTTCGGGCAGATTTGTGCAGTCGGTTCGAATCCCTGCCTNACCGTGACGAGCACCACTGCGACGCAGGTGGATTACCTGGCGCCTGGCGCCATTCCTTCACCGAATCCGGTGAGCGCCACGGCGNTGAGCGCGGCCGATTCCACGAAAAGTGCCAGCGCACAGATCACCGTGATCAATCACGTGCTCGTGTCCGTGCTGCCCGGGAGCGTCACATTGGCTCCCCTGGGNGTGCTAGGCTTCACCGCGTCGGTGCTGGGAACCAGTAACCAGAACGTTGTTTGGCAGGTGCAGGGTACCGCGTGNGGGGCGGTGGGCATCTGCGGAACGATCAACCCCAATGGGGCCTATACCGCGCCTAGCTCTGCTCCCACGCCAAATGCGATTCAAGTTGTNGCCATTAGCGGCGACGACGCTTCGCAATCGGGCATTGCCAACGTGACGATTTCCACNGGCGCGAACATTCTCACATTGCNTCCATCAAGCGTGTATGCCGGTGCAGCCCAAGGTTTCACGCTGCGCGTGGATGGCAGTGGTTTTACGGCCTCGAACCCTGGACCGGGTTCCACGATGCTGATCGGCGGCACTTCGCGGATAACGACGTGCACGTCAGCCCTGGAATGCACCACACCGGTAACGGCAGCAGACGTCGCCGTTCCGGGCAGCTTGTCTGTACAAATTCGGAATCCCAGCGGAACAAAATCGAATGCCGTGTCACTGATCGTCGCGGCCCCAAACGTTTCGGATGAAGTGATTGCACTCAGCAGCACATTTCCGGCAGCGACGGGAAAAGACATCGTTGTCGTGGAACCGACGACAGCTGGAGTCTCCGTGCCCGCCAACGACCTGGACTTGAATGTCGCGGCGTTGGGTCCGTTCGTCACAAGCAGTAATACGTGCACCCTGGGTGGTAGCGCGATTTCGTTGCAACGGCCTAGCAGCGGCACTGCCACGGCGGACGTTTGCATTTTCTCGCAGAGCGGGTTTGACACCAGCATGACTTATACGGTGTCAGGGCCGAGCGACGTCACCGTAATCTCCAAGCAACCCGCGGGGCTCGGAATCATCCACCTCACACTCCAAATTTCTGCCAGCGCCGCGCCCGGTGCGCGCACCCTCTTCATCCAGAACACCAATCTTGACAAGACCGCCGCGAGCGGCGTGCTGGAGGTTTACTGAAATGAGCTTTGTCCAACGGCGGCGGTTCTTGTGGATTCTGTTCTTGGCGGGCCTTGCCTTGCTTGCGATTGCGGCAAACGCGACCACGCTTTCACAGCTGCGTTTCGAAGAGCTCGTAAATCAAGCGACGGCTGTGGCGCGGCTCCGTTGCATCGCCGTGGAAAGCCGGCGGCAGGATGGAGAAATTTGGACCGAAACGCGCTTTGAAACAGTAGAAGTCAACAAAGGGCTGCTTCCAGACCTGGTCTCCGTTCGCATGCTCGGCGGAAGCGTGGGAAATCTGCATTCACGGATCGACGGAGTACCGTCGTTTCGCCCGGGCGAAGAAGCTTATGTGTTTCTCTGGCGGCGTGAAGGCGAGCCATTTCGCGTCCTGGGATGGTCGCAGGGAACGTTTCGAATCTCACGGGATGCGCGGACGGGTGTGGAATGCGTGACGCAGGATTCCGCATCGGCGCCAATCTTTGATCCTCTCACGCGCCAGTTCCGGCACGGTGGAATTCGCAACCTGCCGGTCTCGATTTTTCAGTTGAAGCTGCGAAAAGCCCTGGAAGAAAAAAGGAACATTTTGGGATTGGAGGGTCGGACCAATGAAAATTAGCCCGAAACAGATTTGCGCAAGCACGCTTGCACTTTTCTACGGTGGATGGTTTGCGCCGATGGCGCAGGCCTATGCTCTTGACATGATCGTGCCCGATGTCCGCCAGCCGGCTGCAATTTCCGGCGGATCAGCCTGCCCTGTGCGTGCGCATCAACTGACTGCGGCGGGAAGCATCGCAGTTCGATGGAGCACGGCCCTGAATTCGAATCCGGTAACCATCGTCACGCAGGATCAGACCGCGAGTGGGCGACTGACGGAGATTGAACAGGTGGTTGCACAGTCGCTGGCGGCGTGGACCGGCGTGAGCGGAACGGCACTCGTTCCAGGAACACTCACGCCGCTGACCCGGACGGCGACGCAGAACGCCTGTGGTCCGGATGGCGTGAATTCCATCTGCTTCGATCAAGCCGACATGGCTTTTACTCCAGGCGTGTTGGCATTCACGCGTGTGATTACAACCGACCGCCTTGGAGTTCAATTAGGCAGCAGCGCCGTTTCAACGCAGTTGGGACAAATTCTCGACGCGGATATTTATTTTAATCCGAGCGATTCGAATACAGCGTATGCAACTCCGCAAGCGCTGGCAGCAAATCAAAAAGCTTATGATCTCGAATCATTGCTGACGCACGAATTCGGACACTTTCTTGGCTTCAGCCATTCGGCGGTTTGGAGCGCGATTATGTTTCCCTTTGCACCGGCGCCGGGCACATTCAGCGGGACGCGGCCAGCAGCGTTGCAGCCCGATGCGTCGCTGGGCGATGATGACCGGACCGGATTGCGCGTTCTCTATCCCGATCCCGCGGATGCGGTGCACCGGGGTTCGATCGGCGGAAAGATATTCCCGGCAAATCCGCTGGCGCTCTCCGGGTCGCCTCCAGGAGTGACAGGCGTTTTCGGCGCGCAAGTGGTCGCTGTAGATGCCACAAGCGGCGCGGTTGTGGGAGCAACACTCGGCGGGTGGAGTTGTACGGCTCCGGGTCCCGCGCAATTTGACGGGACCTATAGGATCGATGGACTGGCAGTGGGGCACAGTTACACGGTTTATGCCGAAGCGCTGAATGGCGCCGTGGACCCTTCGAAATTCATTAACGCCATTGTTTCACTTTGCAGGAACACGGTCAGCGATCCAGGCTGGCCGCCGCTGCAAGGATGCGTAGTCCCAGCGGTAAATACGAGCTTTACAACTCGCACGCGGCCAGGGCCTTGAAGAATGAAGTCGTCAGTGCTCGGTTGTCAGTACTCAGTTCCCGACTCCCGGATCAGAGATTAATGTGCACGCCAAGGATTTTCGGCTTTGCTCCGGCGGCGATGTTGGATGGGTGCTCAATGAGTGCGAGGCCAAAAACCAAGACTAAAACCAAGAACTAATAGCTAAGAACTGAACACTGAATACTGAAAACGGAACACCGATCTCATTCGACAGTGAGCCAGCCACCGCCGAAGAGCAGGCCAGGGCCGAGCGAAGCAACAAAAATTGGCCGGCGATCGCCGCGCGGTTGCTTCGAAGCACTGTGCAAAGCTTCATGCAGGGCGGCGCCGCACGTGGATGAGCCGAGATTGCCGGAAGTTCGAGCGATTGGCGGAAACGCTGTGGGGGAAACGCCGCACTGCTTCGCGAGCAAAGCAACGAGCCGCGGATTTGGCTGGTGTGTCGCAAAACCACCCACAGAGCTGCGCGGGATGCCGCTGCGCAGCTCAACAGATGCAAGAACTTTTTCCATACGGGTGATTGCCGCGCGGGATAGAGCCTCGCCGTCAAACTGCACTTCGAGGGCGCCATCTTTCGAATCGCTTACCTGAATCGCCGCGGCATACTGGCCAGCGCAGCCAAAAATAAATTCACCCAGAAGATAGCCTTCTTTTGTGCTCGCATTCGCGCCCTGAAGCAGGAATGCGCTCGCGCCGTCGCCAAACAAACCACCAAACTCTCCGGCAACTCTGCCGGGAGTGAGCGTTCGGCTGTGAACATCTGCAGTGACGACCAGGACAGTTTGAGCTTGTCGGCCGCCGATCAGCGATTGCGCGACGGCAAGAGCGTTGAGCAACCCGAGGCAGGCGCCGCCGACATCGAGCGCGCCGCAATTCTCGCGGACCAACAATCGGGAATGCAGCTGCGCCGAAAGCGAAGGGTAATCATGATGCGTTTCGCTGGTGACGATGATCCAATCCAGCTCGAGCGCTCCGCACGAACCAGCGCGCAACGTTTCTTCCGCGGCCCTTGCGGCGAGCCTAAGTTCGTTTTCGCCTTCAGCAACATAGGCAAGGGATTCGATTCCGGCACGGCCGCGAAGTTTCCCGACAGGCATGCCGAAGGCGCGGTCAACCTCCTCCGATGGAATGACGCGCGAACCTAGGNAGTAAGACGAAGCCACGATGACGACACGATTGGAGTGAGGAGCAAGATCGCGAAGCAATTCTGAACGCTCGGGCGCAGTGGGAATGGAAGAGGAATCGCGCAATGCGGACAGCAGAACCGTGAAGCTCGCAGACCGTTCATTCAGATGGGAACCGAGGTCAGCGGCGCCACTGGCCGTCTCGACAGCGCGAAGAAAACTGACCCAGCTCATGGAATCAAGGATGCCGGCGTCAACAAGATCCACGTCATCGCCAGGGAACGGAACCGAGGATCCGGCCTCGCGGCGAAAACAATCCTCCAGAAGACGGCGATGCTTATCGTCAAACTGTGGAATGGAAGAGTGCGCCATCAGAACTCCTGGAGCCATTCGTGCCGTGGCAGGGGAAAGAGCGTGTCCAACATCAGCCAGCAACAATCATGATAAGGGCGCGTAAGGCCGAGGCGGATGAAATGGTGCGGACAGGACATGATTTTGTAGTGCAATTGTGAATTCAAGAAGCGCTCGAGGCGAGCGGCTCGATTGGCGCCACGAGCAGGAGACAGCGCGGCATCGATGAAGTCTCGCCAGTCCCTGTCGACAACGGGAAGATCACGCAAGACTTCTGCGGACGGCAACGCCAGCGTAGCGCGCAGTTCGTTGGCGTACAATTCCAGCCGGAGGTTCTGAGTTTCGCAGCCGCAGATCGAGCGTTTGGCTTGATGCGGCATCGCATGAAGACCCGCGCCTTTTTTATTTTCATAAATGGCGCAGCCGAACAGATCGAACAAGGAATTCGCCATCTCCGCTTTCCGGAGATAGGAGACGGTTTCAGCTTCGGCCACCGAGGATGATTTCTGGAATCCCTGCGTTGCGGTGCGGTCTTCAATATGAGGCTTCATGGCCGGAAATGGCGTGAGCGCACATTCGAGGATGTCGCCGCGCTGGTGGGGAAAGTGCAGCCAGCTATTGGCGGAGGCAGGCACGGGCCGGATGGATTGAATCTTTTCGTTTTCGCGTTGCAACCCGATGACGCAGAAGGCCGGGCCCATGCGCGTAATTTCGGTAATGAGCAGCTTAGTCATGGGGCAGCGCTTTCCGACTTGCGCCGAGGCTTTGCGGGCTTGTGAAGCAGTGACACGAGATGACGAATTTCGACGTCGTAGCCTTGCTCTCGCCAGTAGCCGGCCAGGAGATCAGCGACGAGACGGCGATGGCACTTCTCCGAGCCGGGCTCGGAACAAAGAAGAGCGACATTTGGCAACCACGAGGAAGTATCCAAGCTTGCAGGGATTCCACGCCCTTTCATCAGCGCGAGAAAATCTGTTTCATAGGAGGGCCAATCTTTCGTGCGGCGATAATTCCTAAGAAGTTCCGGCGGCGGAGCCAGGAGAGGGTCATGGAGATATGCGATTCCGGCGATTTTTTTCAGGAAGAAAGAAAGGTCCGGGTGCTTGGAGAAACCCGCAAGCTGGCCGCTGCGGTTCTGGCGGATGTCGATGACCTGCTGAACGCCGGCGTTAGTGAGCAGAGTAAAAAACTCTTCCGCAGTTTTTCCCGTGAAGCCGATGGTGCAGAGAAGGCGTTCCATGAAGTTCAGAAATACTCAGCGGCTTCAGGAGAGGCGCGGAAGGCGAAGTCCTTCGACTGGAGAACCAAAGCATCGCGTAGCGCGGCATCCCGGCCGGCAACGAAGAGCGAGGTGCTGGTGACGTCGTCAAAACCATGAAGGACCAGGAGACGATCCTCGGCGTCACGCTGGGATTCCAGAATGCCGTCGCGACGAATGTGCGCGGGTGTAACGTCTCGTTCGAGGAGGGCGGGGCAGATCATCAGGAAGCGATGGCATTGCAAAGGATCTTCCTCGGCGCACATCACGGCGGTGATGCCAGTACGAGAGAGGGCAAGGGCCCGCTCGATGCCTTCAAGGAAATCGCGGGCGCGACGGCGCGCAGCATAATCCACGCGGCCATCTTCGTGGTACACGCGCGGGCCGGCGGGCCGGCCACCGAGAGTTTCTCCCAAAAATTCGTAGCGAACTCCAGCAGAAGCAAGGCCAACTTCGAGCGACTCGCGATTGAATTGCGGAAATCGAAAACTGGCGGGGCGGCTGCGGACGTCGCACAGCGTCTGCACGCGATGTTGCGCAAGAGCAGCAAGAAAAACCTCGAGTTCGAGATTCGAGTGGCCGATGGTAAGGATCTGGTTGACGGAACCTGAGGGGGTATTCACGAAAGCTATACCTAATCAAAGGTATTCTGCCGGAAGGACGCGCGTACGGCAAGGACGACAGACCTACTTCGCGAGGGATTCGAGTTCCGTCACAACGCGGTCGAGTTCGTCGATGAGCGGGCTTGAGCCCGCTTTGCTAAAGACATTGACCAGCGTGCGGTAATACCAGAGCGTGCCGTGCTTGCGGCCGCTGAAGCGGTTGAAAACGGCGTCACCTTCCACGCGATAGTCGGAGAGGATTTCGCGGGCGTTGGCCAGTTTGTCCGCGGCGGAAACGAGGCGAACGTCTTCGGGCTCGTGCGCTACTTTTTCAATGTAAGCGCGCTTTCTTTCGCCCCAGTCGCGTTTTTCACCGGAGACTTCATAGGAATCCGTGCAGCCATCGACAATGCGCGCGACGCGATCGCCGAACTTTTCGCGGATTTCATCGAGGCGCGGGAGACCGCCCTGGTCCTCGACGGCATCGTGTAGCAGCGCCGCGATGACTTCGTCTTCGCCGCCGCCATGTTGAATGACGATGGCCGCAACGCCGAGCAAATGGCCCACGTAAGGCTGGCCCTTGCCCTTGCGTCGCTGGTGTAGGTGCAGTTCTGCCGCATAACCTAGCGCCTCGACGAAGCGATTTGTAAGGACGGGTTTTTCGATGATGGTTTGCCCGCGACTCAATTCATTCGCCCATTCTAGATTTTACGTCGTTGTAAGCGCGGATTCCACAGTGCAAGTTCAAGGCGAAATAGCTTAGGAAGATTTAGGTTCTCCTGCAATCTGGCGCTGGACTTGCTCTCTAAATTCCAAGGGACGATAGATCTTCTCGAATACTTCGGGGGTGCCTCCGGTGCCGCGCACGATCACCGTTCCGTAGCCTAGGATTCTTCCGATGGCTGGCTCATCGACCACGACGCTCTCGATCCTGGAGAGGAGGATTTCTGTGGTGCGGCGTTCCGCGAGGCCGGTCTTTACAATGACTCTCTTGTTCGTAACGGCCATTTCTGTGACACTGCGTTTTAGCAGACCGATGCAAAAGAGGACTGCCCCCACCAGAAAGCAAATGAGGGCCCCAAAATACACAGCGCCGTGCGAGGGCATGGCTTTCGCTCCTGCCGGCTTGGAAAATGTAGCGACGAGAAATGCTACGGCGAGCAGCTCGAAGACGGCGGCGATGGCGACATGCCCCAGCATCACAATCCAATGCAGCTTGGTCCGGTACTGGACGGTCTCACCCGGAATGAGATGTTTTTCGACGTAGCCCAAAGCGGCTCCTTGGTTTGATTCTATTGCCTCGACTGGCATTCCCTGCTAACTTCTCGTCCGTGCGCCACAGACTCCCGCCATTAGTATTCCTGTCGGTCCAACTCTTTCTTGCGAACTTCGGTGCAGTGTCCGCAGATGCGCAGAGCAATCAAAAGGCATGTCGCAAACCGCCTGAAATTGCAAACCACCCCAAGACACCCCAAGAATACCGCGAGAAGTGGAAGAATGTGAACGTGCGCGGTAGGATCGCGATAACAATAGACGAGGATGGCCAGGTTTCCGAGGCAAAGCTCCTTGAAGCTTCGCCCAAGGAGGCGGCCGACGCTCTGCTCGGAACCGCCAAGTCGGTGAGCTTCAAGCCGCGACCGGGATGTGGCCCCTTCAAGACTGAGATGATTTTTACCGTGAATAGGTAGGTCCAGGTCGGATTTCTCTAAAACTTAGTTCAAAAGGAGAGTTGGTAGCGCTAACGGGAATCGAACCCGTATTTTAGCCTTGAAAGGGCTACGTGCTAACCGTTGCACCATAGCGCCACACTTGCTGCGGTTACGACTTTAGTAGGATACGGGAAATAGCCCCCTCTCACAAGCAGGACGGCTGCTCCCCGTCAGCGCAGCCTCTCTCCGCTAAGACGCAAACCTAGGCTGGCGCGTGTTTATGCTGAAAACTGACAACTGATCACCCAAAGCACGAGAAATGGGAAATATTTTTCCTATTGACTTTCCCTTAAAATAAGATATACTTGACCCTGTATATAACTGTGTATGGAGTGCGGGAGCTTGCTCCCGTTTTTCTTTCTTGCGAGCTCTTACCCTTTTGGAGCCCTTACCCTTTTTGGCGCAGCCAAGACATTTCTTTTAGAATCAGAACTTTACGAATTGCAAATTTCCTAAGTCTTTTCCTTTGATATTCATACAAATTGCTCGGGGGTCCCCACCCCATGCGGGCCATGTTCGTTCCTTGAGAAAGACCAGGCACTGATAACGGAATTTGGCGCGGTCAATTGGGTGAGGACGCCAGAGGAGAGGAGATCTCCGGCGGCTTTCGCAAGTCCAGGATCTTGAAGCCACTCGGGACTTCAAAGAGTTTGGCGTCGGGCTCACCCAAGGCGATATCGGAAACTTCAAAATTCTGTGTGCCGGATAGCGGATGCTGCAGCTTGCTGATGAGGTTTACGCCAAGCTGCGGGGAAAACCAAAACTCCCGCCTAGACATGATAGGGCTGTTGTTTCCGATGGTGCCGGAGGGGATGATCGTGGTCTCACGCGTACCGACCGTTTCGACCCCGCCAATGGACTGCTTGCCAAGGTCCTCCGATTCCGACGAAGCACCCTGCACCATGTGAGCCTTGCCAGGTGCGCCGTAGGGTGCGAACTCCTGGGGTGAAAACTCTTCCAGTTGGCACGTGCGCCCATAGGGCATGCAAATGTAGAGCGCGTGAGCGACGGGGTCGCTGATCTCAATTTGCGTGACGCCCGAGTTGGTCTTGCCGTCGTCCGGAACGAGTGCGCGGCGCTCCTGGAAGATACGTCCGGCGGCATCGCGCGCGATGGCGCGGTGATTTTTCAGAGTGATGGTGCTGCCGTCCGGGAGCTGCCGAATCCATTCGGTGTTCACGGTAGCCGTGAATGGCGCATTCGGCAAGGTAGGAATGAGAATACTGACGAGGACTTCCCGGGTGCCGCCATCAGGCGGACGCTGAGTTTGTTGAGGCAGTGGTTGCGGTGTCTGAGCCAGTGAAACTGAGTTCGGCAGGATGAAGAATCCTGAGAGAAGGAGGAAAGGGATGCTCTTCATGATGCGGCCTCCCCACTGCAAAAAGATTATGCCAGATTTTATTCGATTCCGCCTGCGTGCCGAAGGTTGGATTGGCTAACCGTGGCGGTCCTGGAATTCTTCGTGCCAAGCCATCTGGATTGCTTCGAGTTTGGATTCGTTGGAGGCGGCGGGGTCGCCGGAGAATCCGGAAAGTTCGGTAATCCATTTGTGCATGTCGGTGAAGCGGACAGTGAGGGGATCAGTGTCCGGAAACTTGTCCGTAAGAGCGATAGCGATGTCTTCGAAGTCGTCCCAACCGAATGTCGGCGGCATGTGTGGCTCCCAAGAAGTTCTTAGTTGTTTGTCGCTAGTTTTAGGTCAGAAGGAAGAGTCGCTCTCATAATATCTGACCGAGAACAGAATACTACCTACGTCGAACCAAAAACTTAGAACTAAGAACTTAAACTGCGTACTTGGAAATGAAAACTCTCAGTGGTCGAGTTCCTTGGCGTAGTTCTTGTTCCAGTCGGGGATTTCAACGACGATGTCGGTGGTGCCGTCGGGCACGGTCTGACAGCCGAGGCGCGACTTCGGCGTGATGCCGGGCGCCTCGTCGAGTTCGTCGAGTTCGGCGTCGGTGGCTTCGTTGCAGGACTCCAGGCCCTGCTGCACGATGACGTGGCACGTCGAGCAGGCGCAGACGCCGCCGCAGGCGTGGTCCAGGCCAGCTTTGATACCTTCGGAGATGTCGAGAATGCTGCCCGGGAGGCCGTTGTGGCCGTAGGGAATTTTCTCCGGGTCGACTTCGATCGTCTTGCCGCTGGGAAGAAAAGTCACTTTATATTTCTTCGTTGCGGGTTTGTATTTGACTTCTTCGATGTAAGGGTTGCTGCCGCCCATGACTCTCCCCCAAAAACTTCTGCGGGCGATTTGCTGAACGCCCAATTGCGTGACTGTCTTGACTGTAGGGGCGCAGGATGCTGCGCCCCTACAAATAAAATCTAAACCTCGGCTAACTTGCGGCCTTCGAGCGCCGATGAAACGGCTGAATTCATCAGCAATTCTGCAAGATGCTCGGTGGCTTGATTCAGTTCGTCGATGCGCTTGCGAATCAATTTGTAATCGCTACCGGCGACAGAATCCTTCAAAGCGGCGACGCTGGCGTAAATTTTGGCGCGTTCGTCATCGGACAGGCCGGCGGCTTGCAGATTAGCGAGCGCCTTGGCAGTGGCTGACAGAATCGACTCGGATTCGGTGCGCGCTTCGATGACCTGGCGCTCGACGAAATCCTGCTCAGCGTATTCAATGGATTCCTCGAGCATACGCTCGATTTCGGAATCATTGATGCCGTAGCTCGGCTGGACTTCGATGGAATACTGCTCGCCGGCGCGGAGATCCTTGGCGCCGACTTGCAGAATACCGTTGGCGTCGATCAGAAATTTCACTTCGATGCGCGGCAACCCAGCCGGTGCAGGCGGAACTTTTAAAGTGAAGCGGGCCAACGAACGGCAATCTTTGGCCAGTTCGCGTTCGCC
>JGI25617J43924_10000057_pt1 | contig 15742 bp, 10 predicted proteins | sample GraSoi2013_115cm_FD_43924 | JGI IMG/M metagenome (IMG submission 43924) | reverse complement strand
CCCAGGGGCGAAAGTTTGCTGTTGCCGGCCAGGGAACTTAAAGTGAGTGTAGTTGATCATTGGAGAAGCCCAAAGACCGGAGCAAACTATCCATCTGGTTGGCAACTCGAGATTAGGGATTCACAGCTACAAGCAGCGTTAACCTTGATTCCTGAATTGAAAGATCAGGAACTCGAGGTGTATCAATCAACAGGTAATAGTTATTGGGAAGGAGCAGTAGGCATTCAAGGGCAGAGTGCAGGAGGAGTTGTAAATGGTGAAGGCTATGTCGAGTTGACGGGTTATGCGCATGGGTAGATCTCTAAACTACAACTAACAGGAGGTTGGGTGACGCAAGCTGGTACTACTGTCTTAACAAAGGAGAATTGAAGGGAACGGGGATAGTATAATAAACAGGGAAACAGGGAAGGGCTACATTGAGGTCGCTTGTTGAGATATGATATACTCTTCTGGTGCTTTAGGCTATGAAGATTTCATATTCGTAGCTGTGATCTCATGTGTATGACGCTGTAGTGTACATTATGCTACAGTGTTTAATTGTGTATTGCTGATTTTAATATTTGGGATTGCAGTCTGGTTGATTTACCGTGGAAGATGGGTGGTATTTATTAACAGAGGTGCAGGGAGCATAGATGGAGAGCAGGACACAGGCACCCACTCAGGAACAGTCCGCTATAGTTGAACGTGTTGCACGCATTGTTTCCCGTGTGCGTGGAACGAAGCCTGATTATGCACGTTTGGCTGCAGAATTAGAACCTGCAATCCCGTTTGACGTTTTTGGCATCGTATTATTGCGCCATGATAGAGAAGCAGTCCGTGTTGCAGTCTGTACGCATGAAGCAGATGGATGGGTAGCGAATTATCATCAGCACCCCCTAAAAGACTCCATGGTGGAGCACATCTTGCAACGGAGGGAAACTGCACGTAACCAGGAAGTTGGAGGCACAGCAGCAATAGAGCTACAATTGGCCACGGACTCACCGGGTATCCATGAAATGGATGTCCTGGAGGTACGGGGCTATCCAAATGGGTTAGATGGTTCCCCTGCGCAAAGTGGTGATGCCTTGAGTGGTAAACCTTATCTACACGCAACTTTGATCGCACCGCTTATAGTTGAAGGACGAGTACTTGGATCACTTGAACTCGGCAGCACACGTATCAATGCATATGACGATAAAACGCTCCAACGGCTTATCGGCGCTGTTGCGCGTGTCCTGGCGGCTGCCATCGAGAGTGCTCAGGTAGGTGGCAGCGTAGAAATACAGGATCGGCAACGTGAGGAACTCAAAAATGTTTCCAGCGCCCTGACCTCAGAGATGGACCTCTCTATGATTCTCAATAGGATCGTGGTGGGAATAGAAAAGGCGCTGAATGTTGCCTCCGCAATCATCACTCTGGATCGACGTAGTGGTAGCCTGAAGCTAGAGGCCCAGCATGGTCTGGATGCAGATGTTCTGAAAAAGATCGTTGGACGTGAAATAGCCTTTACTGAGCAAGGTATTGTTGGCTTTACTTTGCTCCGTCGTCAACCTTGTGTTTCAAACGACATTGCCCGGGATAGCCGTTTTCCAGCGAGTTCTGTTTTTGCTTCACAGCTTGACATACACTCAATTTTCAGCTATCCGCTTGTGACAGGTTCTACGGTCTATGGTGCACTTTTGCTTTGTTCACCTGAGCCAGGTGGTTTTACGCCGCTCAAATTAGATATACTTTCGCTTTTTGCCAGCCAGGCCACGATTGCTATTCATAACGGTATGCTATTGGAAGCGGCACGAGAGCGAAGACGTTTTCAACAAGCAATCGAGCAGTTAGACAAGGCTCACCAGCAGAATGGTTTTGCCGGAACAGGTGAACAAGATGACCTTGCGCTGCTGAAAGTGGTAAGGGAAGAGTCCGAGCGTACCTTTGGTGTAAGTTTTAGCAGCTTGTTGCACTTTATCAGCCATCACTTGCTTACATCTAGCGAACGTGACCTACAAGATATATTGCATACTATCCAAGAGGAACAAGAAGTAAAAGACTTCAACTCTGTCTCTGGAACTGTTTCGCCTTTGCTTCAGGAGGAGAGAGCAGCGATTCTTGAACAAACGCCTGAGGCCGCATTGGATGGCACTGGTTTGCTAGGCGACGTAAGAACCGCACTTACCGAAGCTATTGCGTCAACTCGAGCGCTTTCAAGTGACACTTCTGCTGTTTCTCAACTCTATCAGAGAGTAACGCGGGATATGACAACTCCCTGGTTTGTTACTGATCCGAAGGGGCGGTGTATCTATGCGAATCCCGCTGCCGAAGTATTTTGTGGCCTACGTTTAGGCCTGGATCATCTGGGGAACATTGCCGGCCTGTATCGTCCATCGAATGGGATACAGACTGATTCTCGAAGAGATGAGGCGCGCGATATATCGAGGCCTTTGGAAAATCAAGCACATTTTAATACATTCGTGTCTTTCTCTCAGGCTATGATCCCTCAGGCCTCTTCATTGACTCTACTAGAGGCTCTGTCAGAATTGCTGCCAAGAATACGCAATGTTGACGAGGTAATTACATACCTTCAAGAGTTCAGTTACGTTGATCTTGCTATGAATAATGGGGGATCGGTCGAGCACAATCAAAATGTGGGTCTGAAAGATTCTTTGCGGACGAATACCTTGCGTTGTGTCGTTGCCGCTGAACCTGTGCTGAGACGGCTGCCCCAACTATTTCAAGGTTATACAAAAGAGAGAGGGCCAGCTTCTTTCAAAATGTCCCCCGCAAAGATGCCGAGGAACCGTTTTTCTGATCCGAAAACCGTACTTCTTGACAGTGCTCCTTCAGACCGTCACTATCAACTTATGCGTTATGCTCTCTATGATTCGCAAGGGCAACTCTTAGCCAATGCTTTGCAGATTCAAGATGTCACTGAGCAGGTGCGTGACGAAAAAAATAAGTCGGTACTTCTTTCAACCGTTTCACATGATCTACGTACGCCACTCACGACTATTAAAGCAGCGGTGACCGGGCTTTTGCAACCAGACGTTGTCTGGGATGAACAGGTGCGTCGTGAAATACTTGAAGACATTGATGCTGAGGCCGATCACATGTATAGCCTTATCAATTCATTAATTGAAATGTCTCGTATTGATATGGGCGCACTTGTGCTCGAAAAGGAATGGTGTGACATTGCCGAAATTGTGCATAGCACTTTCTCTCGTGCAGAGCGATTTCTGCAGGGCACCCTGTGCGTATAATTTTTCAGCCGCAGTTGCCACAGATTCAGGTTGATTATGTACAGTTGGAACGGGTTTTGCATAATCTGATTGAAAACGCAGTGCGCCATAGTCCAGAGGGTGCAGAGATAAATATCGCAATTGATTGTATCGATGGGGGAAATGAAGAAGTTGTTTCGTTTGCAGATGCTCATCGATACCTACGTGTGCAAGTTATTGACTGTGGAAGCGGGGTGCCGGTGGGAGAACGCGAGCGGATTTTCAAAACCTTTTATAGTTTAGACTCACAAGGTAGTGGGCTCGGGCTTGCTATTTGTCGAGGAATTATCGAAGCTCATCAGGGGCGAATCTGGGTAGAGCCTGCTCTGGATGGGGGATCATGCTTTGTCTTTGTTCTACCTATTTCCTCATGAGGGAGTATTTGCTTCATGAAAACTAAAGGCAAACGAATACTTGTGGTAGATGATGAGCCGCCAATACAGCGCATTTTGCGGAGGAATCTCACTATAAGTGGCTACGAGGTTCTGATTGCAGAAAATGGGGAGCAGGCTATAGAACTTGTGCGCGCCCATCAACCGGACCTGATCCTACTTGACCTCTGGTTGCCAGGTGAGATAGATGGCATCGGCGTATGCGTCCAGGTACGTCAATGGTCACAAGTACCGATCATTGTCTTATCGGCCCGTACAGACGAAAAACAGAAAGTACAAGCACTAGACCTCGGGGCAGATGATTATTTAACCAAACCGTTCAACAATGACGAGTTGCTCGCTCGAGTCCGTGCCTGTTTGAGACGCGCAGCGACCATTTCGGACGGGGAGAATGTGCATCAGCCTGAGATATTAACATCTGAAGATGGATATTTAAGTCTGAATGTTTTGCGACGACACGTGCGTGCGGGTTCTCATGAAGTAAAGCTGACTCCCACAGAGTTTGAACTGTTACGGCAATTGATGCTGCATTCCGGAAAGGTACTGACCCATCGCACATTGCTACGGAGGGTTTGGGGGCCCGAGTACGGTGAGGAGGCCGATTACTTGCGGGTATACGTGCGACAACTGCGCCTGAAAATCGAAGTTGAACCTTCGCAGCCGCACTATATTTTGACCGAGCCCGGTGTTGGCTATGTTTTCCATCCACAAGTTCTTATTGAGAGTTCCGGTGAAGCACAATCCTCCACCTCTCCCGTTACGGTCATCGAAACGGAAAAAACTGATTTTTGAGGGGCATTTCCTAAAAAGATGGGAACTTTAACAAAATTTTAATGAGATTAGCCTAATTTTTTATGCTTGTCTAACTTTTTTTGTCGTACACTGCAATAATGGGAAGTCTAGGGTTCATTAGAGTACGGGAGTAAGATGGGTTGCAGGCTCCCTGCTGTACAAAGGATGCTGTTTCCGCAAGGATAAGGGAATAGAGGAACAATGGAATCACAAGACCGCATTATGGATGGAGATTTACAAACACTAGGTCTCCAATCAGTTCTGAAAATGCTCGCGCTGAGCGGGAAAACCGGTACATTGTTTGTACACTCAGGGCCGGAAACACTTTCCATATGCATGCGTAAGGGACAAATTGTGGCTTTGCATGAGGAGGGATTCAACAAGTCAGATTTACTAGGTATGCTCTGTCTGATCAATAAACTCGATCCTCCTCGTGCTCAAGTTGTGCGTGAAGCTTCGCAGGGCAATCTCCAGGTTGCGCTTGCCATGTTGGTTGAACGCAACTGGATGAGTGCCGAAGAGATGCAACGACGCCTCGAATTTGCCGTCACCCAATCGATAAGTCATGCATTGCGCTGGGTGAACGGGCGTTTCGCTTTCCATCGACAATTAGTCACAATGGAAAGTCGTATGCAGCCGCTGGATATCGACAGCGTATTGCTGGAAGCATTACGCCAGGCTGATGAATGGGAGGAAATGGAGGAGACCCAACTCACTCGCACAACGGTTGCTCGCTGGTTGCCAGAGGTGAGTAACGATGTGCGAAGCCTAGGATTGAGCCAGGAACATATCGAGGTCCTATGCCTTGCCAATGGTGAAGTGCCATTGCAAGGAATGGCAATGGTACTCATGATCCCTGAAGCGCGCGTTGCTCGCATCATGAATCGTCTGCTGGAACTGCGCCTGATCGAGGTAGTTGATACGGCGTTAGAAGCCGAATTGCAGCAAGATCTCTCGAATATCATCATCATGTGTCAACATACATTGGCTCAGCAGCGACAGAACCTTGCTCCTGAACAGCACCTCCTCGGATTGATAAAGACATTATCCCGGTGTATCAATGGATTACTTATCCATCACGGCACATATGCGAAAAGCCTGCGTGGCCGAGGGCAACTCCCTGTGGTAGAGATTGTGCGTTATTTAGAGCGACGTTTTAGCCAGCCGTTGCAATCAATAGCAAAGCTGCATTATCCAATCTTAGAAACGGCAACATTCACTAANGGTCAACTTGACTGTACGGAAATNGTTCAGCTGGATAAGTTGGTGAAAGGGGAGAAGCTAGAGGAGTTTTACTGGGAGGCCGTACTGGGGCTTGCGACATTTTTGCGTATTGTTTTTGCGACGTTGTTGAGCGATGAAGTGGGCAATTCGCATACTGGCCGTCAACTCAACTACGTCTGGAAAGCTTTCCTCACAGAAATTGACCAGGAAATACAACAGTACCAACTCTACCGGGCGCATCAAAACCAAAACGCACAGCAGACGCGCAGGCGAGACAGTGAAGCTGCGTTCCAGAGTGGGCCAGGTAGGAGTGGGGTATCTCAGAGTGAAGGCAACCCTTACCGGTCGTCAGAGACGCAAAGGAGGTCAATCTAGATGATAGAACCAGTACCAACGGTTCTAGTTGTAGACGATAGTCCTACTGTACGTAAGATTGTTCAAATGACTCTGCAACGCGAGCGGATTAGAGTGATTACTGCTGGAGATGGTCTCAGTGCTCTTACCTCGGTAGCGGACGAAGTGCCTGCCCTTATCCTCTTAGATATTCAATTACCTCGCATGGATGGGTACCATATTTGCCAGATAATACGGAAAAACTTGCAGTTTCGAACAATACCTATTATTATGCTGAGTGGGAAGGATGGATTATTTGACAAGATGCGGGGAAGGCTAGCTGGTTCAACGGAATACTTGACNAAACCCTTTGACTCAGTAGAATTAGTNCAGACAGTCAAAAAGCATCTTGTGGGCTGGCAGCANCGTATGCCACCACAGCATGAGGGNATACGTACGCGCCTGAGACGTCGTGGATAGCCTAGTCTCANTCATAAAATGGGTATGAACGTGTGTTGAGTTAAGAACCTCACTAGGGAACACGATGATATGTGTCTATAGCCATTCTTTCCCATTGACCGGGCGAAATGTGTTGCGCCCCTACAAAGGAAAGGTATACTGTTATGCCAGGGCAGAAGGTACTCGTAGTTGACGATAGTTGGACAGAGTTGACTATGATTGCTGCGCCATTGCGCAATCATGGCTTCGATGTGGTAACGGCTGTGGATGGCGATGAGGCTCTTGAGAAAGTCTTCAGAGAACATCCGCAATGTATAGTTCTCGATGTGGTCTTACCTAAGCAGAATGGGTTTCAATTGTGTCGTAGACTCAAGAGCCTGGAAGCGAGTAGGCACATACCAATAATCTTATTGACAAACAAAAATACTCCGCTTGATAAGATCCTGGGGACTTCGGCAAGGTGCTGACATGTACATGACAAAGCCTTTTAATGAGGATGAGTTAGTGGACAACGTCCGGCGTCTCTTATAAATTTAGGAGCCTTAACATGGTGCAGCGTAATTCGGGGCAACTATCGCAGCCCACATCGAGTGGACTGCGACGTCAAGGAGAAACCGCTATTGCCAGGTCTGTGGAAAGTGATCCACAGAGTTTTTTGCGCAATTTGCCGGGCAATGTCATGTCTCCAATGGATCTGGCTAATGTACCAGCAGAAGCTGTTGTAGTTGGAGAGCAATACCTGGTCTTCTCGCTGCTTGAATGTGAGATTGCTGTCAAAGCTGAGCATATAGATGGCGTGGAACGCCTTGCGGATGTGACCCCAGTTCCGAATGTGGCTTCATGGATCAGTGGTGTTATCAACTTACGGGGTTCCATTGCCTCGGTAGTGGATTTGCGAGCATTTCTTGATATGGAGCGTTTGCCTTATAATCCGCGAACCAGGTTATTATCGGTGAAATACAATGAANTGGTGATCTGCCTGGTCGTGGACAGTGTCAGTGAAATGGTTCCTATCCCTCAATCCGCTATTAATNGGAATGTGCGTCAAGCCAATGTTCCACGCTGGTTAACTCTCTATGCTGCTGGGAGTGTACTGGTTGGGAAACGAAATATTGTTTTGTTGGATGCGGCTCGTCTGCTGTTCTCCGACAAGATGCAACACTATTCTTAAGAGAGAAAATGCTACTTCACACGAGAGGAGGCCTGGAGGATGAATGACACCGATAGAGGCGGAATGACAGTAAGTTCATTGTTAGTAATGGGACTGACTGCTTCAGTTACTATACCTGTCGTCGCTATTATTGTACTTGGTATTTTTAGAGGGATTGTTGATCAAACAGTTTTTGTGTATATGGTGGGGGTGTGCGCACTGGTTGTGTTACTGGGAATTCTGATAGTCAATTATGTTGTGCGACGCAAAATCCAGGATCGGCTACTGGGACTTATTGATGTATCCCGTAATTTTGCGGCTGGGGATCGCTCTGTTCGTGCGCCGGTCACAGGCGATGACGAATTTGCCATGCTATCAATGTCCATCAACACACTCCTTGATAGCCAGGGCTTCGCTAGTGGTGGAGCAGCAGCAAACAGCGTTGGAGGTGATGCAGCGGCCCTACAAGCGCAGATAGAAAAGCTCTTGCAGGAGGTAAGCGCCGTTGGTGATGGAGATCTTCGCGTCCAGGCCGAAGTAACTCCTGACACTCTTGGGGTTCTAGCCGATTCGTTCAATTATATGATTGAAGAGCTTGCTAAGGTGGTTGGTCGGGTGCAAGCCACTGCCATGCAGGTGACAAATGCAACGCGCCGCATTCTTGACCGCTCAGATGAACTTGCACAGGCCTCAGCGACTCAGGTGGANCAGATTTCACAGACGACCGAAGCGGTGGAAGCGCTGGCAATCTTCATTCAAAACGTCGCTCGTAATGCGCAATTGAGTGCTGAGGCGGCGCAGGACGCATTGCGCAACGCTAACACTGGTCAACAAGCTGTGCGCCAGTCCATTGATGGTATGATGGTCATTCGTGAGAATGTGCAGGAAACATCGAAAAAAATTAAGCGCCTGGGTGAGCGATCCAATGAGATCGGCGAAATTGTGCGTATCATTGAAGACATTGCCGATCAGACGAANCTGCTGGCACTCAATGCTGCTATTCAGTCCGCTATGGCGGGGGAGCATGGACGAGGATTTGCTGTGGTTGCCGATGAGATTCGTCTGCTGGCAGAACGTTCAACTGAGTCAACGAAACGAATTGCTACTTTGGTCAAGAGTATCCAGGGAGATACATTTGAAGCAGTTGTCGCTATGGAAGATAGTACACAGGAAGTCGTCAAAGGATCGCAACTCGCTGACGAGGCCGGTCGCGCTCTCAACTCCATCTATACTGCTGTAGAACGACAAGCGCAAATGATTGAGAATATCGCACTTGCCGCAAATGAGCAAGCGCAAGTTTCTGAAAATGTTGCTATCGCAATGGGTCAGATTTCTGAAATTACCCGGCAGACGAATACAGGAACGCAGGAAGCGGCAATGAGTGTGAGCTACCTTGCCGAACTCGCCGATCAATTGCGTGCCTCTGTCGCTACGTTCCGCTTACCAGAACACAACAATGAGATGGTCGATGTATATCCAAGCATGTCAGGAGTTCCAGCGCTACCTGGGAGAAATTCTGGTCAATTTTACCAGCAGGAAATTGGGATGAACAATGATTGGAACCAGGGTTTCTCGGGAGATTTCCTCTCGCTTCCTCAACCCCAAGCGTCAGGAAGTTCTGGCGCTTTCCAGTTCTCGTTCAACAATCAGCAAGATTATGGGGTCCAGCAGGGCTTTGCCGGTATGCCTCAGTATGGAGGCCAGCAACCTTACGGGGATCAGCAATATGGCAGCCAGCAGGGCTTTGAAGGCCAGCAGTTTGGAAACCAGGCGGGCTTCGATGGTCAGCAATATGGCAACCAGAGGGGATTTAATGGGCAGCAGTTTGGGAGCCAGATGAACGCAGGTGGACAACAGTTTGGGAGCCAGCCCAGGTTTAATGAGATGAATGGGTTCGAAGACCAGCAGGGTTTTGAAGGACAACAACAGTTTATGCCCGAATCTGCATTTGGGGGGTTGAATCAGGCACCTGGTGAGGTGCAGCAGAACTTTGGATTACAGCAAGGGCAATCGATGGCNNCTCAACAACGTNGGAGAAATCCTCAGCAGAATCAGCCGTCGTTTGGCCAGGATCAGATACCTTTCCCGAATAGTGGACACNCGGGACAATAGCAAACTGAGTTTCGGCCATGTGAAGCTTTGTTTCAGTGGTTAGGAAACTAGAATGAGTGGGNGCGCGAAGCATGTCGAATACATTTGATAAACTATCAGTCCTCGATTCGTTTATCGAAGAGGTAAATAGTTANTTGCCGGAAATCGAGGCAAATCTCGAGCGTTTGGCGCACATACCTGACGATATGGAAGCACTTGAGGAGACGTATCGCCGGTCTCATACTATTGGTGGCTCTGCTTCGATGATGGATTTTCCTGGCCTTGCACATGTCGCTCATGGTATGGAAGATATTCTGGGTGATGTCTTAGATGGCCTGACTACACTCGATCCTCCCACTATCGGGCTTTTACAACGCTCTCTCGGTCGCATGCACAGGCTCCTGGATGGCATTCGTACTGGTATCAACGAGGACTCGGTGATGGCGGAAGACGATGCAGACTACTCCCAGTACCGTGTGATGATCGAAACGGCTGCTCGTAACGAAGGCAATGCCCTTTCTCGCGAGGAGAATAGGTTGCAGGTAGCTGCGTCCACCGCGGCTTCCTCTGAAACTCCCATTACATCTCTCGATGATATGCTAGCGTCATTCCGTACACCTACAGCTGCTATGGGAGAAGAGGTTTCCTGGCCAGAAGAACCGGTTCCAGATGCAAGGTCCAATCAGACAGCATATCTCAATCAAGATACTCAACCGCATCAGCGTGTTCAATTCGAAGTTCCTGCGATTGAAGCTGCCCAGCCAAGTGCTCTGGAGATGCTTGCTGCCACTGCGCGTGGTACGGCACCATTAGATCCTACACCGGTTACTCCTCAGACGACTCTGCAAAATCAGGATGTGAGAGCAGCATCGGAAGCTAAAGCGGTTTCCTCAGAACTTGCTCTTCGCACAAACGAACCCACACTTACGCAGATCTACAGCGACTTGCAAGAAGAAACGCAGGTGTTGGAAGATCAGGCTTCATACTTGAAGAGAACACTGACNCAATTGCGCCTGGCCGTCTCCGTCATTGAGGGGCAACGTACTGAATTCAGGGGTTTCCTGGANGGTTCCAAAGATGCGCTTGACCGCATGGAGGAATGGGCGGGAAGGGCGATGGGGCTCAATTTGCGTAATAGTCCCGAACAGGTGAGGCGGTATCTTCCATTGTCGGTCATGTGGGTGGCAAACAGCAAACTCAAGAAGGTCCTTGATTTGCTNACGCAGATGACCAGTAGTNTAGAGATGACAGATGAGCAGATGCATGGCGCTTTGCAGCAATTGCGTTCCTCTATTGAGCTGTGCGGCGATGCCTTTGAACAGTTGCAGTCGAATCTATCCGCACACCTGTTTACTCATGATGCGGGTTGGACTCCGTGGGAGATGCAAGTTGCTCGTGAGGCCCTACGCGAGCGTGTGACATTTGAGCGCCGTGGTGACCCTGCAGTGCTACGTGCTGAGATAGAAGCCAGGTTGCGCGAGGAGNTACGACAAGAGTATGAGGCTCGTCCTCTCACACTTGCTGCACGAACTGAATTAGAGCAACAAATACGGAACGAAATCCGTCAGGAGTTTGAGGCGAAGAGGCAGTTGCAGGTAAGTGTGGCAGGCTCAGATCCGAGTGAAACACTTCAAGAGATTGAAGCGCGTTTGCGTAATGAGATAGAGATTGAAGTGCGCCGTGAGTTTCTCAGCCAGCTTACCGGAGAAGACGAGGAAACACCGCGTTCTGTTTCACAAAGGCAGCCTGCCAGGTTGGCGACTCCGATGCCTGTGGCTTCGCCACCGCGAGAGTCGGCAACCGGTTCAGTATTGCCNCTTCAATCAGCTGTGACTAGACCCATAGGGAGTGGTGATTTCGGCGAAGAGGCCACCGAAATCTTCCGTCTTGAGGCTGAAGAACACCTGCAAACGATCAGTATGTATGTGGCTGCCCTCGAAAGCTCACCTACTGATCGTGAACCTATACAGGGCATACGGCGTGCTACCCATACCCTTAAAGGCGCAGCAGGTATGATGGGGTTCCGTGCCATTGCTGAACTCTGTCACATCTCAGAAGACCTGCTTGACAGTGTGATGGAAGGAGTTATCACCATATCGCCAACTGTGCTCAGCCTTATTTTAGATACTGCTGAAGCTCTGGATTTGCTTATCAATGGCAATGGAAACGACGCTGAAAATATGCACGCGGTACAGACTCTTCGCACTCGCTATGGAGAGTTACTCGGAGAGCAGACTTCTCTAGCAAAAACGATAGAAGAAGAGATTGACGCCGATATCGAGGATAGCGAAGCGGCTATTTTGGACAATGCTGCCGTTACAAGTGTGGTCGCGGAGATGCATTCCAATGGAATGGGTCTGCAACAAACCGCTCGTGGAGATCTCAGTGTTCGCGTACCTCTCTTGAAGCTTGATGAGTTGGTGAATCTTTTTGGTGAATTACTTGTCAGCCGCAGTGTCCTGGAGGAGCGCCTGCAGCGCCTGATGAGACTTGTCACTGATACCAGTGTCAGTAGCGCACGCCTGCGCGACGTAGGTCAAAAGTTGGAGAGCCGGTTTGAAGCTGCCACTTTGCCAAGCGGTCGTTCGGTACAGGTCATGCCTGGTCAAGGCGATCAGAGCATGGGATATAACTTTGGTGGCAATGGCAAGAACTCCAGTAACCGTGTTGGGCCTACGCACCTGGCGGAGTTCGATGAACTAGAACTTGATCGATACACCGAATTTCATCAACTTGCTCGTGGTTTGAGCGAAGGTATCTCGGATATGACGACGCTCAGTAGTGAGATGGAAGCGATTATTCGTGACTGTGAAAGTGTTTTTGCTCGCGAGAATCGGTTAAATACGACCTTCCAGGATCGGTTGATGAAAGCTCGCCTGGTGCCGCTCTCAACGATGATCCCGCGTCTCTATCGTACTGCTCGTGCGGTNGCCTTGAAGCAGCACAAGGAATTTGAATTTGTGTTAGAGGGACAGGAGACGGAAGTAGATCGTACAGTGTACGAGGAGATAGCCGGGCCCTTGCTGCATCTCATGCGTAACGCGGTAAACCATGCCATTGAGACGCCTGAGGTTCGNTTGCAGAGAGGCAAACCCTCAGCAGGACAGATNAGACTATCTGCGGCCTACGAAGGAAACCNGGTGGTCATTACAGTGCGTGATGATGGCACTGGTATAGATCCAGAGCGTGTGCGTAATGCGGCCATTGCGCGAAACATCATTCGCCCAGACCAATTCCTCAGCGATAGTGAAATAATTGAAATCATCTTCCGGCCAGGTTTCTCGACTGCTGAGGTGTTGAGTGAAGAGAGTGGTCGTGGTGTAGGCCTGGATGTGGTACGTGATAGTGTTTCGCGTCTCAGAGGCACGCTCGAAGTCGAATCCATGGCAGGCCAGGGTACTGCATTTACGATGAAGTTCCCAACCAGCNTGGCTATTCAGAGCACGATGATGGTTCGTGTTGGTGAGGACCAATTTGCCATCCCCACAGTGATGGTCGAATCCATAGGCCGCCTGGATAACTTTAAACAGTCGACTTTTGGTGGCAGGCCGGCAATCATTGTCCAGAATGATCTCTACCCGTTGAATTTCCTGGCGCAGCTTTTAAGCCTTCCGCTAGGCGAACTGGACGTAAAAGCGCCTATCCTGCTAGTACGTACTGATCGTCACCGCATAGCCCTGGTAGTTGACGAAATTAAGGGCAAGATAGATGTCGTGATGAAGAACCTTGGCCCGCATCTACGANATGTGCATGGTGTTGCGGGTGGAACAGTACTGGGCAATGGACGTGTCGTGCTGATCCTTGAATTGATAGAGCTGTTGTCGTCTCGGTCGGGTGCGATGAGTGGTGCTTCAGGCACTATAGCTCCTCCTGCACTCCGTGAGGTTTCACCTGTACAGACATACCAGTCGGGGACACGAGCGGAAGTTGGAGTTCCCACGCAGAGCCGCACTACTACTGTACCCACTATACCAACCATGAAGCCGACTGCTACTCCGGCCAGCGGGAAGTACATTCTCGTTGTAGATGACAGTCCAAGTGTACGCCGTGTTGTAGGGAACATGCTCAAGCAAAATGGTTGGGAGGTACAAGTTGCTCGTGACGGAGTCGAGGCCCTTGAAATGGTTTCGCGTGAGACACCGGCAGCAGTATTGCTGGATATTGAGATGCCTCGTATGGATGGCTACGAATTGATGGCGACCATACGTGCTCAAGAGCAATATCGAACGCTTCCACTTGTCGTATTGACCTCGCGTGCTGCTACGAAGCATCAACAGCGTGCTACGCAACTTGGAGCGAGCGCTTATGTGGTCAAACCATACCAGGATGAAGAACTCATCAATATCCTGACCTCTCTTGTTTATGGAGCAACTGTGAAATAAGGGTTTGCTCTGGGAGGAGTTGTGTATGGGGGTTGAACGAGCCGTAACACGCTGGTATCTACTGCGCCAGTCCTACAAGAACGAGATTGAGTCGTTAGAGGCGAAGCTTGCTGAAATGCAGAAGACGGGACAAGAACCCGGAGCAAAAGAACGAATAGATGTCGAGAAGCAACTTGCGAATGCACAGGCCAGATTGCGTGTGTTAGGCCCTTGTCCCAAGCCAATGATGGGTTAGATCGATTCAGCTATCAGCCTACCCATTTCTTTTGTTCCCACCGTTTCTTTGCCTGTTTCGCGCAAATCTTCGGTGCGGTAACCAGCATCGATGACGCGTTCCACAGCGGCCTCGATAATCTGGGCCTCCCGTTTCAGGCCGAATGAGTAGTGCAGCATCATGGCAGCGCTCAGGATTGCCGCGATGGGATTGGCTTTGTCTTGCCCGGCGATATCCGGAGCCGAACCGTGAATTGGCTCGTAGAGACCGAACAAGCCATGGGCTGTCTCGCGGGTTCCCAGGCTGGCGGAAGGAAGCATGCCCATAGAGCCTGCCAGCATTGAAGCCTCATCTGTAAGGATGTCACCGAACATGTTCTCAGTGACGATCACATCAAAGCTGGCGGGCTGCCGGATGAGTTGCATTGCGCAAGTATCCACCAAAAGGTGTTCAAGCTTCACATTGGGATAATCTGNGGCAACTCGATCAGCTATGCCTCGCCAGAGGCGTGAAGTGCTAAGAACATTAGCTTTATCCACAGAGGTTACTTTTTTGCGCCTGCCACGCGCCAACTCGAATGCTCTGCGCACGATGCGCTCGATCTCTACTTGTGTGTAGAGCATGGTATCAATAGCCTCCAACCCTTGTGGCGACTCGCGAATTTCACTGGGTTTGCCAAAATAGAGCCCGCCGGTTAGTTCACGTACTACAAGTAAGTCGGTTCCTTGCAGGATTTCAGGTTTGATGGTGGAAGCATTGAGTAAGGCATTAAATGGTCGTACTGGACGCAAATTGGCGAAAAGAGCCAGCTCTTTACGTAATCGAAAAAGCGCACGTTCAGGTCGGATCTTCGAATCGGGCCTTTCGTAGCGAGGTACACCACCGACAGCGCCAAATAAGACTGCATCACTTAGCAGGCAGAGCTGGGCGGTGGCGTCAGAAATAGCATCACCTTCAGCCTCGATAGCCGCAACACCCACAAGGGCGTAATGCATGTTAAACGTATGCCCAAAACGAGTACTAACGGTTTGAAGGACTCTTACGGCTTGCTCAATGACCTCCGGGCCAATACCGTCACCCGGTAGCACTGCAATAGAATAGGTTCCCATTCTCACTTCTCCTTTCAGAATAGTTATTTCTCAGAGTGTATCATGCATCCCTGGTCAAGGCAATACGGACGTTCGACCGGGACCTGGCTTCAGTCTGTAGCACGAGTGGGTAAAACGTGCTATAATTAGGACGAGCAGGGAGGCGCATCGGTGGTTCTCCTTTCTGCTAAACCTTTGCACTGGAGTTTTACTGATGAGTAGTCAGGAACCCCATAGCTAAAGCCAGGAGCATGCTCCACCACTTGAGCTTAGACGTACATCAGTTGGGCGCATGAGCCCAGGCTGGTACGTTCACTATCCTGTCCAGGCTCAGTACCGCAAGGTACTCCGTTAGCGGGAAGCGTTGCAGTT
>JGI25617J43924_10000055_pt1 | contig 15888 bp, 28 predicted proteins | sample GraSoi2013_115cm_FD_43924 | JGI IMG/M metagenome (IMG submission 43924) | reverse complement strand
CAAAGCATGAGCCACGATGCTTACAATGAGCGTCCCAAGCATGGCCCAATCCGAGAGAGTGCGCTTGATTTCGTGTGTCACTCTTCGTCCCGAGCAGTGAAAGAGCGCACGATCTGGAACAGGCAAAATAGGACTGCCGCGCCCCAAAAGAAGCCATTGATAAAAACGCGCCTCCGCTCCCTCTCGCGCTCAATAGCCTCTTCGATTTTTTTCGTCACGCTCGCTTGCTTCTCTTGCTCTCCAGCCATAAAAATAACCCTCCCCAATTCAGGATCGGGAGCCTTGCGGGACTCCCTGAACTGATACTCCATGCGGCCTCTAGGCGACGGGCTGTGTCGCGGCGATGGCCGTCGAACGATCCAGGTCATCGTGCAAATTTGTCAGATGCCGCACCTTGAATTCATCGCTCAAGGCATCCCAACATTTTTGCAGATAAGCCCTTACGTAATCGCTCAGATGCGCGCGGTTTCCCGCATAGCCAAAACCATGCGGAAATTCGGAAGGGATTACAACTGTCCGCGTATTTGCAACGGGAACGGAAACAGACCGGCTCGCAGGCGCCGGAGGCGTCGCATTTCTCTTCGCTTCCGCGACTGCATCATCCAGGTCTTTTTGTGTGTACACTCTGTCAAACATCATCTCCCCCTTACCGCTTTCGCGGCTTTTTTTAGACTCGACAAACCGCCCGCCTTCGCAAGAACAAAAAGAAGGACGGCCAGAATCGCGATCACCCAAAGCGCCTTGACTCCAGTGTCCAGCCTTTTCAAAAACTGAGCCGAACCTACAACGCCCAACCCCGGCAAACGCAACGAAGCATCGTCCGGGTGAGCGTCAATGGAACGAACAAAATTTTCAACTTCCGCCGTCGCTTGCGCCTGTTTTTCCTTCACGACAGCGGGATCAAGGCCCGCACTCGCCTTAGCTATCTGCCGCGAGGTATCCGCCTTGATAACCTCCAATTGATGCCGCGAAAGATTGCCCGTCGCGGCATTAGTGAAGAAATCCGAAACTGAATCCAAAAGACTCAAGCGTCAGGCTGCCTTTCAGGAATCGTGTTAGGAATCGGCGCTGCCGGGACCTTGACAACATCGCCCAAAAGACTCTTCACAAAAGCGCGAGCCAATGGGGAATTCAAAAACTTTTTACCCGGCTCTATTGCGTCCTTAAACTCTGAACGGTACAGGACGGAAATCAAACCGTCCGCTTCCTCGCGAAAGGCAATCGCGAAAGGAAAAGAAGCATCTTGCTCTATGAATTCAAATCGCAAAGCTCCCCCGTTCAGAGTCCCAAAAAACTTCGCAAGGTCGATGACTGCGAAACGCGCAGTTCCGCCGTAACCGTTGCGGCCCAGGAAGCCGCATTATTATTGCCGGTCCAAGTGCGAGCCATCTCCGCGAAAGTATTGTCCACCCTGTAGTAACTTGACCTTCCGCCGATAATCAGTTTGATTTGATTGTAGAGGGCGTCCCATCCGTCTTGCGCCGTAGAGAAAACAGTTTTCTCATGTAACAAACCATTGCCCACGTCGCCCAACTTCATGTCGCCCGGATTTTTTGCGAGAGTCGGAAGAGCGCCAGGAATCCCAAACCCTTCCGCTTTCGCGATGGCACGCGCCAACTCTTCGACTCGTGCTTGTACCGCATCGCTTACTTGCACGTCATAACCTCCCGTTGGAATCGACGGCCCATCGTGCCCAAAGAACTTCGAGAGCGCGTCAATCGGATTGAAAGAAAGCCTGATAGAATCCGGCGCTGCAAAATCCCCCCTCCCCGTTCTCACGATTGGCGCCTTCGGCAAAGTCGGATGTGAAAGCGAAAAAAATCCGCCCGATGGAGCGCCCTCATTCCCAACCGAGAGCCGTTGCACTGGCGCTTGATGACTCTTGTATTTGAGCCAAGTCGCCAAACCCGCGAGAGCCACGATAAAAGCGATCACAAGAGGCACGCTATCTCCCCCGATTTTTTCTCGCGGCCATAGCAATGGCAACCGCAACGAGAAAAAGAACGATGCCGCCGACAGCCAGCGTGAGAGTATTGCCGGTTAGATTCGGCAGGATCGAAAATTGCTGCGTCGGGACTGCCCCTTTCGCTCCAGGCATTTGTATGACGGAACGCCCGCCGCTTTTAGTAGAGGTAGCCGAAATATCGCCACCCGTCCCGGCCTGAATTTGTTTCTTCAAATCGTCGGCCTCCGCTTGCAACTTGAAAAGCCAAACGCAAGCTGCATTGCACTGCCCGCCCGCTTTGGGATCGCCGGTTTCCCCGGCCTTGCCATTCTGCTTTCGGATCGCCGCCGTTGCCGATTTGAAAGCATCGACAGCGGACTGAATCTTCCCGACCGCTTCACCGGCATCGATCATTCCGGCGCTGAAAGTGTCCATGATTTTCTTGAAAGCTTCCTCAGTCGCGGGAAGCTGGGCGCCCAAAGTGTTATTTTCCGTGGCGACGGCTTTTTCATGGTGCGCAGAAAGGAATTGTAAGCCCAAAGAACTGAGCAAAGTGCCGCCCGCCGCCCAAGGATTTAAGGGAGTGCCCATTCATTCCCTCACAGCAAAAGAAGTATTCCCAAAATAATCGAAGCCGCCGCAGTGCGGCCCTTCACCGTAGGACTGAATTGCTTGGCAGGCTGAGAACTGTTTTGACTCCTTGAAAGGGGAACGGGACTCTTGTTGAAAGGAACCAACTCCGCATGCTTTTCGGCTTGAACCATAACGCGCCCGCCCGCCCTGTTCGTTGCCACGACAGAACCATCGCGAGCGATATGCACAGCCCGCAGTGCGCCGCCTTCGGAAACCGTCGAAAAATCCGGGTGAGTCCCGATGTTTGAAAATGGATTGGAATAAGGCACAAGCGTTGCCTGCCCCGCCCGTTTCAAAACGAAATCCTCATTCCCAAACGGAATCGTCGGCAACGTCTGAACGAAAAAATTCGGGACTTCCCCTTGAGCAATTGTTGTCACTTATCGCTCGCTCTCGCAGCCGGAGGAACAAACCGCTGAGGCCGCATCAAAATCCATTGCTGGCCGACTTGCTTGTTATCGGCGCTGATTTCAATCGGCAGGTTCACAACGCCGGTCAAAAGCGAAGTCGTTTGTCCCGGCTCTTCTTTGTCGCAACATGCACATTTAGCCACGCACGACCTCCCCTAACGCTTGAAGGCAAACCAAACAATCCCCACGGCCAGCGCGAGAACGAAAAAACCCACGGCAAGCGAGGCCTTATTCATCGTCCCCTTTACGGGAGTTTTTTGCGTTGGCTGTCCGGGAATAGTCAATTGCTGATTCGCCAAAACTTGACTCCCCGCGCTTCCGGCCTTCGCTTTTTTCTCCAGCGCCGCGATCCCGACCGCTCCAGCCGCACTCGCTAGAGTCAGCGCCAGGTTCCCCCAAGCGCTGGAGATTTTACTCCCGCTCGCTCGCGGGTCTTTCAAACCCGCCGCGTTGACGATCCCGCCGATGCCAGCAATTCCAGTCGCCATGGAGGCCTCTTAAGTACCCGTGGGACGAACGCCCACGGCCTTTACAGCCAGGGGAATGATTCGCCGGAGGTAGAGCTTCAAAACCGCTCCCGTTTGCACCGTAACGTCGCATTTGATGTCCAGCTTGGAATCGAGCGAATCGATTCCGCGCTTGTACATCCCGTCACGCAATGCAGGAACGAAAGTCAGGCCGGTCATGTTCTCCGCCTGAGAGTTCACGTGCGTCTCGCGATTCCAACGCTGAATCGTCAATTTGTTGGCATCCCCTTGCGGAAGCCAGATGCGCCCCGCGCTCTGGATCGTGAGCGAATTGAGGATGTTATTCACCTTGACGTTACTGGCCTCTTCTTTGAAAAGAAAATGCGTGTAGATGTAGCCCGCATCCAGGCCAGGCAAAGGGAAATCCGTTTGCGTTGCGAGGATCGGATAGGTCTTGACGAGATTCTCGACAACGTGAAAATCCCCGGCCACACCGTCATCCAAGTCAACAAAGACTTGAATGCTTAGCCCGGTCATGTCCCAAGTGTTCGTGCCGCCCGTGAAGAGCGCATTGCGCCCGCTCACCGTGATTTGCAAAATGCTGGACTCGAAAGCCGCCATCGGCAGCGCCCATTCAATGGGATTGATGGAGCCGGGCATCTTGAGCGTGAAGGGCACGGTAAAATCAACCGCAGTGGTGCCCGCCGCGTCCGCGATGGCCGCAGCGCGAAACGAAAAACCTTTGTCGAAAATTCCCATATCTTGGAAGTCGCGGCCATTGACGTTATTGAGATGCAAAANGCCAAGCGACGGAGCGGTGGTATTGATGACATTCGAGATAAGCTGCTCCGTGTCCCTGCCGGTTGCGACACCAGGACCAGCACCCGCGATGATGATGTTTCCGACGATGCGAATGAAACCACGAGCGATGGTTTCCTTCTGAACGAAATCCTTCAAATCGAGAAAGACGGTTTGATCCGCCGCCGAACTGTTGACGCCGAGGATCGGATAGTTGAACGTCCGAATTTTCTTGAANCTGAAAAGCTCTGGTACCATCGTCATCTCCTCCAAAAAATTTTCCGGCAGCAAACTTCTTTCGCGACTAAGCAGACTTCGTGGGCGAGGACTTGGGAATCAAGCCCTTGAGCTTCGCGACTCCAGCGGAAGCCCACCGCTGCAAGACAGGCCCGATGCCTGTAACTTCAAGCCCGATGATGGTCAGAATTACGAGCACAACAAGGGACACCACTTGTTTCTTATGAGGCAACAAAGGGATGTTCGTACCAGGAAGGTCCACGGCCATTTTCAAACCTCCAACGGGGCGCCGGAGGCGGAGCCGTTCTTCCGTGCGTGGCAGCGTAGGGAAGAACGGCTAGACCTCCGACTCAGGGCGTGTCTTGATTCGCTCAACACAGCCTGAATCCTAACACTGGCCGAAAAAGGCGAATTCCCTCTATGCAAGCGCGCGCGTAGACAACCCTCTTGACAAGTCTCAGGAACGGTGGGCGGAGGAAGGCTTCTTGGCGAGAATCTTGATTTTCCCTACTAGGCTCTCATCTCGAAAGGGAAGCGCGAAATCGGAAGTCTCGACGCAAACATAATTAGCAAGATTCGCGACTTCCTGAACGAAATTTTCATCCATGTGCAAGCGCGCGACATCTAACGCATTTTTCTCAGTCAATCGAAACCACCGAATGCGTTCCGCGTTCGATCTCACCACAAAATGAACAAGCGAAGGAAGTTGCGCCGTGCCCGTGAATTTGATGAACTCATGGCGCCCGGAAATCGCAGCGGCAGTGATCGCGGGCGGAAGGGAATTGACGGAGCCGGATGGAATAAAAAGCCCCATCTCATCGACGGCCAACGCCAGATTTTTTATGCCCATGGAGAGACGGCAAAGCAAATTAAGTTGCTGCGAAAAATGCGTGCGGAAGTGAACCATGGCGCGAAACCGGCAATTCTGACGCTTGCGAAAGTAGTCCACGAAATCCTTACCCATCCAAACATTTTCCTCCGAATCGTAGACCGGCCAAAGATGATCCCAATTTTTCAAATCCACTAGTTGAGCGCATTTCGGGTCTGCAAGAATCACGCGGCCCTCTTCGCGCAATTCCCAAAGCATGCGCGCGGTCTTGCCCGTGAAGCTCTTCCCGAAATTCAATTCAAGATAGGCGTTCATTTCTCTGGCGGTTTTTGAATCGTCAAGCGAATCTGTCCTGTCCTAAAAGATTCCACGACAATGTACAAATCGATTCCGCTCTTATTGTCAACCTCAACGTAGGTTCGCATTTCGGGGCAAAAAGTATAAAAACTTTCCTTCACAACGAGGCATTCAATCGTTTTCACGCTTCTACTCCCGGAGGCTCAGGAACGAGCAAGGGATCACCCGTAGAAGGCCTGCTCTCCTCTTTCTTCGCGGCTTCAATCATGGCATCAACCTTTTTGATTTTCCTCACTTGGCTGCGCTTAATAAAGTAAAGCATGGCGAGAGCCGCGCCCAATTCGGAAAGCTGTTTGTTTTTCGCGGCGAAGCGATTCAAGAAATCAGGTACGTAACGGTCGAAAACATTCTGCAAAAATACCTGCATCTTTGGAGAAACCATCCCCGCTTCATCGTCGGTTACTTCCCAAGCGGGATGATCGTATTTTTTGAGCGGATAGAAAACCAATTGCACGGTCGCAACCGCCCAATCTTCATCGATAACAAACTTTTCCGCTTCCGGCTTCTTAACATCGGCAGAAGAATCCTCCGCCTTCCGTTCAGGCGCACTGACGCTAGAGGCAGCATTCTCAAATGAGTTACCAGATTCGCCCGACTCGACTTTTTCCCCCACTTTTTTCCCCCTCCTTTGGCACTGTAGCCGCTTGCGGCTCTGGCCTAGCCTTCAACTTAGTGATCTCATCGTTCGCAGCCTTCAATTTCTCTTCGAGCTTCTTAACTTCTTGCTCGATTTTTTCTAAATCGCCTTCGCTCCCTTCCAAATCAATCAGATGCTCGGAGCGTTTGAACATTGTTTTACCATCCGCCGAAACTTCACTTTGGCAAGCCGGGCATTTAATTCTGCCCGGCTCCACGTTTGTTTTCTTCACCATGATGCTCCCCTTATCCTCGACTCACAGTGATCTTGAAATTGATTCGCGGGCTGTAGTTTTCTTTCTTCGCGGCCTTGACGCCTTCGCAAAGTATCGTGATCGAATCCTTGAGAACCAACTGCGAAACTTTCGCAACGTCGAGCGCCATCTTGAAGCCCGCGAGATTCCCGACGCTTGCGCGATCCCACTCCTCGCCGTCAATCACGACAGGATCATCGAGGCGAAGCTGATACGCTTTTCCCTTCTTTACGATTCCCCCTTCTTGCACGTTCTGAGTCTCGAAAACCTTTGTAACGATTCCAGTCACGGATACGCCCTCTTTCCAAAACTCTGCGCCCAAAAACGGCGCATCCGCGTCTACTGTTCTACCTTCAAATGTTTGCATAGCGCACCTTTTCATATTTTGAATTTAGGTCCTGTACCGCATGATCGCAAACGTCTAACCCCTCCTTATCCCCGTAGAAAACAAAACCGGATTCCGGGCAAAGAAAATGCGGACTTAGAAACTTTCCCATTTCTTCGTTCAACTCCAAGCGTTGCAAAAGACGCTTGCAAAAGGGACAAAGCAAATAGCCGTCCTCGTTAAAACGCCATGGGAGCCACATCGAAGAGCGGCGATGTTTTTTGTATCGCTCCCAATGCAGTTCCGCTATTGTTATATTTATCGTGCTCAACCGAAATGACCTCCACCGGAGGATCGCTCCCCGAATCAAAAAGCCGAAGTTGCCGCGTGCCATCAAACATCAAAATTGTTTGCGAGATATGCACGACGCCAGCCGGTTTCACATCACACCAACGGCATTTGCCGCACGCGCAACCTATGAGCGCCTGTTTTTCGTTTTCTTCGTCTCTCTCAATTTCCTTCATGGCGCCCAAGAAATTGCCAAACATCTGAACGCGGCGAACATTCTTAAAAGCCCTGTAAAATTCCATGACGCGCGCGGGCTGATCAGAAAAATCGGCGGCTTTGGTCGAATACTTCACTAACTCCCGAATAGCGGCATGATTGATTTTCCTGACCTTGCGGCCCTTTTTGTTGATTGAATATATGGGCGTTAAGTGAATCCAGTTGCTAGGTTCATCGAAAAAGCGTCCGGTAATCTGGAACCATAAGTTTTGAAGCTCGAAAATCCAGTCCATCCTCAAATCCTTGCCAGTCTCGATCAAACAATGGGCGTGAGGATGCCATTCTCCAGTCTCGCGGTTGTAAGTCACTTCCAGAGAATACGATCCCCCGCTGACTTCATCCTTCCACAGTTGCGACTCACGCAATTTTGCGAAGGCTTCTATAAAAACATCGAGAGATTCCCGNTCCAGTGCTTTCCAGTTTTTCAGCGTCACCGTCGCCATAAAATAGTCGTGTTTCGTNCGATTGATGCGCTTCCAGATTTTTTGTTGCAGGGGTTTCGCCTTTCGCGCGGCGCAGTCCGGGCAAAAAGGCGAATCGCAAGGATAGGGAAGCAATCTATAACCGCAAGGCTCATTCGGCAAATTCATTCTCTGAAACCAGCGGCCACAACCCAAAAGACGCAAGCCCGCATCTTCCTCGCCGCCCTCATAAAGGGCGCGAGAGATATTCGCTAAATACTTGAATCGCTTTCGGTTGCGCTCTTTTTCCTCGTAATCGACAGTGCGGCCCTCAAAGATTTGCGGGGAGATGTTCCTATCGGTATCAAGATACGCCCCCCTTCCGCCCTCGCCCCCCGCTGCAAAAAGCGCATCGGGGGACGGTGCGGGAGTTTTGATCCGTACCGGCTGCAAGCAGGCTTCCATATCTCGACATCCCTCAACCCAAGGAGTGATCGAGGTGATCGGCATTTTTAGGGCGGAAGCCTCAGCCGTATAGGTCGCGAGATGCTCTCCAGCAGTGCTCGCTCTGTGCCTGTGACTTCCGCCCATCTCGTTAGAACCCCTGATAACAGCCCGAATCGGCCTGTTTACAGGCCCTATCGGGCTTTGGACGTAGGACTACAGCCAAAAATCCGAGTAAAGCGCCTAGCGCCAGCAGAAAGGCGATTGCCAGGAGCCGGAAGCGAAACCGCCGCCATCGACGGAGCGCCGCACGGTCCACAATCTCTTGCTCCGTGAGCAGATTCCACTTCATTTCTTTGCCCCCCTGAACAGCTTGGATCCTTCCGGACGTCGAGCTCCGCGGCCGCCGGCGCCGGCGGACTTGAGGGGGGTAAGGATTTTTACCCTTCCGAGATAGAAGGAATGTTGGACGCCTTCATGCTTCCAAACGAGATAACGATAGAGCTTGCGTTTCAACTTGATTTGACACTTCGCATATACAAGCCCGCCGTAGACGTTCGCCGCGACTGCAACATAAATAGCCGGATAGGAGATATCACGATCCGGCAGGATATGCCCCCCCGCCCGCACGATCGTTTTACGGCCGCGTGAGGGCGCCCGTGGCGATCGCTGAGTCGGGGGGGGCAACTTTTTCATCTATTTGCCTTCGAGCTTGCGCAGTCGTTTTTCCATGCCCTTACGGAACTGCCTCGGAGTCTTGGGATTCGCGAGGGCCTTCCGCAGACCGTGAATTTGCTGTAGCCTGCTCAACTTATGCCTAGCCATCCTGTGCCTCCCTAACCGTTGGCCCGGTCCTGAGCTTCATCAGAAATCAGTTTGCTTCCCTCCAACCTGATAACAGCTTCTAGCAGGCAATCAGAGCAGAGCCGCGAGACGATTTGACGTGTGCTTATCCGTTTGTAGCCATTGCGCCCCGTAGAAGGCCCGACTTCCATTGCCGATACTGTGATCGTGAAGAAAGGAGCCAGATGCGGCTTGTCCGGTTTTTCGTTATCGCACCACTTCAAAGCAATCCCCCCTGACCCGCGAGACGGAGGCTAGGGCACATGATCCCCGGCCTCCGTGAGTCGCGGACTCTTGCCGCTGCGCTGCCTCGACGGCCAGCACGCGCCTCCGCGTTGAAGCTAGAAGGCGTCTTTCGGCAGAGAGCGTTCTAAGCTCGACTCTTCAAGAATCGTGAGCCTAGAAACCCGGCAGACGATGACGCTGTCCTCTTTTCGTTTTTCGTCGGAAAGCAGTTTCGCCGCCACGCTGCGAACCTTCGCACGATCCGTCCCGGAATACTGCCGGATAAAAACCGAATCTTGCTGAGTGAGAACCCACCAAACGGATTTGCTTTTGCTTTTTCCCTTCATTCATTGCCTCCGCTCAGAGCCTTTACCCGTTCGAGAAGTGCGCCCGCGCGAGCTTTGCGGCCCGGAGTATGTGTCGCGGGAAAACTGGAAGTCAAAAACGGCGCATCCCCGCGAAAATCGCTCAGATACATCTTGATCGTATGCGGAAAAGTTTCCTGTCCCCAACACTCGAAAACAAATCCAGGGCGTTTCGCATTCAGAAACGGCCTGACGTTCAAGACCTCGCCGCATGCGGGACAATTCCAAGCCGGTCCATTCATCTTTAGTGCGACTTCTTTCTCTTGTGCGGATTCAGAACAATCAAAATCGTGTGATAAGGGCAGGGCATCGGATAGCCACACTTCATACCAGCCACATGACGATCCGATGCTCGACAAAATTCACGTTTTATTTGCTTCACGATTTTCCTTTGCCCGAATGGTCTTGAGCACCTGTTCTCGCGCAGTTTTGAGAGCCGCCTGCCAAACAAGCTCATCATTGAGCATCGAGAGAGCGCCGATAAAAGAGTTGCGGAATTGCTGACGGTTTTGAACGGGAAAGGACTCTTCCACATCCCAAAATTCTTTCAAGCGCGGGAAATGAGTGTGTTCGGCGCTCATGCTTTCCCGCCTTTCCTCACGACTCGCAACGAAAGATTCCGTTGCACGTTGGCCGCGAGCCGCACGGAATAGAGCACGCGATCAAGGGTTTCCATTCCGCCCATGTACATCAATTGCTGAACGCGATCCTCTTTAAGAACCCCTTGATTCACCTTGCGCTGGCAGTTCTCTTTTTCATCCGCAAGAACGCGCTCGATTTGTTCGATGGTCAGGTCCACGCACGCCTCCCCTCAGAGAAATCAGAGTGCTGTGGCAGGTTAACGGGAAAGGAAATTGTTCAGGAATAGTACGGAAGGACCGCGCTTTTGGTTTACATAATATAACCAGAGCGACTCGAACCAAAGGCGAAGAACTTCCGCGACTGAGCGATGTTGAATGTTTGCCACGCACTGTGCGCCTTTTTATCAGAACGCCTTCCCCGATGTCAATAGTACGTCCGGCCAGGTTCACGATCCGCTGAGGGATTCGCCCACTTTGTAGAGAACAATCAGGCCGACGAATACCGCCACTACGATCCAGAATTTTTTCATTTCGCGTCCCTCCGCAAAAGAACGATGACCGCGAGCAGCAAGAGAATCACAACGAACAACTCACCCGCGAGCACAGAAAAAGCCGCAATGAGCGCCTGTTCAGCCGATTGCGCTTGAGCCTTCAAATCATCGACGGACGGCGAAATCGCGTTGCCGAGAAGCTGAAAAAGTTTATTCATTCCCGAAAGGCTCCCTCGCGCATTCCCACGAAAAGAAAAATTCCGAGAGCCGCCGCCGTTCCGAGGCTCAGCCAAAAAGTAAAGCGCACGGCGGGATCATCGTCTTTCCACGGCTTAAACTTCACGATAGTCGTGGGGGAGGGAAGCGCAGCGGAAATCAACGCGCCCGCTACTCCCGCGATAAGTGCTACTTCCGCAACTTTGGCATGGGCCATCTCAACGCTCCCGCCACCAGATGAATGCATTCAAGAGGGTATTGATCTGAACTGTGATGATCTGCAAAGCAGAGCCGGGATTCAAAACGAACTCGCTATTATCTGTCAAAATCAAATCGTAATTTGTAATCGCAGTAAGCGNTGAAACCCCCATAGCAGGAGCACTAAGCAGTCCGGGATTGCCGAGCGCCGGAGGCGCGGGATTGTTCTGATGGGAAACAGTCATCCCACTGACTATGCTGCCTCCGGGCGAATCCATGCTCGCAGCAACGTCAGTCGGATTGCCCAAATCAACCACGCTAGTTCCGAGAAAGATATTATGGACATCCCCCGCAACTTTATCGGAGATCAAGACTTTTTCTATGATCGCGACTTTGCCGGAAAGCAACGGATTCCGCAATCGGCAAGCGGATTGATTCGCCGCATTCGCTTGAACCACAAAGGCAACCGAAAAACGATTCCATCCCTTTTGCGGATTAGTTTCCACGTCGCGGGTCCCCATTTGTACCTCTCACGCTTTTTTGGCGGTGACAAAATGCAGCAAGAGCCATCCGCCGAAAAGCAAAAGCGCGATCCCAAAAAGTTTTTTCATGCCCGCTCTCAGTTCCCAGGACAGAAGAAATTCACGACTGCCGTGCCTTGATCCACGACTTTGAAGCGATTCAAAGGAGACGGAGCCACGGCGCCCGCCGCGGTGCGCGTCAAGCCGGTGGCCTGAGCCAAATCAAAAAAGACGTTTCCGCCGCCCGCCGTCACGTTGCCGCCAGTGATTACTTGACCGGCTGGATTCTGAGCGTGGCCGGAAAAAATAAATACGCAAGCGAGCACCGTCAAAAGAACAAAAACGCCGAACTTTCTCATTTTCTTTTTCTCCTTTTCAACTTTTGAGATTCGCGAAACTGTACTTCAATTGCGCAAGCGCAATGCGAAAAGCAATGGTAACCGGATTGACGCTCGCCGCGCTGCCCGGACTCAAAGCAGCGCGAAGAAACCATCCCGCCGGAACTGTGATTTTTCGCTGGACGTGTACAAAATTCGGCCCGGCTTGCACGGTGCCATCCAGATTCACGTTGTCGTTTATCACGACTCCCGTTGGCGCTTGTTGATTCAGATTCGGAGGGGCCGCGTTGACCAAACTCGGAGGCATGAGCAGAATCGCTCCGTTCATAGGCTGAGACGATGGAAATTCCTGAACGATGCTCGCCGCCAGGACATACCAGAAAAATCCATCGGGGACTTGATCGTAATCGATGGCCGCGCCCGTTGAACCAGCGGGCATGACAATGGATTTTTCCCGCAATTGAAGATTCTGCAAAACAGCGGCATCGAAAGCAGCGGGATCGCAACGGTCAAAATCATCGATGATTTTTCGCGGAATATAATCGCCGCCCGGAAGCCGCAAATATCCCGGAGGGCCTTCGGAAAAACTGCGATATCCGGCGAAAGGTCCGGAAGTAATCAGAGGCGCCGCCGCCGCGACTGCTGCTGAGGCTATAGGCACGAATCCCGATCCACTCGGATCGTACACATATCCCGGAGGAGGCCCGCCGTTGCTCATTTATCCCCTTTGTGATTCAAGATTCGCTTTCGTTACCACGTCTCCGCGATGCTGCGCCCAAGAATCGACAGCGGCCTGAGCCGCTTGCACCAATTCAGCGGGCAACTTCTCTCCATGCTTCGAGAGCAGCAATTCCAAAAAACCGAAGCCCACATCCGCAAGTGAAATCATCGGCATCCCTCCTTTCCTTCCCAAATTTATTTCGCGTTTCTATCTGACAATGCCCCTATGGGGCTTCAATTTTTTTTAGCGACAACGCCCTTCAAATCCGCTTCCGCGCGTTCATAACTAGAAATCGCTTCCTGCAATTTCTGAGTCAACTGCACCGCTCCGGGTGTTCCCTTTTGCGGAGCATCGCATTTGCCGCCGCCGTTGAAAGCAGGTCCAGCGCAATAGACCTCAACTGCATCAATCAAGGTATCCTTCGCGGAAGCCGCCCTACTCAGATACTCGCAAACTTCGATACTCTGAACTTGCGAAGCACATTCAGGATGCTGCGCCCGCATGGACTTCACGAAAGCATTCGCAGCCACTACGGTCTGATATGCAGCTTCCTCAATTGGCGGACAGCCCGCGAGGAAGCCCGCAGCCAAACAAAAAACGGATACCAGGAAAATCTTTTTCATCGTTCTTCCCCTTTCGCCAACTGAATCAACGTCTCAACCTTAGCTTCCAGCGCCGTAAGCCGATGCTCAATGANCAAAGCATGAGCCACGATGCTTACAATGAGCGTCCCAAGCATGGCCCAATCCGAGAGAGTGCGCTTGATTTCGTGTGTCACTCTTCGTCCCGAGCAGTGAAAGAGCGCACGATCTGGAACAGGCAAAATAGGACTGCCGCGCCCCAAAAGAAGCCATTGATAAAAACGCGCCTCCGCTCCCTCTCGCGCTCAATAGCCTCTTCGATTTTTTTCGTCACGCTCGCTTGCTTCTCTTGCTCTCCAGCCATAAAAATAACCCTCCCCAATTCAGGATCGGGAGCCTTGCGGGACTCCCTGAACTGATACTCCATGCGGCCTCTAGGCGACGGGCTGTGTCGCGGCGATGGCCGTCGAACGATCCAGGTCATCGTGCAAATTTGTCAGATGCCGCACCTTGAATTCATCGCTCAAGGCATCCCAACATTTTTGCAGATAAGCCCTTACGTAATCGCTCAGATGCGCGCGGTTTCCCGCATAGCCAAAACCATGCGGAAATTCGGAAGGGATTACAACTGTCCGCGTATTTGCAACGGGAACGGAAACAGACCGGCTCGCAGGCGCCGGAGGCGTCGCATTTCTCTTCGCTTCCGCGACTGCATCATCCAGGTCTTTTTGTGTGTACACTCTGTCAAACATCATCTCCCCCTTACCGCTTTCGCGGCTTTTTTTAGACTCGACAAACCGCCCGCCTTCGCAAGAACAAAAAGAAGGACGGCCAGAATCGCGATCACCCAAAGCGCCTTGACTCCAGTGTCCAGCCTTTTCAAAAACTGAGCCGAACCTACAACGCCCAACCCCGGCAAACGCAACGAAGCATCGTCCGGGTGAGCGTCAATGGAACGAACAAAATTTTCAACTTCCGCCGTCGCTTGCGCCTGTTTTTCCTTCACGACAGCGGGATCAAGGCCCGCACTCGCCTTAGCTATCTGCCGCGAGGTATCCGCCTTGATAACCTCCAATTGATGCCGCGAAAGATTGCCCGTCGCGGCATTAGTGAAGAAATCCGAAACTGAATCCAAAAGACTCAAGCGTCAGGCTGCCTTTCAGGAATCGTGTTAGGAATCGGCGCTGCCGGGACCTTGACAACATCGCCCAAAAGACTCTTCACAAAAGCGCGAGCCAATGGGGAATTCAAAAACTTTTTACCCGGCTCTATTGCGTCCTTAAACTCTGAACGGTACAGGACGGAAATCAAACCGTCCGCTTCCTCGCGAAAGGCAATCGCGAAAGGAAAAGAAGCATCTTGCTCTATGAATTCAAATCGCAAAGCTCCCCCGTTCAGAGTCCCAAAAAACTTCGCAAGGTCGATGACTGCGAAACGCGCAGTTCCGCCGTAACCGTTGCGGCCCAGGAAGCCGCATTATTATTGCCGGTCCAAGTGCGAGCCATCTCCGCGAAAGTATTGTCCACCCTGTAGTAACTTGACCTTCCGCCGATAATCAGTTTGATTTGATTGTAGAGGGCGTCCCATCCGTCTTGCGCCGTAGAGAAAACAGTTTTCTCATGTAACAAACCATTGCCCACGTCGCCCAACTTCATGTCGCCCGGATTTTTTGCGAGAGTCGGAAGAGCGCCAGGAATCCCAAACCCTTCCGCTTTCGCGATGGCACGCGCCAACTCTTCGACTCGTGCTTGTACCGCATCGCTTACTTGCACGTCATAACCTCCCGTTGGAATCGACGGCCCATCGTGCCCAAAGAACTTCGAGAGCGCGTCAATCGGATTGAAAGAAAGCCTGATAGAATCCGGCGCTGCAAAATCCCCCCTCCCCGTTCTCACGATTGGCGCCTTCGGCAAAGTCGGATGTGAAAGCGAAAAAAATCCGCCCGATGGAGCGCCCTCATTCCCAACCGAGAGCCGTTGCACTGGCGCTTGATGACTCTTGTATTTGAGCCAAGTCGCCAAACCCGCGAGAGCCACGATAAAAGCGATCACAAGAGGCACGCTATCTCCCCCGATTTTTTCTCGCGGCCATAGCAATGGCAACCGCAACGAGAAAAAGAACGATGCCGCCGACAGCCAGCGTGAGAGTATTGCCGGTTAGATTCGGCAGGATCGAAAATTGCTGCGTCGGGACTGCCCCTTTCGCTCCAGGCATTTGTATGACGGAACGCCCGCCGCTTTTAGTAGAGGTAGCCGAAATATCGCCACCCGTCCCGGCCTGAATTTGTTTCTTCAAATCGTCGGCCTCCGCTTGCAACTTGAAAAGCCAAACGCAAGCTGCATTGCACTGCCCGCCCGCTTTGGGATCGCCGGTTTCCCCGGCCTTGCCATTCTGCTTTCGGATCGCCGCCGTTGCCGATTTGAAAGCATCGACAGCGGACTGAATCTTCCCGACCGCTTCACCGGCATCGATCATTCCGGCGCTGAAAGTGTCCATGATTTTCTTGAA
>JGI25617J43924_10000048_pt1 | contig 16314 bp, 13 predicted proteins | sample GraSoi2013_115cm_FD_43924 | JGI IMG/M metagenome (IMG submission 43924) | reverse complement strand
CGTCGCCCCCGGCTCTTTGGCGGGTTACTGCAGAGAGACGCACTCGTGTCTGCTTTTGTCCCTTGACACCGGCCGTTGTCGTCATACACGGGATGACAGCCGCAGGGCGACAGCTGGCTCTGTCTTTTATCTATCCACCGTACATTGGGAACGGCGCGCTGTCGAGGTCCAGGCCAAGCTGAAGCCGCGCGGCTTCGCTCATCCGGCCAGGATGCCACGGAGGATCGAAGACCACCTCGACGTGGAGCTGTTTGACGGTGGGAAGGCTGGCCAGCCGCCGCTGAATGTCCGACTTCAGAACATCGGCCATTCCGCAACCGGGAGCCGTCATGGTCATCCTGATGTCGATCTGATTGCCACCTTCGGTGGGCGCAATCTTGCAATCATAGATCAATCCCAGGTCGACGACGTTGACCGGAATCTCAGGATCGTACACAGTCCTCAGCAGATCCCACACGAGTTTCTCGCTGAATTCAGTTGGAGCTGCTTCCACGGAGTCCGCAGCCCCAAGGCCCAGAGCGTCGGCGTCTTTGGCGTCGAGACGAACCATGTAGCCTTCCTCAGTCATCACCGTGTAGCTTCCGCCGAGCGCCTGCATAAGACGCACTTTGCTTCCGGCTGGCAACGGATGCAGCACACCACTGGGAATCTGCGTGGCTGCGCAATCTCGAGTGAGCGTCAATGTTTCGCCGGATTTCATAAAGTCGGTACTTGGTACTTGGTATTTAGTACTTGGCAACTGCGCTGTCTTTTGTCCACGGCCGATTCGGCGCCCTTACTAAAAGCGGCCATGCCAAATACTAAATACCAAGTACCAAGTACTATTCCGTCGACACCGCTTCCTGGTCGCCGCGCAATGCAGCGCGCAACGCGTGCCAAGCGAGGGTGGCGCACTTTACGCGCAGCGGAAACTCTGAGACTCCGGAGAAGACCGCCAGCTTCCCCATCGCGTCGCCGTTTCCGTGCCCGGTGACGAGATCGTGGAACTTGGTAAACAGCTCGTCGGCTTCGCCGGCGCTCTTGCCTTTCAAGCTCTGCGTCATCATCGACGCGGAAGCCTTGGAGATCGCGCAGCCGGCGCCTTGGAAAGCAATGTCTTGAATCGCGCCATCTTGTACATCGACATAGACTGTGAAGTGATCGCCACACAGCGGGTTGTAGCCTTCCGCTTTGTGATTCGCGGCATCCAGCGCGCGGAAGTTGCGCGGATGTTTGCTGTGTTCGAGAATCACTTCCTGATACAGCTCCCGCAGTTCCGACATTACCCCAACACCTCATTCACTTTGTGGATTCCCTTCACCAACGCGTCTACTTCCGGGCGCGTGTTGTACAGTCCAAAAGATGCGCGGACGGTCGCAGGGATTCCAAATCGTTGCATCACGGGCTGAGCGCAATGGTGACCGGTGCGCACAGCGATCCCCTCGCGATCCAGGATCGTCCCGATATCGTGGGGATGAATGTTGTCCATGGTGAAGGAGAGCACCCCGGCTTTTTCCTTCGCTGTGCCGACGATGGTGACGCCAGGAATTTTCTCGATCAACTGCGTCGCGTAGGCAAGCAAGTCATGCTCGTGTTGCTCGATCGAATCGAGGCCGAGCTGTTCCAGATATTCGACCGCTGCGCCCAGTGCGATGGTGTCGGCGATGTTCGGTGTGCCGGCCTCGAACTTGTAAGGCAGGCGATTGTAAATCGTCTTATCGAAGGTCACCGACGCGATCATGTCGCCGCCGCCTTGATAGGGCGGCATGGCTTCGAGAAGCACGGCCTTCCCGTACAGCACGCCGATTCCGGTCGGCCCGTACATCTTATGTCCCGAGATAGCGTAGAAATCGCAATCGAGCGCCTGCACGTCGACACTCATGCGCGGCGCAGCTTGTGCCCCGTCGACTAGCACAGGAACATTGCGGTTATGCGCCATGCGAATCATTTTGCGCAGGGGATTGATCGTTCCTAGCGCGTTCGAAAGATGCGCCACGGCGACGAACTTGGTCCGCGGCCCCAGAAGCTTCTCGAATTCTTCAACCTCCAGCTCGCCGCGATCGTTGATGGGAGCCACGCGCAGCTTGGCGCCTTTCTCTTCGCACAGGATCTGCCAGGGAACGATGTTCGAATGGTGCTCCATGGCGGTGATCAGAACTTCATCGCCGGCGCCTACGTGCTTGCGACCGTAGGTCTGAGCAACCAGGTTGATCGCTTCGGTGGTGCCGCGCGTGAAGATGATCTCCTTGTTGTCCGCAGCATGCAGGAAGCGCTGGACGGCCGAGCGAGACTTTTCATAGTGCTCGGTCGCCCGTTCGGAGAGCGCATGGACACCGCGATGGATATTGGAATTATCGTGGCGATAGTAGTGCTCGATGGCTTCGATCACGGCCAGAGGCTTCTGCGTGGTAGCTGCGTTATCCAGATAGACCAGTGGCTTGCCGTGAACGTCCTGGTTAAGAATAGGAAAGTCGCGACGGATTCTCTCCACATCCAGCGCATTCACCACAGAAACAGTCTCAGGTATCTTGGCGGCGGTGCTCATCTTTATCCTACTTCCTCAAAAGTCCTCTCGGTCACCTCGGACCTTTTGTCGACGAACTTCGCGGTTTCCGGCAGCCACTCAGCCACCAGGAGCTCCACGTGATCACGAACCAGACCAGGGTGCATGCGATCGAGGCACTCGTTCGCGAAAGCCTGCAACAGAAGGTGCTTTGCCGAAACCTCACTCAAGCCGCGCGAACGAAGATAGAAGAGCGCGGTCTCGTCGACTTGGCCAATCGTGGCGCCGTGGGTGCACTTCACATCGTCGGCGTAGATTTCCAGCTGGGGTTTGGTATCGATCTGGGCATCGTCGCAGAGTAAGAGATTGCGATTGGTCTGCTTGGCGTCGGTTTTCTGGGCATCTTTGTGCACGATGATGCGTCCGTGAAAAACGCCGCGCGCCTGNCCATTCAGAATGCCGTTGTAAAACTGGCGGCTGTCGCAATGGGGGCTGGCGTGCTCGACGAGCATGTAGTTGTCCATGTGCTGGCGGCCATTGCCCATGAACAGTCCGTTTATGAGGCACTCAGCGCCTTCGCCGGCCAGAACCGGGTGCACATTGTTGCGGATCAACGCCCCGCCCAGGAGCAGCGAATGCGTGGCGACGTTGCTGCTCCGCGCCTGCTGGATGCGCAGAGTCGAGACGTTGAACGTCTGTTCGCTCTCGCGGACAATCATGTAGTGCGAGACCACAGCCGACTCGCCGGCCACCAGCTCGGTCGCGGTGTTGGAGAAGGTCGCGGTTTCCCTGGTCGAGAGTGACACGTAGTCTTCGACGATCGTCGCCTGGCTGTTCTCTTCGATGATGACCAAGTTGCGTGGATGGTCCATCAGCGGGCTGATGCCCGGAGTGGAGACGTAAAGAACATAGATGGGCTGCTCCACCACCGTGCTACGCGGGACGTATATGTATGCTCCGTCCTCGATGAAAGCCGTGTTCAGCGCGGCGAATGCATCGCGGCGAAAGTTGAGATACTTGCCTAGATGCTGCTGAACATTTGGATCGCCGGCTGCGACGGCCTCGGCGAGGCTACCAACCTTCACGCCTCCGGGCGGTGAAGGAATCCGCGAAAGCTCCGACGAGAACTTACCGTTAACAAAAACCAAGCAGCACGGGAATGATGCTGCTCCAAACTGTTCCAGCTCCTCCGCGTTCAGGGAAGCATTTTTGTGCGGTAACGCAAACCGCGTCTGGGCGACGGGCGCGACGTTGGTGAATCGCCAGTCTTCGTCGTGCGTAGTGGGAAAACCGGTTTCGGCAAACTGCACGTAGCCTTCTCGATGCAGAGCCGTCAGCCAGGCCGGCTGTTCCGCCCGGCGCATGCTGAAGTCGTGGAACTCCATTGAATAGCCCAGCGGAGCGGCCGGCTTCGCGAGTCCAGCAGCTTGGGCTTCGTTCACCAGGCCGGCGGCAAGAGTTTCAACGGCAGCGCTTTTTTTCACGTCTTCTCTCTCTCCCCGGCTCTAGCGCCTAGCCCCAACAGCCTCAGCTTCCGTCTTGTAGCCTTTGGCTTCGAGCTCAAGCGCCAGCTCAGGACCGCCCGATTTAACGATGCGGCCGTTTACCAACACGTGCACGAAGTCGGGCACGATGTAATCGAGCAGCCGCTGGTAATGCGTGACCAGCACTATGGCACGATCTTTGCTGCGCATGGCGTTCACGCCTTTAGCAACGACTTTGAGTGCGTCGATGTCCAGGCCGGAATCGGTTTCATCGAGCACGGCGAGCTTGGGCTCGAGCACAGCCATCTGCACGATTTCGTTGCGCTTCTTCTCGCCGCCCGAAAAGCCTTCGTTCACCGGACGGTTGAGGAATTTTTCGTCCATCTCCAGCAGGCGCATTTTTTCTTTGAGCAAAGGCAAAAAGTCGATGGCGTCGAGCTCGTCTTCGCCGCGCGATTTGCGAATCGCGTTCAATGCCGCGCGCAGGAAGTAAGCGTTACTGATGCCGGGGATTTCCACGGGATACTGGAAGGCCAGGAATAAGCCGTCGCAAGCCACTTCTTCCGGCTTCATCGCTAGCAGGTCCTTGCCGTTGAACTGAACCGAGCCGGTGACTTCATAGCTTTCGCGTCGCGCCAACACTTGGGCCAGCGTGCTCTTGCCGGAGCCGTTGGGTCCCATGATGGAGTGGACCTCGCCGGGATTGACCCTCAGGTCGACTCCCTTCAGAATCTCGTTGCTGTTGACGGTGGCGTGCAAATTCTTGATTTCGAGCAAGCTCATCTCTTATCCGACACTCCCCTCAAGACTGATGCTGAGTAGTTTCTGCGCCTCGACGGCAAACTCCATGGGCAGCTCCTTGAACACCGCTTTGCAGAAGCCGTTAATGATCATGGAAACCGCCTCTTCCTTGGAGATGCCGCGCTGCTGCAGATAGAAAATCTGATCTTCGCCGATCTTCGAAGTCGAAGCTTCATGTTCCATGCGCGCGCTCGCGTTCTTCACTTCGATGTACGGGAAGGTATGCGCGCCGCATTGATCGCCGATCAGGAGCGAATCACACTGCGTGTAGTTGCGAGCGCCGGTCGCGCCTTTCAGGATCTTGACGCCGCCGCGGTAGGTATTCTGGCCGTGGCCGGCGGAGATGCCCTTGGACACCACGGTGCTCTTGGTGTTCTTGCCGATATGGATCATCTTGGTCCCGGTATCGGCCTGCTGATAGTTGTTGGTCAGCGCAACGGAGTAGAACTCGCCTACCGAGTTATCGCCCTGCAGGATGCAGCTCGGATACTTCCAGGTAATGGCCGAGCCGGTCTCCACCTGCGTCCAGGAGATCTTTGAATTTTTGCCCAGGCACTTGCCGCGCTTGGTGACGAAGTTGTAGATCCCGCCCTTGCCTTCCTTGTCGCCCGGATACCAGTTCTGCACCGTCGAGTACTTAATGGTGGCATTGTCGTGAGCGATCAGCTCGACGACGGCGGCGTGCAGCTGGTTCTCATCGCGCACGGGAGCGGTGCAGCCTTCCAGATAGCTGACATAGGCGCCTTCATCGGCGATGATCAGCGTACGCTCGAACTGTCCCGTGTTTTGAGCGTTGATGCGGAAGTATGTGGAAAGCTCCATGGGACAGCGTACGCCCTTGGGCACGTAAACGAACGACCCGTCGCTAAAAACCGCAGAGTTCAACGCGGCGAAGAAATTGTCAGTGTACGGAACCACCGAACCCAGGTACTTCTTCACCAACTCTGGATGTTCTTTCACAGCGTCCGAGAACGAGCAAAAGATCACGCCTGCTTCCTTGAGCTTCTCCTTGAAGGTGGTGGCTACCGAAACGCTGTCAAAGACTGCGTCTACGGCCACGCCCGCCAGCAGCTTCTGCTCGTGCAGAGGAATCCCCAGCTTCTCGTAGGTGCTCAAGATTTCGGGATCGACCTCGTCCAGGCTATTGAGCTCGGTCTTTTTCTTGGGCGCGGAGTAATACGACAACGCCTGGTAATCGATCGGCGGATACTTCACGTTCGCCCACTTGGGCTCGGCCTGCTTCTGCTCCTGTGACGCCCAATACCGGTACGACTTCAGCCGCCACTCCAACATGAACTCCGGCTCACCCTTCTTGGCTGCGATGGCGCGAATAATCTCCTCGCTGAGGCCGTTGGGCAGCCGGTCTTCTTCCACGGCCGTGACAAAGCCCCATTTGTATTCCTGTTTGGTCAGGTCCTGAATTTGGTCAACTGTGCTCATCGCGCTCCTTCTGCCACTTCACTGGCTGGCTTGATCGACAAAACGATATTGGCTAGTCCTTTGCTCTCGTGGTGCGGTATTTCGTGGTTCAGATCAGACAACGTGACGTGGCCCAGCGCGTCCCGCAGCGCGTCGCCGATGATCTGCGAGTTGCTCTTGATGGCGCACCGCCGCTCCATGCCGCACAGCCCGGGCTCCACGCTGCACTCGGTGAAGCCGATGGGGCCCTCGAGCGCCAGAACAATGTCGGAAACAGAAATCGCGCCGGCCTCGCGGGCCAGGTTGTAACCGCCCTTTACGCCGCGATGCGAAAACAGCAGCTTAGCGTCATGCAGCTCGCGCAGTAGCTTGCCTACGGTAGGCAATGGGATCCTGGTTTCTTTGGCCAGGCTGCGCGCGGTATGCGGCGTGCCTTCATCGCTGCGCGCCACGTGGGCCATCAGCACAATGCCGTAATCCGTCAGTTTGTTCAGTCTGAACATGCGTCACGCTCCGGTTACCCAGCTAGGACCAAGAGCTTAATACAATACCAATACGGTATTATTTTAGACCTGGGGACGGTTGAATACAAGACCAAGCAGGTATGGATTTAAAAAGAATCGGGTGATCGGGTGATCGGAGAGGCAACCCACGACCTAGGCAACGGAGGCATTGAGAACCCCGTGACTTGGTATGAGTCGGCCTATACGATTCTTGGATTTGGATCCAGGGAAGGCTTTCTGGCTCCCTCGATGCTCCAAGCGCCCGAGGCGCGACCAGAGGTTAGCCCACCGCGTGAGCGGTGGGTAACAGGCAGAAAAAAGCATGAGCCCCGGAGGGGCGGCACAAGCGTTGAGATGATTTAAGATGGCCGGGTGACGCACGCGGTCCCCAGGCCACCACCAGTAATCGATTGCGCTCGAGTTCTTGAATACGCGGCCCTAGATGATTCGGTATCGTTTTCTGGAAGGACGTTGCTCTACGTCGATGGCAAAGAACTCGGCGCGGTCCCTTGCCTCGTCATCTGCCAAAACCTCAATGCTTCGGACGTCCTCCTTTTTCATTGTGATTCCGAATGGGAAGTCCTGGGAACTGCAAGCTACAACTCAGTCGCTGAAGCCAAGAGCCGAGCCGAATTGATCTACCATGGAGCCTCGTCATGCTGGGTCCCAGCTCACGTCAGCGAAGAAGAGGCGTCCAAGTATCTGGACGAGATGTGGGGGGACCTCCGCTGCGGCTTCTGCGGGAAACGCCCTGACGAACTTGAGCAGCTCTTCGGAAGTGGCAAGGCCCATATCTGTGACAAGTGCATCACAGAGTTTCACGTCCGCCTGCAACAGGGTCCTCCGTGGCCGGACGTCGAGTAGCTCCCTTTTCGACCGCGTTAAGAATTGTTAAATCAACCTGCGCACAACTTAACGACGGTTAAGCGGGACAGGACGATATAATCCAAAGCTGAAACGTTTCTTGCCCTTGGCGAGTTAAACGAGAGCCGACATTTAACCAGAATCCTCCGCGGAGCTCCGCGGCAGGTATTCCTTACAAAAAGGTTCGAGCCGATGTGGATCGTTGCCCTGGCGCTGCGGCGCCCGTACACCTTTATCGTGATGGCGCTGTTGATTCTCATCCTCAGCCCCATCGTGATCACGCGCACGCCCGTGGATATCCTGCCGGAAATCAACATTCCGGTCATTAGCGTGGTATGGCAGTACCAGGGACTTTCTGCGCAAGACATGACGGACCGCATCGTCAGCAATACCGAGCGCGGGTTCACGACGCTGGTCAACGACATCGAGCACATCGAGACTCAGGCCATGGACGGCCGCGCCATCGAGAAGATCTTCCTCCAGCCTTCCGCCAACCTGCAAACCGCCATCGCGCAGCTCACGGCATTTTCGCAGAGCGCGACGCGGCAACTGCCGCCCGGTACCAACCCGCCGCTGATCATTGTCTATTCTGCTTCCAGCGTTCCCATCATTCAGGTGGGCGTTCGTAGCAAATCGCTTCCTGAACAACAGCTGTTCGACTACTCAATCAACTTCATCCGCCCGCAGCTCACCACCGTCCAGGGCGCCTCGATTCCCTGGCCCTACGGCGGCAAGCAGCGCCTGGTCGCCGTCGATATCGACACTGCAGCGCTCCAGGCCAAAGGCCTGACTCCGGTCGACGTGGTCAACGCCGTGAACGCGCAGAATCTGATTCTGCCCGCGGGCACGGCTAAGATGGGCTCGCTGCAATATGCCGTAGGTATGAACGGCAGCACGGATTCAATCGCCGAACTCAACAACCTTCCGGTCAAGACCGTGAACGGAACCACCACTTACCTGCGCGACGTGGCCCAAGTGCGCGACGGCTTTTCACCGCAGACCAACATGGTGCGCCAGGACGGCGTGCGCGGGACGCTGATTACGATCATGCGCAACGGCGGAACTTCCACGCTGGATATCGTCGCCAACATCCGCGCGGCTTTAGCCAAGGTGGTACGCACCATACCGCAAGATCTGGAAATCCGGCCTATGTTCGACCAGTCGTTGTTCGTGCGCGCCGCGATCCAGGGCGTGTTGCGCGAAGCTATGACCGCGGCCTGCCTGACCGCGGCCATGATCCTGCTGTTCCTCGGCAATTGGCGCACTACGCTGGTCATTGCCATCTCGATTCCGCTTTCGATTCTCTGCTCGATCCTTACGCTCAGCGCGTTAGGCCAGACGTTGAACTTGATGACACTGGGAGGACTGGCCCTTGCCGTCGGCATCCTGGTGGATGACGCCACGGTCGAGATCGAGAACATCGACCGCAATCTGGCCATGGGTAAGGAACTGAAAACCGCGATCCTTGACGGCGCCTCACAAATCGCCGTGCCCGCGTTCGTCTCGACGTTGTGTATCTGCATCGTCTTCGTGCCCATGTTCTTCCTCACCGGCGTGGCGAAGTTTTTATTTATCCCGCTGGCCGAAGCAGTAGTCTTCGCCATGCTCGCTTCGTACCTACTCTCGCGAACCCTGGTGCCGACGCTGGTCATGTATCTGCTGCGAAACCACGAGCATGAATCCCATGGCGAGACACCCCACGGCGTGAAGAAAGAGAGCCGGGGCATACTTTCTTTTCTCGCGGGCGTGCAGCAGGCCTTTGAACGCTGGTTCGCGCGGGTGCGGGATGGCTATCATCAAGCGCTCTCGGCCTGCCTGCATCATCGCCGCATCTTTATTACGTCCTTCCTGGGGTTTTGTGTGGCATCAATGGGATTGGTCTTCTTCCTGGGAGAAGACTTCTTTCCCCCGGTGGATGCCGGAATCTTCCGGTTGCATGTCCGTGGCCGCGCCGGACTGAGACTTGAAGAAACCGCGCGCGTATGCGACGAAATCGAAAAGGTCTTACGGCGGGAGATTCCTAAGGAAGAACTGGTCACGATTCTCGATAACCTGGGGATGCCTTACAGCTCCATTAACAACACTTACAGCACCAGCGGGACCATCGGGACCTCGGATGCGGAGATTCTGGTATCGCTGAATCAGAAGAAGCACCGGCCAACGGCGGAATACGTCAAGCACCTGCGCGAGGAGCTGCCGCAACTGTTTCCGGGAGTTGAGTTCTTCTTCCAGCCAGCCGACATCGTCAGCCAGATTCTTAATTTCGGCTTGCCCTCGCCCATCGATATCCAGGTGGTCGGCAAGAACCAGATGCAGACTTACCTGATTGCGCAAAATATCGCGAACCGGCTGCGCCACGTGCCGGGAGCGGCCGATGTCCATGTCCAACAGCTGCTGGGAGCGCCGGCGTTGCGATTGAACGTAGATCGCAGTCGCGCGCAGCAGGTCGGGCTTGACCAGCGCGACGTCGCGCAGAACCTGCTGGTCTCTTTGAGCGGAAGTTTTCAGACGGCGCCGACCTTTTGGCTGAACCCGGAAAACGGCGTGACCTACAGCGTCGCGATTCAGACCCCGGAATATCGCGTGAACTCGCTGCAAGCCCTGTTGAACACGCCGGTCAACGCGCCTCGCGCCCCGGCGCCGCAGGTCCTGGCCAATCTGGCCACGATCCAGCCTTCAGTCACGCCGGTGGTGATCTCGCATTACAACACCCAGCCGGTCATGGACGTTTACGCCAGCGTGCAAGACCGTGATCTGGGCGGTGTAGCCGGCGACACGCGCGCCGTGCTTAAGCAATTCGAAGGCAAACTGCCGCGCGGTACCGATATCGTCATGCGCGGCCAGGTGGAGACCATGCGGTCGTCGTTCGTGGGTTTGGGCATCGGCCTGGTGATGTCGATTGTGTTGGTGTATTTGCTGATCGTGGTGAACTTTCAATCCTGGTTGGATCCATTCATCATCATTACCGCTCTACCAGGCGCACTGGCGGGGATCGTTTGGATCCTGTTGCTGACCCATACCACGTTGAACGTGCCGTCGCTGACGGGTGCAGTCATGTGCATGGGCGTGGCTACGGCCAACAGCATCCTGGTGATTTCTTTCGCGCGCGAACGAATGGCGGAGGGCCTAAGCGCATGGGAGGCAGCGCTTGACGCCGGTTACACGCGCATGCGTCCCGTGATCATGACGGCGCTGGCTATGATCATCGGCATGGTGCCGATGGCGTTGGGCTGGGGTGAAGGCGGCGAGCAGAACGCTCCCTTGGGACGCGCCGTGATCGGGGGGCTGGTGTTTGCGACGATCGCGACTTTGTTTTTCGTTCCGGTGATCTTCAGCGTGATGCATGGACGGAGGGAGAATCGGGTGATCGGGTCATCGGAATAAGATCATCGGTCAATCCCAAGATTGCAAGACTGATTTGCTAAGTGCTAATTGCTATTTGCTAATTGCTAAATTTATGACGCAGCTGACTGACTACAAATCGCCCGAAACTGAGACGCGCGCCGAACGCGCGCCTGGAGTGCACGGAGACATCCCTCGGGCTCCACGTGCGACTCGGGCCGCGGGGATTGCGTTGCTGCTTTTGCTGGTTGCCGGTGGCTTCACTGTGGCCCGACGTTTCTCCGACCAGAAAGCCTTAGTCGTGGAGACAGAGAAGCTCTCCGTGCCCACAGTGTCGGTGACGAAACCAGGCGCCGAGCCGGCTCAGGAAGAGCTGACGCTGCCCGCGCAGCTGCAAGCTTACGTGGAATCTTCCATCTACTCCCGCACCAACGGCTATCTGCTGCACTGGTACAAGGACATCGGCAGCCACGTTAGAAAGGGCGAGTTGCTCGCCGATATCGATGCCCCGGAAGTGGATCAAGAACTTTCGCAGGCCAAAGCGGCCCGCCAGCAGATCGCGGCCCAGGCCGAGCTGGCCAGAACCTCGGCCGAGCGCTGGATCAATCTGCGCAAGACCGATTCTGTCTCTCAACAGGAAGCCGATCAGCAGACCAGCGCTTACACACAGGCCCAAGCGAACCTGGCAGCCGCGGACGCCAACGTGCGCCGCCTGGAGCAGCTTGAATCTTTCAAACGCATCTACGCGCCTTTTGCCGGCGTGATCACGCGTCGCAGCGTGGATGTAGGCGCGCTCATTAACGCAGGCAGCACCGCCCAGACCAAGGAACTCTTCAACCTCGCCCAAGTCGATCCTCTGCGCGTCTATATCAGCGTTCCCCAATCGGACGCGCCCTCGATTCGCGCCGGCGTTCCCGCCTATATTGAGCTGCGTGAATTCCCAGGCGAAAAATTCAGCGGCAAAGTCGTACGGACTGCCGACGCCATCGATCCGGCAACGCGCACCATGCTGACCGAAGTCGACGTTCCTAATCACAACGGGCGGCTCCTGCCCGGCGCCTACGCCCAACTTCACTTCGCGGTACCAATTCAGGCTGCCCACTTCACCGTTCCGGTCAACTCCCTCATGTTCCGGCCGGAAGGAACGCGCGTCGCGGTCGTAGGCACGGACCAGAAGATCCACTTGAAACCGGTGATGATCGGCCGCGACTTCGGCAACAAAATCGAGATCCTGAACGGATTGGAATCGACAGATGAGATCGTGATCAATCCTGGAGATTCCCTCGAAGAAAATCAAACAGTTCGCGTGCAGACCGGAGGCGGAGCCTGACGTGGAGGGAGATTGCTGGAATCGCCAGAATTGCCAAGATTGCCAAAACCACCGAATTGCAAAAAGGAGATTCTAAATTTGAAATTTAAAATTTTAAATTTCAAATCTCCATTGTGGCGATTCCGGCAATTTTGGCAATTCTGGCAATCTGCGCTCCCGCTCCTCTTTCTCGGCGGCTGTGCCGTTGGCCCTAATTATCATCGGCCCTCCGCTCCTTCGGCGCCGGCCTGGAAGGAGCAGCCGCCGTGGCGAGCCGCCGCACCCAAAGACGGACTGCCCAAGGGCCAGTGGTGGTCCATCTTCGGCGACACCGAGCTGAACCAATACGAGTCACAAGCGATCGCCGCCAACCAGACAATCGAAGTCGCACGCGATCAACTAGAGCAAGCGCGAGCTTCGGCGCGCATCACCCAATCTGGCTTATTCCCCCAGCTTGCCGCCGCCATCTCTGCGCAGCGCTCACGCGGCTCGAGGAATGCGCCGACCCTTACCGGGACGCCGCTCTCCACCGCGGCCACGCAGAACAACATCCAGATTCCATTCAATTTGAGCTGGGAGCCTGACGTTTTTGGCGGCGTGCGTCGCAGTGTGGAGTCGGCTAACGCTCAGTATCAATCGTCCGCCGCAGCCCTCGAGAACGTTCGTCTGATCGTGACTTCCGAGCTGGCAGTGGACTACTTCAGCTTGCGCGAACTCGATGCCGAAATCGAGGTTGTAAGCGACGCGGTTCAATCTCAACAAAAAGCGCTTCAGCTCGTCCAGCGTCGCCACGCTGGAGGCATCGCCTCCGGTCTCGACGTGGCTCAACAGGAGACGCAGCTCAATGCGACGCGTACCCAAGAGACGTTGTTGCGACGCCAGCGAGCGCAGTTTGAGCACGCGATCGCGGCGTTGACTGGCACGCCCGCTTCCAGCTTTAGCATTCCGGTAAAGCCGCTGGCCACAGCAGCACCGGTGATCCCAACCGGCATTCCTTCCGACGTTCTTGAGCGTCGCCCCGATGTCGCTCAGGCTGAACGGCTCGTCGCGTCGCAAAATGCTCAGATCGGCGTGGCCAAGAATGCCTTCTATCCAAGCGTCAGCATCTTTGGCATCGGTGGAGTTCAAAGCGGTGACGTGACCAACCTGATCAGCGCGCCGAGCGCTTTGTGGGCTCTTGGCGCCAACGTTACGGAGACGGTGCTGAGCGGCGGCCGCCGGAGAGCGCAGCTTGATTTTGCCAAGTCCGGATACGGCGTGTCTGTGGCGAGCTACCGCCAGACCGTGCTCACCGCGTTTCAAGAAGTAGAAGACGGAATCTCCGGTCTCGCGATTCTCGCAGACGCCGCGCAGACGCAACAAGAAGCCGTAGATGCTGCGCAGCGAGCTCTGAACATCGCCACCGATCGCTATGTGGGCGGACTAGTGACTTACTTGGACGTGGTCACGGCTGAGCAAACGTTGCTCGACAACAAGCGCCTGGCGACTCAGATCCTGGGCCAGCAGCTGACGACATCCGTCTCCCTGGTAAAAGCTCTGGGCGGCGGATGGGACGCCGCCAGCTTGCAGGCCGTCCAGGTCAAAGCAACAGCCGGGCAAGCGCTGCAGCCGTAGGAAGGCGCGGTTCTCCCCGGATGTGGCACAGGTGAGGGCGCGTGCGCTACGATTCATGTGGTGAATCGGTTTTTTCTGAAATCTCGAGCGTAGCGAGAGATCCCTATCCCTCCGGAGATCTTGCCCATCGCATGATCGCGGCTATAGGGATCCCTCACTGCGTTCGGGATTTCAGAAAAAACCGATGAAAGCCTGGACCCTCACTCATGCCGCCCCACTCGAGAGTAATCCGCTTGAGCTGTGCGAGCTCCCGGTTCCTGAGCCTGGCGAGCATGAGGTCCGGGTGCGAGTCAATGCGTGTGGCATCTGCCGGACCGACCTCCACGTAGTCGAGGGCGAGCTGCCGCCCAAGAAAGATCGCGTCATTCCCGGACATCAGATCGTGGGCGCCGTCGACCGCCTAGGCCCAGGCGCGACGAAATTTGCTAGCGGCGCGCGCGTCGGTATTCCCTGGTTGCACAAGACCTGCGGAAAATGCTTCTACTGCCTGAGCGGACGCGAGAACCTCTGCGATGCTCCTCAGTTCACGGGCTACACCGTGGACGGCGGGTACGCCGAGTACACCCTGGCTCACGAAGACTTTGTCTATCCTATCCCGGAGGGCTTCGCCGATCTTCAAGCCGCGCCCTTGCTGTGCGCGGGGATCATCGGCTTTCGCTGTCTGCGTCTTGCTGGTGTTGGCAAAGGTGACCGGTTGGGCATCTACGGCTTCGGCGCAGCGGGTCACGTGTGTCTTCAAGTTGCAAAATATTGGGGATCGAAGGTGTTTGTCGCCACGCGCGAGGAGAAGCATCGTCGCCTGGCACTAGAGCTTGGCGCCGCGTGGGCCGGGGCCGCTGCCGATCAACCGCCGGAAAGACTGGATGCCTCCATCATCTTCGCTCCCGCGGGCGAGCTGGTTCCCCCAGCGCTCGCGGCCTTGCGCAAGGGAGGCACGCTGGTGTTGGGCGGAATTCACATGAGCCCGATCCCCTCTTTCCCTTACCCCCTCATTTATCAGGAGCGCTCGATCCGGAGTGTGGCCAATAACACCCGTGACGACGGCAGCGAGTTCATGCGGCTTGCCGCGGAGATCCCCATACGCACAGAAGTACAAATCTTCCCTTTTGATCACGCGAACCAGGCGCTGCAGGCCTTGAAGCACGATGGCATCCGCGGCGCCGGGGTTTTGAGGATGTGAATCCGAGATCTGCTTCTTTCTGAAATCCCGAGCGCAGCGACGGATCCCTATTGACTTTGAGGCTCCTTGGGGCAATGCCGGGTGCCCGACCTCTGTCATCCCGACCGCAGCGCGACCCACTCCGCGCGATAGATTCCTGTGGAAACAAGATCTCCGTGGCTCTCCGTTCGGGATGACAGCCCTTGAATGATTTGCTGCTGATATGGATCCCTCGCTTCGCTTCGGGATTTCAGAAAAGGAATAACGCTTACGTGGCAGAATAGGCAGCATGACTCGCAACGCACAGACCGAACAGCAACACCCGCCCTCTTCCGTCGCCGATTGGGGACGACTGGTCGTAGAGGCGTACGAAAGAATTCGATCCTCGATTAAGGAGACGCCGCTCGAACCGGCTTCCGACCTGGCGCCGCAAACGGGGTTCCATCTTTTCTTCAAGCGCGAAGACCTTCAGCAGACCGGATCGTTCAAGTTGCGCGGCGCTACCAACAAGATTCTTTCGCTCACGCGCGATCAGGCGGCGCGGGGCGTCATTGCGGCGTCGAACGGCAACCATGGTCTGGGTGTAGCTGCAGCCGCCAGGCAGAACCGTGTTGCCGCCGAGGTCTACGTGTCTGCGCATGTGTCGACTGCGAAGGCCGGTCGCATTGAACAGCTGGGAGCACGCCTACAACGCGTGGGAACAGATCCGCTTGAGGCGGAGGTGGCGGCGCGCAAGGCCGCCGAAAGCGCCGGTAAGGTCTTCATTTCGCCCTACAACGATTTCGAAGTAATGGCGGGCCAGGGCACGATCGCCGTGGAGGCGTTGCGGCAGGCTCCCCGGATCGACGCGGTCTTCGTTGCGGTCGGCGGCGGGGGCTTAATTGGCGGGATCGGGGCATATCTGAAGTGGGCGTCGCCGCAAACAGAGATCGTGGGCTGCTGGCCGGAAAATTCGCGCGTGCTCTACGAGTCCATCAAGGCTGGTCGCATCCTTGATGTGCCGGAACAGCCAACCCTTTCCGAAAGCACTGCCGGTGGTCTGGAGGCAGGCTCGGTAACACTCGACGTATGCAAGAGTGTGATCGACCGCTCGGTGCTGGTGTCGGAAGAGGAAATTCTGGCTGCAATGCGCCTGGTGCATCATCGCAAAGGTTGGGTGATGGAAGGCGCCGCCGCCGTGGCGCTGAGTGCGTTTCTCCGAGAGCCTGGGCGCTATACGCGTAAGAACGTGGCGGTTATTATCTGCGGGGGAAATCTGTCTCCGGAAGTTCGGGGACGGGTTTTTTCTGAAATCCCGAATCCCCGGCTTTGAGCCGGGGTGAGGGACCTCTATAGCC
>JGI25617J43924_10000046_pt1 | contig 16383 bp, 7 predicted proteins | sample GraSoi2013_115cm_FD_43924 | JGI IMG/M metagenome (IMG submission 43924) | reverse complement strand
GAACATCGAATACGGGCGCAGCATCGCACGCCATCTGGCCCAATATGACATCGGACAAACGGTGGTCATCGCTGAATCCGCCTGCGTTACGGTTGAGGCAATGGAAGGCACGGACGCCACCATCCTGCGCGCCGGCGAGATCATGAAAAGCTTGGCGCACGAGCCAGCGCCGGCCGGTCATGAACACGAAGCGCTGTTGAGCCGTCATCTCACCGTGGTCAAGGTCGCGAAGCCCGACCAGGACATGCGCTTTGACGTTCCCGTAATCGGCGTGAAGACCATCGAAACCATGGCCCAGGCGGGCGCGACGTGTCTGGCGATCGATGCCGGCAAATGTCTCTTCCTCGACGGCGATCGCGTNGTCGAAGCCGCGGACAAGGCGGGCATCGCGATCATCGGCGTGTAGAGATCGGAATGAGGGGTTTGAAGCTGAGGGCCGTCACATCGCCATCGAACTCGTTCAACAGCGCGGTCAGCGTCTCTCGCATTTGGCCGGAACGAAATTTGCGCGCGAGCTAGAGGTCGCCGGCCCTGCCAAGAAGCCGAGAACGGATGCTCTAGCCCATCCCACGTGGTTTGACACTAGTCGAAAACAGCGGTTGTGGTCCGGCCCTCATGTGCTAGAGTTGTGCTGAACAGCCCCCTGGACTCCCCTCACATTTCAGACACGTAGGAGCGTTGTATGTCGCTACTGATCCGTTTGTTGTGCATTCTCGCTGTGTTGGCTGTTAACAGTGTGGCCCAGACCCAGCCGCAGAAAAAGCGCGTCGCTGTGATGGATTTCGACTACGGAACCGTGCGGCCGAACGTAGCCCAGATCTGGGGCAGCGACCAGGACGTGGGCAAAGGCANTGCTGATCTTCTCGTACAGAAACTGGTCCAGGACGGCAANTACCGTGTGATTGAACGCAAGGCGCTGGACAAGATTCTGGCCGAACAGAATTTTTCTAACAGCGATCGCGCCGATCCGGCTACGGCAGCCAAGATTGGGAAAGTGTTGGGCGTCGACGCCATCATCATCGGCTCCATCACCAAGTTTGGCACCGATGACAAGAGCACCACGGTCGGCGGCGGAGGCTACGGTCTGGGTCGGTTTGGACTGGGTGGCGTGCAGAAGCGCGATGCCAAGGCCGTCTGCAACATCAGCGCTCGAATGGTCGATACCGGCACTGCCGAGATTCTCGCGGCCGTAACCGGAAGCGGCCAATCGAAACGCGGCGGCGCTTCGCTGGTCGGAGCCGGCGGCGGTGGTGGCGCCGGCGCCTTCGACATGAGCAGCAAAAACTTTGGTGAGACCATTCTCGGCGAAGCCGTGAACCAAGCGGTCAACCAAACCGGCGATCAGCTCGATACCAAAGCCGACAGCATGCCCACGCGCAAAGCCGAAGCTTCAGGCCTGGTTGCGGATGTCAGCGGCAATACTTTGATCCTGAACATCGGCAGCCGTTCCGGGCTGCAAGTTGGGGACAAGCTGGAGATCAGCCGCGCCGTCCGCACCGTGAAAGATCCCGCGACCGGCAAAGTCCTGAAGACGGTCACCAGCAAGATCGGCGATGCCACAGTGACAGAGATCGATGCCGATTCGGCTACGGTAACGTTTACCGGAACCGGCTCAGCGAAGGTCGGCGACGTGGCCAAGACGCCGAGTAGCAATTAGCAAATAGCAATCGGCAATTAGCCAAAAGCGTCGCCAGCGGCGACCCTTTGCGACGAGCCTGCTTCTTCTTTTAGACGAGAACGGTTTCAGAGTCGGTGTATTCCATACAACCGACGACCGTGTCATTTCGAAGCCGTAGGCGAGAAATCGGCTCCGCCCAAAGCTCAGCGGGAGCAGATCCTTCGGCTACGCCTCAGAGCCTGTCCTGAGGTGGTAGCCGAAGGAATGACACTCCCTTTGCTGCTGCCTCGATGTTGGTATACACCATCCCTGGAACGGCCAACGATTCTCAGGAAAAGAGTCAGACCAGCCTTCGCTGAGCCATGGCTAATTGCCATTTGCCAATTGCTATTTGCTTTTTTTCTTCTTCTGATTCTCGTCGTTCTTCTCGGCCGCGCGCTGGGCTAGCGCAAATTCCACGACGCGTTGCATTTCCAGCACCGGCGCCGGCTTCCCGGTCCAGGTTTCAAACTGGCGCACGCCTTGGTGCACGAACATCTCCGCTCCCAGGATCACATGCATGCCTTTGGTTCGGGCGAGTTTCACCATCTTGGTGACCGGCGGCGTGTAGACCATCTCGAAGAAGTATCGAGCTTTGAACTCTTGCTCGGAAAGCGGCATGGGGTCGCGATTCCCTTCCATGCCGACAGGCGTGGCGTTGATGATCACCTCGAATTCCAACTTCTTGAGCATGGTGCGGTTGATGGCTTTGGCGCGCGCTTGTTTGGCCAAGTTTTGCGCGGGGCCCGCGGTGCGGTTGAGAATGTAGACATCAGCTCCGCGTTCCTTGAGCCCGAAGACCGCGGCGCGCGCCGAGCCGCCGGCTCCGAGAACCAGGATTTTTGCCGCCTGCAGGCGCATACGCATCTCCAGCGGACGTACTACACCGGCGACATCGGTATTGAAGCCATACAGCTTGCCGTCCTGAGCGCGTACCACGGTGTTGCATGCGCCGATCTTGGCTGTGAGCGGATCCGTCTTATCCAGATGCTTCAGGATCTGCTCTTTGTAAGGCATAGTGAAGCTCAGTCCGTTAATGGGAATGTCATCCACACACGCCATCAGGTCGGACAGGGTTTTGGCATGCAGGGCGAGGTAAACGGCGTTGACGTTCTCACGCCGGAAGGCCGTATTGAGCATCACGGGTGACAGGGAATGAGCGATGGGATCGCCAGCCACACCATAGACTCGCGTGGCCGCATCCACTTGATCGATGCGATATGTGTCGCGCAGCGTGCGTGCCGCAATCTGACCAGGAGCGGTTTCTTCGCCGGGACTCGCAGCGGCAAAAGTAAACTGGCTCCCCGCNCGCACTGCCAGGATGCGGCTCACGATTCCCTGTTCGCCCATGCAAACGCCTACTAGAGAGTGCGCATGACTGTATTTTTCCAGGAACTTCATCATGAGCACGTTGTCGTAGAGCGAGTTGGCTGTGGTCACCACCTTAAAGAAGTCGGCAGGATATTGCCGCATCTTCGCAAATGTCTCCTCGAGCTTCTTCGTGCCGCGAAAGTCGTGGAAGGAGAGGATCAGATTGGCGGAGCGTCGGAGCCGGGCAAAATCGGCCGCCTTGAGATGCGATGCGGTCTCCAGTTCGACGTCGACCAGATGGCAGCCCTGGTTCGCGGCCTTAACTAGAACCTCAACCTGTGCCGCTGGCGAACCGCGAAACTTGCCCCCATTGACCGCACGCCGGCAGGTGGCCACGATCAGAGCTTCCGGATGGTATTCCACAAAGGTCTTCAGTTTGGGAAGCCCCAAGGCCGGCTTGGGAAGGTAATCTAACCTGAACTCAACAAAGGAGTTCTCCCGCACAATGGTATCCGCCTTCTGGACCAGTTCGGCAGGATTGGTAGCCCAGACCGGAACGCACAGCCGGGGCAGCCGCGCGGGCAAGAACCGAGGCGCCAAATTGACGGAAGCTCCACTCATGTCAGCAAACAAAGGAGCCCATCATACGTGAGCAAAAATTACAGATGCAAGGCCGGAATGCAACAAGGGAATGACACTTCTGTAATCAAGCGTATCTTCTAAGTCAATAACTGTTTCGTTGAAGTCACCCGAAGGCCTCTGCTATGTTCCAAGCGGGACTGCGCGCGTCCATTGAGGACACGTGTTTCCCGGTTAGGGCAGGGAGGATGTATGACGAGGACCGGACTGGTATTGCTGTTGGCATTCGTAGCGTTTACTGGGCTTGAGCAAACATCTCGGGCGCAGACGCAGCCCGCGCACACCCAACCGCAAAGAGGACTGGGCGCCAACCTCAACTTTGGCAACGCGCCCACGAAGGCGGATATGTACTGCGCCGGCTTTATCACCACAGACAAGGTTCCAGATAGTCACGTTCTCGTCGCAGGAATTTATAGTCCGGACCAGACACGCTACGCTTCTGGCCAGCATTTCGTCTTCATCCACGGTCACGACCTGAACGAAGGTGATCGATTCACAATCGTGCGGCACGTAAAAGATATCAACCACTACGAAATCTACAAGGGCCAGAGGTCTGCCGTTCGCGAAGCCGGCGAACCTTATTCGGAGAGAGGCTACGTCCGAGTAGTGGAAGTGCAAAAAGAAATCGCCATTGCCGTTCCCGAACTGAGCTGCGGCGACTTCATTGCCGGCGACCTCGCGGTTCCCTTTGTCGAACGCAAAGCGCCGGTTTTCCGCAACGTAAAGTTGGATCGCTTTTCTCCGCCCAACGGCAACGCCTCGGGCCGGATCATCATGGCCGATGAGTTTGATAGCTACGTCGGCTCCAAATCCAAGGTCTATCTGAGTATTGGCGAAAACAAAGGAATCAAGGAGGGTGATTACCTGCGTGCGACCCGAACCTATACCCAGACCTACACCGACCCGGACGGCGGACTTTCGCGTAAAGCCAGCATGTACGAAGACACGCAAAAAGACCCGTTAAAGTATTCCATCGGTGACGTTGCCAAGCTTCCGCGCCGCACATTGGGTGACATGATCGTGCTCCAGGTCCACAAGAAGAGCGCTACCGCCATGATCCTCACCGCCCTTGAAGACATTCATCTTGGCGACGGTGTGGAGGTGATGGATGTAAGCGAGGCTCCCGAAGTTCAGCCGGTAAAGGCGGCCGAGCTCGCGCCTGGTACGCCAACTACGGAGACAACCATATCCAGCTTGCCCAAGATCGCCTGCTCGGCCGCGCCGACCAGCGTGCGCGTCGGGGAGCGCTCGACCATCTCTTGTGACGCATCCAGCCCGGACAACCGCCCCCTCACCGTGACCTTCACCTCCAACGGCGGCAGACTTTCTTCGAGCGGCACGCAAGCAACGCTCGATACTACCGATGCCGGCGCCGGCCCCATCTCCATTCGAGCGACGGCGGCGGACGATCGCAAGCTCAGCACCACCGCTGTCACCACAGTCAACGTGGAAGCGCCACCCGCGCCCACGCCTACGGCNCGAAAACTCAGCGACCTCGACTTCAAGCCCGGAAGCGCCTATGTCGACAATCGATCCAAGGCGATCCTGGATGACGTTGCCCTCAAGCTGCAACAAGACCCCACCAGTACTGCGGTACTATACGGGTCCTCGGAAGAGAAGGAGCCGCCACGCCTCGCCCTGCAACGGGCTGAAAACACCAAAACTTATTTGACGAAGTCCAAGGGAATCGATCCTCAGCGCATCACGACCAAGGCTTCTACAGAGCCTGGCCGCGGGGTTGAGGTCTGGAGCCTGCCGGCGGGAGTCGCACCACCAAAATAGGCGACGACATATGAGGCTTCAAGGTTTGCCAGGGACTGGAGGCGAGCGGATCCTGCGGGCGTGCCCCCGGGCTGTGTGTCGCGCAGCATGGTGTCACACGAGCATACCGATACAGGCTTGATGGAGCCTTTTGTGGTCCAATGTGTCATTCCGNGCGGAGCGAGGAATCAGCTCCGCTAGGGCTACGGTGCGCTTGTTCTCTTTCCGACAGCAGCGGAGCAGATCCCTCGCCGTTGGCTCGGGATGACACAGTTCCTCCCGTACGACGCGCGACGAAAGGACCCTTCGCTACGCAAAGCCATGGAAAGCCTCAACCACTTTCTTAGGTAGGCTCCCGTCATTCACGGTTCCCTAACTCTTTGCTTAACAATTATTTACAAAAACTAGCCCTAATAATGAAGGCGCTCGGGTCAAATAGATTGTTAGCAGCGAACCCGACGGAAGCCGAAAAAGCGCCCGCCTTGTGGCAGCTCCGCATTTTTCGCGCGTGGGCGGCAACCGCGAAGAAAGCGAAGTTGCTCTGTTAAAGTTAAGACCCATTTCTACCTGTGCTGGAAAGAGGATTGTGGATGTTCCAACGTTCCTGGTGTCGAATGCTAGTTGCCGGAACCGGCTTTTTAGCCGGAGCCGCGTTTCTGTTGTCCGGATGCAGCAACACGCCGGGAGCATCGCAGGCCTCGGGCGGCAAGAAGGGCCAAAAGGGCGGAATGGCCCAGTCGGTTTCTGTGGCCGTGGCCAAAGCCGAGACTCGCGATTTGCCCGTCTACTTGAGCGGGCTGGGATCGGTGGAAGCTTTTAACACCGTAGTGGTCAAGAGCCGCATTGACGGCCAGCTGGTGCAAATCAATTTCAAAGAAGGACAGGAAGTCAAACAGGGCAACCTGCTGGCAGTGATCGATCCACGGCCGTATGAGGTGGCCTTGGCTCAAGCGCAGGCCACGCTCTTCAAGGATCAAGCGGCTTTGAAGGACGCTAAGCGCAACATGGACCGCTTCGCCGGCCTGGTAAAAGACGGCGTCATCCCGCAACAACAATACGACACGCAGGTGGCGCAAGCCGGGCAGCTCGAGGGCGCGGTTCGCGCCGATCAAGCACAGGTCGATAATGCCAACCTCAACCTCTCTTATACACGGATCACCGCCCCGGTGAGCGGCCGGGTAGGGCTGAAGCAAGTCGACATCGGCAACATGATTCACGCCACCGATCCCAACGGCCTGGTGGTGATCACGCAGCTACAACCAATCGCCGTGATCTTCACGCTACCGGAAGACAATCTGCCCTCGGTCACGCAGCATATGCGCAGCGGACAGCTGCAAGTTGAAGCCTACAGTCGCGACGATCAGAATAAGCTGGCTACCGGCAAGCTGTTGACCATCGACAATCAGATCGACACCGCGACCGGCACGGGCAAGCTCAAAGCGGTCTTTGATAACCGTGATCGCATGCTGTGGCCCAATCAGTTTGTCAATGCGCGGCTGCTGCTGGAAGTTCGCAAGAACAATACCGTGGTGCCGGCGGCGGCCATCCAGCGCGGTCCGCAAGGCACTTATGTGTTTACCGTGAAGCCCGATAAGACAGTCGACATGCGCAACGTTGCAGTTTCTTTCAGCCAAGGAAACTACACGGCAATCGCCTCCGGCCTAACTCCCGGCGAAACCGTTGTGACCGATGGCCAGGACAAGCTTCTGCCTGGCAGCCATATCGAAGTACGCGGCGCCGGCGGCAGCGCCGCCAGCAAGACCGGACAACCCTCGTTCGCGGGTCAGTAGCCATGCCCAACGGCGGTCCATCGCGTTTATTCATTCTGCGGCCGGTCGCAACTTCGCTGCTGATGATCGGCATTCTTCTGGTTGGGATTGTGGCCTATCGTCAGTTGCCGGTCTCGGCTCTGCCGCAGGTTGACTACCCTACGATTCAGGTCACCACGTTTTATCCCGGCGCCGGACCGGAGGTGATGGCATCGTCAGTCACGGCGCCGATGGAGCGGCAGTTCGGCCAGCTACCCGGTCTAAGCCAGATGACCTCTACCAGCTCCTTCGGCAGCTCGGTCATCACGCTGCAGTTCAATCTGGAAGAAAACATCGATGTCGCCGAACAGGAGGTTCAGGCGTCGATCAACGCAGCAACCACTTTTCTGCCGCGTGATCTTCCCAACCCGCCGATTTATAGCAAAGTCAATCCGGCGGACGCGCCGATTCTCACGCTGGCATTGACATCGGACAGCCTGGCGCTGTCGAAAGTTGAAGATCTGGCTGACACCACATTGGCGCAAAAGATCTCTCAGCTGAGCGGCGTCGGATTGGTCTCGATCAGCGGCGGCCAGAAGCCGGCGGTACGCATCCAGGCGAATCCCACGGCGCTGGCTTCGTACGGGCTGAGTCTTGAAGACGTGCGCAACGTGCTCGGTCAGGCCAACGTCGACCAAGCCAAGGGCATCCTGGAAAACAACCGGCAATCATTCACCATCAACAGCAACGATCAGCTGCTCTCCAGCGCCGACTACAAGAACGTGATCATCTCGTACCGCAATGGCGCTCCGGTGCGGTTGAGCGACGTGGCCACGGTGATCGACGGCGCGGAAAACGCCAAGCAAGCAGCATGGATGGGAACCACGCAAAACGGGCAGCCTTCGCTGGCGCCGGCGGTGATCGTCAACATTCAGCGGCAGCCGGGAGCGAACATCATCAGTGTGGTCGACCGCATCAAGAAGGTGTTGCCGCAGCTGCGCGCGGCTCTGCCCTCTTCGGTCAAAGTGCAGATTCTCACCGACCGCACCGAGACCATCCGCGCGTCGGTGAAGGACGTGCAGTTCTCGCTGATGCTCACCGTCGGCCTGGTGGTGATGGTGATCTTTCTCTTCCTGCGCAACCTTCGCGCCACCATCATCCCCAGCGTCGCCGTGCCGCTCTCGATCGTCGGGACTTTCGGCGTGATGTACCTGTTGGGCTACAGCCTGGACAATCTCTCGCTCATGGCGCTAACGATCTCGACTGGCTTCGTGGTGGATGATGCCATCGTCATGATCGAGAACATCGACCGCTTCCTGGAAGAAGGCCATTCGCCGCTCGAAGCCGCGCTCAAAGGCTCGGGACAGATCGGGTTCACCATCATCTCGCTCACGGTCTCGCTGATCGCGGTGCTGATTCCGCTGCTGTTCATGGGCGATATCGTGGGCCGTCTGTTCCGCGAGTTCGCCGTCACTTTGTCTGTGACCATCATCATCTCCGCCTTCGTCTCCTTGACGCTTACGCCGATGATGTCGGCACGGCTGCTCAAGAATCCAAAAGAGCACCGGCATGGACGCTTCTACCAGGCTTCGGAGCGGATCTACCAGCGCGTGATTGATTTCTATGGGGGAACGTTGCGTTGGGTGCTGAGGCACCAAGTCGCAACCATACTGGCGACAGCCGGCGCCCTGTTGCTCACGCTCTATCTCTACACCATCGTCCCCAAGGGCTTCTTCCCCGTCCAGGATACTGGCGTAATCCTGGGAATCTCCGAGGCGCCGCAGAATGTTTCTTTCGTCGCCATGTCGGAGTTGCAACAAAAGCTGGCGCGGGTGATTCTCGAAGATCCCGACGTCGCAAGCCTGTCATCGTTCATTGGCATTGACGGCACCAACACCACGCAAAACAGCGGGCGTATCCAGATCAACCTTAAGCCCCACGAACAGCGCAGTGCCAATGCGACCGAGATCATCCGCCGTCTGCAACTCGAGCTGGCGCAGGTGGAGGGCATCACATTGTACATGCAGCCGGTGCAGGACCTCACCGTGGAAGACCGCGTCAGCCGCACCCAGTTTCAGTACTCCCTCGAAGCTGCGGACGCCAACGAGCTGAACGATTGGGCCGGACGCNTCGTCAACAAACTGCAAACCCTGCCCCAGCTGCGCGATGTTGCCAGTGATCAGCAAAACGGCGGAATGAAGGCCGATCTGGTGATCGACCGCGACACCGCGGCGCGTTTTGGCATCCTGCCGCAAACCATCGACGATACGCTGTATGACGCCTTCGGACAGCGCCAAGTGTCCACCATCTTCACCCAGCTCAACCAATATCACGTGGTGCTCGAAGTCGGGCAGCAGTTCCAGAACGATCCCGCTGATCTGAGGAACATTTATGTGAAGTCGCTGAACGGAACCCAGGTGCCGCTCTCCACCTTCAGTCATTTCCAGACTTCCAAAACGCCGCTGGCCATCAACCACCAGGGGCAGTTCCCAGTTGTCACCATCTCGTTCAATCTGGCGCCCGGAGAGTCGCTGGGCAACGCGACCAAGGCCATCGCGCAGGCGGAACAAGAGATCGGCATGCCGGCCAGCATTCATCCCAGCTTCCAGGGAACCGCAGCGGCATTCCAGAATTCGTTGGCCTCCGAGCCCTGGCTGATTTTGGCTGCGCTGGTGACCGTGTACATCGTGCTGGGTGTTCTGTATGAAAGCTACATTCATCCGGTTACGATTCTTTCGACGCTGCCTTCGGCCGGCGTAGGCGCGATTCTGGCGCTGATCCTCACACGTAACGACCTCACCGTGGTGGCCCTCATTGGAGTCATCCTGCTGATCGGTATCGTGAAAAAGAACGCCATTATGATGATCGACTTTGCTCTGGAAGCCGAGCGCAAAGAAAATAAGCCGCCGGAAGAGGCCATCTATCAGGCAAGCCTGCTGCGCTTCCGCCCCATCATGATGACGACCATGGCAGCGCTGCTGGGCGCGGTGCCGCTGGCCTTCGGACGCGGTACGGGCAGCGAGCTGCGGCAACCATTGGGCATCACCATCATCGGCGGTTTGTTACTTAGCCAGTTGTTTACCTTGTATACGACCCCGGTGATTTACATCTGGTTTGACAAGCTGGCGCGGAAGTTCTCGCGCTTCCGCATCGGCAACCCGATCCCCCTGGAGGCGGAGAAGGAAACCNTGGCAGGAGACTAGAGCGAATTTTGTCTGAAGTCCCGAACACCGTAGGCAGAGGGACCCCTTTAGCANGAACGATATAGAGCATGACAATTACCAAGCAACCGGTGAGGAGATTCCAACGCTGTTACTTCGTCTACATCCTCGCGAGTCTGAGTGGCACGTTATACGTTGGTCTTACAGACGACTTGCGAAAACGGATGACTCAACACAAAGCCGGCTTGTGCGACGGTTTTACCAGGAAGTATAAAGTGGATCGGCTGATGTATTTTGAGACGCACAGCGACTCCAGGATAGCCGCTGAGCGCGAACAACAGATCAGGGGATGGCGAAGGGAAAAGAAGATCGCGCTGTTTGCGGAGAGCAGCCCGCAGTGGAAGGACCTTACCCCGGAGATCTTTCAGACGATAGGGGTTCCTCCCCTTCGCCAAGCTCAGGGTCGGGATTTCACAAAATGAACATCTCTGCCCCATTTATCCGACGGCCGGTCGCGACTTCGTTGCTCGCGCTTGGGGTTCTTATCGCCGGGATCCTGGCGTACACACGGCTTCCCGTGGCGCCGATCCCCCAGGTGGAATTCCCAGTCATCAGCGTAAGCGCCGGACTTCCGGGAGCCAGCCCGGAGACCATGGCATCGTCGGTAGCCACGCCGCTGGAACGCCATCTGGGCGAGATCGCCGGCGTGAATCAGATGACCTCCACCAGCCAGCTCGGGTCGACGAACATCACGCTGCAGTTTGATTTGAACCGCAACATCGATGCGGCTGCTCGCGACGTGCAGGCCGCCATCAACGCCTCGCTCGGACAACTACCGGCGAACCTGCCCACGCGTCCCAACTGGCGCAAACAGAACCCCGCAGACGCGCCCATCATGATCCTGGCGCTCACCTCCGACGCCGTAACTCTGCCGCGGATCTATGACGTGGCTGATTCCATCCTGGCGCAGAAGATCTCCCAGATTCAGGGCATCGGCACCGTCTTCGTTGGCGGCGGCGCCAAGCCGGCCGTGCGTGCCGAGGTGAATCCCACGCTGTTGAGCAAACTGGGCGTTGGAGTGGAGCAGGTGCGCAACGCCTTGGCCGCTGCCAACGCAAACAAGCCCAAGGGCGAGGTCGCAAGCGCAGTCAACGCCTGGCAAATCGCCGATAATGACCAACTCTTCAAGGCTGATGACTACAAGAACATAATCGTGGCCGCCAAAGCCAACGGCGTGGTGCGCCTGCAAGATGTGGCCGACGTGCAAGATTCTGTGGAAGACGTGCGCAACGCCGGCCTGGTCAACGGCCACCCAGGCGTGCTGATGATTGTATTTCGCCAGCCCGGCGCCAATATCATCGAGGCCGTGGACCGCGTGGACTCCCTGCTGCCGCGGCTCCAGGCTTCGATCCCCGCAAACATCAAGTTGGAAAAAGTTTTGGATCGCACCACCACCATTCGCGCTTCGGTGCGGGACATTCAGATCACGCTGATCATTTCGATTGTGCTGGTGGTGCTGGTGGTTTTTGTTTTCCTGCGTAACCTGCGCGCCACATTCATTCCCAGTGTCGCAGTCCCGCTGTCTCTGATCGGCACCTTCGCCGTGATGTACCTGCTGGACTACAGCGTCGACAATCTTTCGCTCATGGCTCTGGCCATCTCCACGGGCTTTGTCGTGGACGATGCCATCGTGGTTCTCGAAGACATCACGCGCCACATGGAGCAAGGAATGGGACCGGTCCAGGCTGCGTTCCTCGGCGCGCGCGAGATCGGCTTCACCGTGCTTTCCATGAGCGCGTCGCTGGTCGCGGTGTTCATTCCCATTCTGCTCATGCAGGGGGTCGTCGGGCGGCTGTTCCGCGAATTTGCCGTGGTGCTGAGCACGGCCATCACCATGTCCCTGCTGGTCTCGCTCACGGTGACGCCCATGTTGTGCGCGAAATTTCTGCGTGGCGCCGGCGAAAAAAAGCATGGGCGAGTGTACCGTGCCAGCGAACGTGGCTTTGATTTCTTGTTAAAGATGTACCGCGGAAGCTTGGGCTGGGTCTTGCGCCACCAGTTTGTGGTTCTTCTGGTCACGATCGGGACTGCCTTCCTGAGCGTCTACATGTATGCTGCTCCTAGTGGCTGGTTCTTGAGCGTCCCCAAGGGCTTCTTCCCGCAGCAGGATACAGGACGGATGGGCGGCGGCGTTCAAGCCGAGCAAGATATTGCCTTCCCTGCCATGCGCGACAAAATGGGGCAGTTCGTCTCCATCGTGAAGCAAGATCCGGCGGTGGTGAACGTTGTGGCCTTTACCGGCGGCCAAGGTTCGTCCAACTCCGGGCGCATGTTTGTCACGCTCAAGCCTCTGAACGAGCGCGACCGTTATCGAGACAAGACCGGCTCGCATCCCGTCTCGGTGGATCAGGTGATCAATCGCCTCCGACCGAAATTAGCTGTAGTCCCCGGCGCCACGTTGATCATGACTCCGACCCAGGACCTGCAGATCGGTGGCCGGTTCTCCAACGCCCAATTCCAGTACACACTGCAATCGGAAGACCTCAACGAGCTTAACTACTGGGCGCCGCGCTTGCTGGCCAAGCTGCGTACGCTGCCCGAACTTCGCGACGTGAACTCGGACCAGCAAGACCACGGGTTGGCGGCGCAGGTGGTCGTGGACCGCGATACAGCTTCGCGTCTGGGCATCACACCGGCACAAGTGGATGCTGCCTTGTATGAATCGTTCGGCCAAGCACAGGTCTCCACTATGTACAAGCAGTTAAACCAGTACCACGTGGTCATGGAAGTGGATCCCAAGCTTCTTCCCGGCACCGACGCTTTGAACAACACATACGTGAAGTCGTCCACGGGACAGGAGATTCCGCTGGCGGCCTTCACGAAGTTCGCGCCCTCGAACGCCTCTTTGCAGGTCAACCATCAGGGCCAGTTTCCGGCCGCGACCATCTCCTTCAATCTCCCCGGGGCCGGAGGCGACCTGGATCGCGCAACCTTGGCCATCGAAACGGCCATGCGGCAGATCGGGATGCCGGCTTCGGTCCATGGAAGCTTCCAAGGCACCGCAGCGGCCTTCAAGGACTCGCTGAGTAATCAGCCGTGGTTGATTCTGGCAGCGCTAGTCGCCGTCTACATCGTGCTGGGTATGCTCTATGAGAGCACCATCCACCCCATCACCATTCTTTCCACTCTGCCTTCGGCCGGCGTGGGCGCGCTGCTGGCCATCAAGCTCAGCGGAAACGACCTGAACGTGATCGCGATGATCGGAATCCTGCTCCTCATCGGGATTGTAAAGAAGAATGCGATCTTGATGATCGATTTCGCCATCGACGTCGAGCGCCGCGGTGACCTGAAGCCGGAAGAAGCAATCTATCAGGCCTGCCTGCTTCGCTTCCGCCCGATCATGATGACCACGATGGCCGCTCTACTAGGCGCTTTGCCGCTGGCGATAGGAGCCGGAGTCGGCTCGGAGCTGCGGCGGCCGTTGGGCATCGCGATCGTCGGCGGCCTAATCGTCAGCCAGGCGCTCACGCTGTTCACCACTCCCGTGGTCTATCTGTATCTCGATCGTCTGCGCTTGCGGACATCAAAGACTTGGCGCGCGATGAGAGGCGTCCGCGAACCCTTGCCAAGGCCAAGCGGGGATTAGATTTTGGACCTAGACGTAGAGACGTGGCACGCCATGTCTCCGAGACGCGACAGTGTCGCGTCTCTACGCAGAGTCCAGCGTTCATGTCCGACTCTTTCTACGCCCACGCGCCGGCCGTTCTTCCACCAATGCAAACTGGATCTTATGCGCAACGGGGTCGATCCGGTCCACCAGAACCTGCACCCTGTCGCCGATGGAATATGCTTTTCTCGTGCGTCCGCCGATGATCTGCCGCGTGTTCTCGCGGAAAGTATAGTGGTCATCGTCGAGGGAATCGAGCGGCACCAGGCCTTCGATAAACAAGTCGTTCAGCTCCACGAAGAATCCAAACTTGGTCACGCTGACGATCAGCGCGGCGAACTCCTCGCCTAGGCGATCCTGCATGAACTTGACCTTCTTCCACTCAAGCAGCTCGCGCTCGGCGTCGTCGGCTGCTCGCTCGGTCTGGCTGGAGGATTCGGCGATATCATGCAAAGTTTCCTCGGAGAAGCCGGCCACCATGGCAACTTTCTTTTTGGGTTCGGTTCGGCGGTCAAGGTGTTGCCGGAGCGCAGCCGCCCCCGGCTGCGGTGGACGAGGATTGTTCGCAGGCGGGCGCGCAGCCGCCCTCGGCTGCGGTGAAGGAGGATAGTCCGCAGGCGAGGGCGCCTGCGCTCCATGCCAATCTCCCTCCCGCAGCACCTCTTTCAAGATGCGGTGAATGATCAAGTCAGGATAGCGCCGGATGGGCGAAGTGAAGTGGGTGTAGACCGGAGCAGCCAGAGCAAAGTGGCCTTCATTGATCTCCGAATATCGGGCCTGTTTGAGCGAACGCAGCATCAAGTAAGAGAGAACCCGCTCTTCCGGCTTGCCGGTAATCTTCTGGACCAGCTTTTGATACATCCGCGGTGTGACGTGAACCTCTTCGGGCAGCTCCACCTGCGGTGGCCGGCGCCCGCTGCCATAGTGGGAGCGCTTATCGGAACGCATCTGCACGCGTTTCACAGGGAGAGCGCCCACGCCGAGCGAGTAGCCGAAGCTGGCGGCAATCGTCTCAAAATCGTAGATGCGTTTGGGATCGGGCTTCTCATGGATTCGATAGAGGCTGGCGACGCGCTGCTCCAGATGTCCTGCCACCGTCTCGTTAGCAGCCAGCATGAACTCTTCGATCAGACGATGCGCCCAGTTCCTCTCCGAGGGCGAGATGCTCTTCATCAGGCCAAAGTCATCGAACTCGATCACGGGTTCGGGGAGATCGAAGTCGATCGATCCACGTTTCGCCCGCTTGCGATTCAAGATCTGCGCCAGCTCGTACATCCGATCGAAATTGGCGGCCAGGGAGGCAACCTTGCGGCGCATGGCTTGATCGCCCTCGATGACGGCATTGACGTCGGTATACGTCATGCGCCGCGCCGAGCGGATCACGCCTTCACCCAGCTCGTAGTTCACGATCTCGCCCTGAGGATCGATCTCCATGACGCAAGAAAGCACCAGGCGCTCGACCTCCGGTCGCAGGCTGCAGATGTCGGTCGAGAGTTCAAGTGGCAGCATCGGCACCGCGCGGTCGGGAAAATAGACCGACGTCCCACGCCGGCGAGCCTCTTCGTCGATGACCGATCCGTCTTCCACATAGTGGGCGACATCGGCNATGTGAACATGGAGCTCGTAGTTCCCATTGGCCAGGCGGCTGACCAGGACAGCATCGTCGAAGTCGCGTGCCGTCTCGCCATCGATAGTCACGATTGCCAGGTCGCGATAATCGTTGCGGCGNTTGATCTCCTGTAGCGCGATTACCGGATNGATCTCCCGNGCTTCTTCGAGAACGGCCTCAGGGAAAACGTGGCGAATGTGGTGCTTGCGGATGATGATCTCCACATCGACGCCNAAATCGTCCTCGCGGCCGAGGATCTCGACCACCCGGCCGCGCGGGCTTTGCGTAGCCGAAGGCCACTGCACGATCTCGACCTCGACCACCATGCCTTCCAGATCGTCGGTGTTGTGGACTACAGCCCCGGGGTCCCCAGCAAGTCTGGTTTTGGCTTGCTGGGGTGGAGGCGAGACTTGTGGGGATCGCCGCTTCACTTCGCTGCCCAGAACACGGTGCCGGGTTTCTTCTTTCGCCGGCCGCTCCATGCCTCTCGGGATGATGATCTCGGTAGCCACCTTCTCATCCACAGGCGTGACGTAGTTATGGCGGCTGCCGTAATGGAACTTGCCGACCAAGGTTTCCTGTCCGCGCTCGGTCACCCGGAGGATTCGGCCCTCAGCTCGGCCATCGTTACGAATGGGCCCTAGCTCGACCAGAACTTGGTCGCCGTGCATGGCTNCGCCGATCGCCGGCGGAGGAATAAAAATGTCGCCGGCCAACTTGCCCCGGGCACGGGCCGGCAGGGAGTCCGGTTCAGGGATCACAAAGCCATAGCCCTCGCGATGCATGCGTAGTTCGCCGACCACTAGGTCCTGGCTTGAGGTGGCGGTGGG
>JGI25617J43924_10000044_pt1 | contig 16536 bp, 12 predicted proteins | sample GraSoi2013_115cm_FD_43924 | JGI IMG/M metagenome (IMG submission 43924) | reverse complement strand
GCAAATTCATGAGCCAAAATCGCGTACAGTCGCGACGCTTCATCTGAGGAGTTATCCTCGGCGGATTGGTCAGCCTCCTCCAAAAGCCGAGCGCACTCTCGTCGAGTCCAAGGCCGCATTCCAAGAAACGCGCTGGGAATTGCACCCAGGCTGGAAAGACGTTCGAATGCCGGATAGACCCAGCTATCGATCGGAACGTAAGGAGAAAACTGGCTCTCCCCATCAGGTTGTTCGCCCGGGGCATCATGGAGAAAGGTGCCGTAGTCTCCGCCGGGCACTTCAGGATTGTGGTGTGCAGCGTACACCTGCCTTCCGATGAGCCAACCTATCGCGCTGCCCACCACAACGTCGCTGGGAAAATGATCTCTTCCGGTAACTCTGGCCAGGCTGACACCGGTGGCTAACCCGTAGCCAAGGATCTGGGTCATCACCCCCGGATACTCGTGGGCCAGAACGCTGGCCGCTGACCAGGCAAGCGCTGCGTGAATTGACGGGAAAGAAGAATCCAGAGCTGTTCCACTCCCAAATTTTCCCTGTCCCAAGCCTTCGTTCGGGCGTTGCCGTCGCGTTGCCAGCTTGAGAGCTTCTGCTACCGCCAAACTGCCGATCGCGGCCTCCCCAGCTAAAATGCCGGTCTCCTGCTGATGATCGTCGCTTCTCCACTTCCCCAGCAGATATAAACTTCCCGTGCCGCCGAGCATCAGAGCCAGTCCACCATTGGACGCGGTGCCAGAATGTCTTGTGAAAGTGTTTGTCGTTGAAATCCGCGAAGAGATCTCGGAATCGGCGTTGATCAGGCCGGCTGTGAGCCCGACCACGGGACCCAGCCAGTTCAAGTCTTCAATTCTTGCCTTAAAGGGGCTGCTCCAAATGGCTTTTTGATCGTCAACAAGGTTCCGCACCAGAGGACCCGGTGCGGCGCTTGCTGCGTGGAAATCGGCATCATCAGGCGGCGCCGACTTCGGTGAAGGAGCAGAGGCGGGACTGCTGCGGGGCTCGGTCGTCTGCGCCAAGCCCGAGGAAACCAACGCGAGCGTGCACGAGATGAACATCCTAATGAGCCTGCAGTTTCCCTTGGGCCTCAAATCAATCTCCCTAGAAGGTTCTAAGCACATTAGCTGCGACTGCCATACCGGAGAGAATCTGCACCGTTAGGCCGACATTCTTGATATGTCCGGTTCCGGCAACCTTATCCGGCACGTAAATCGTGTCACCAGGTTGCAGCACGGTGTGGGCGACGTTGCCGGACCACCATTCGCCGTATCTTTTCCCGAAAACGGTTCCGTTGGCCCGTACAACGAAAATGTCTTTTTTGTTGGCTGCGCTGGTCGGACCGCCGGCTTGACGCAGATACCAACCGGCGCTCTTGCCGCGGCTGTAGGTTATCCCGGCCGAGCTATAGACCTGGCCTGCTACCATGATGAAGTTCGGCTTCTTGGGAATCAGCAGCGTGTCACCTGGCCGGATTTCCACGTCGACGGGCGTGTTTTCCCATTTCTCAATCGACGCGCTTATATGGATCAACAGTCGGCCACTGACCGGAATTTGTTTGAGTTGCGCAACCAGTTGCTGGCGCTGCCGCGTGGTGGTGGAGCTTTCCAGCCTTGCCCCGCTTACTCCCNGGTCCTCCAGGCTGGATANCATCTCATCACGACCCTTGGCTGCAAATTCCCGCACCTGGGCCCGCTCTAGCACCGCGCCGTAGGGATATGCCGCCGGAGAGAATCCACCGGCGCGGCGCAGGACGGAACTCAGCCGCTCGGCTCGTTGAACACCGTAACGCCCGGGATGAAGCACCTCTCCGGTCACGCTGATCGCGCCGCCGATATCGTTCCACCCGCCGATTTGCCCGATGGTGAGCACGTCGCCGGGCTTAAGAACGACATCGGTGTCCGGCTCTCCTGCCAGCGCTCGTCCGATGGGAATGGGGCGGTGCTCGAGCTCCACGTGATCCCCATCGACGATGGAGTAGCTGGAAAGATCGGCTTTGTCCTGGTAGGCGTCGCGTTTGAAGCCGCCGGCCAGGCGCAGCAATTCGGCCGCAGTCATCCGCTCGGACATCGGGTACTCACCGGGACGCGCAACTTCACCATAGATCGAAACTTTCGGCGCATCGGTTTCATAACGACCGAAAACGCGCACCGTATCGAATGCTTCCAAAGTAGGCGCGGACGCGCGTTTCTCCAGAACGTCGCGCAGATTGAACCCGATGACGCTGGGGCTGTAGTCCGGAGGATGCAGACGGACGATCTCGGCGCGGTCCGCGGCTTCGGGCAGAAGGTCATCGAATGATCGGATCAAATCGGTGACCTTTGCGCCCGCGGCGAAAGGATATTTACCGGGACGGAATACGTGGCCCTGCAGATAAACTGCGCTGTTGCTGAAAGGTAGAATTGGCGCCACGGTGATGCTGTCACCATCTTTGATCTGTACCCGCTTGAACGCGTCTTCTGCAGCCTGCACATCCCCATTCTGCGGCAGGTTAACGCTCAGCATTTCNTTCCGTTGATGGGCTTCGATCCGCTCAAGTTTCAAATTACCCAGCTGACCGGAAACCGGAACNCCTCCGGCAAGGTCNAGCGCCTGATCAAGCGTCTGCTCATTGCGTAACTCATAGATGGCCGGGCGACGCACAGCTCCCGCGACAGTAACTTGCGGGCCAGCAGGCGGCACGAGAACGCTGTCACCGGANGCAATGTGGACCTGGTTAGAACTGACACCTTTTAGCATCAGATCGTACAGGTCAACCTCTTCTATCAGCTTTTGCCCGCGATAGTGTTTCAACAAGCGGTACGAACCTGTGTCGGTGGGGCCGCCGGCGGCGATTAAAGCGCTCAGGCAAGTGGAGAGCGCGCTGATATCGTACGCGCCCGGGTTCTTCACATCCCCGACCACGTAAATACGGACCGTGCGCAGCTTGCCCAGGCTAACGTCGACGGCGATGTCGCGCAATTGACGAGTCAGCTGGCGTTGGATGGTTTGTTGCGCCTCAGCCAACGTACGCCCCGCCACCAAGACCGCTCCAGCTTCGGGCAACATCACACGACCTTCGCGGTCCACCGTAAGCTGCAGGTGCTGGGAAGAACTCCCCCAGTACTCGACTACCAGTTCATCGCCCGGACCAATCACATAGTCGGAAGCCGCTGGAATGTCGATGGGCGCCTTGTCTGGAGACAACGCGGCGCTGTTGCGAAACAATGCCGAACCGAACCGTTCCAGCGTTGTCTGCTCGGGTGCGGCCTGCCGATACAAGTCGTGTAAAGCCGGAAGGTCACGCAGAGGATATTGATCCTGGGAGAGGCCGCGTCCTCGCCGTCGAACAATCTCGCGCTCGTTAGAAAGCGCTGCAGGTGCGGCTGCGATTCCGGGTTGCGGGTTAGACGCAGGCTGACTCGCTCCTGTCCGCGCCGGCGAAGCTGGTGTCGGCTGGGTCGTTGGCGATGGGGGCTGCGGTTCGACGCCGAAGCCGCGTTGCTTCAGTGCGTCACTCATTGCGTGACGGACACGATCATCCGAGCGAATCTCGCTGAACAGCCGATCGTCGGTGATGGAACGATCGCTTACTGGATAGCCGCGATCGCGCAACTGCGCTACAATCTCGCCTTTGGCCGCCGCCAGCACATCAGGATTTTGCTGCAGAATTTCGATGATGTCGTCTGCGGAAAGATCCTGGTCCTGGGCGGACTGCGCCAACATCGCCGGGTACACCATCGTCAGGGCGAGTAGCGCCAACGTGATCCTAAGAAGCTGCGATACACGTAAAGCAGTTTGTGCCAATCCAAATCTCTCCCATTCCAGTCTGCAATAACCCGCGTGGCATCGCTCTGGAAAGTCTCTGGTGATCAATTGACCTGCAGTCGAGAGTTCCTGTTTATTCTACGGTAGTCGGAGCGGGATNAATCAGCTGTCGGGGTGTCCATTCAGATACCCAGGGGCCGGAAGGCATCCTCCCAAGAGCGTCAACGNCCCTGCCGATCCACCGAAGGGTAGCGGGTAAGGCTGATTAGGACCATCAGGTGCTCGCCTTAGCGCCGTTGCATTTCCCAAGGTTCGTACGNATTGTCAAGTATCGGCAATGCAACGGCCTTGTTTGGTGTGCCCAAGCGTTGGATGATTCGTTTTTGATAATGCTCCAGCCCCGCAGGGGCGGATGACAGTAGCCCGGCACAGTTCGGCGGGGACGTGCCTCGTTTCGCTTCGCGAAAGGCAGGGTTGAAACCCTGCCTTTGTCTTTCTCGTTCGCCCCTGCGGGGCAGAGGATGTAGCCTGGAATCGGCGTTACCTGGGAGTGCAGCTCGATTGTTTCGATCACCTGGACATCCTGGCGCGTTTCGCGTTTCGAATCGCGCGCTCGGCCGCCCAAAAACCACACATTCCGTGAACACCCGGGCCGGGTGGAGTCGAAGACGAGCACAGATAGACGCCGGGGAGCGGAGTCGAGTAAGTGCTGGCGGTCGGACGCAGAAATAGCTGGCTCAGACTGGGCTCTCCACCTGCAATATCGCCGCCGATAAGATTCGGATTGTGTCGCTCAAGCTCGGTTGGCCCCATCACCGAGCGGGCAAGTATGCGAGCGCGAAAGCCAGGAGCGAACCGCTCAACTTGCCTTTCGATGACCGCAGTCATGTCCCCGGTGTATCCGTTGGGGACGTGGCAGTAACCCCACGCAGTGTGTTTTCCATCGGGAGCGCGCGATGGATCAAACAGACTGGGCTGGGCGAAAAGGACGAAAGGATCTTCGGAACTCCATCCGGACGCAATGCGCGGCGGCCCAGCGGCGCGTCGTTCTGAGTCACAGATTTCGTCAAGCGTTCCTCCCAGATGGACGGTCCCCGCCAACGCGCATTCAGGCGCACTCCATGGAACTGGGTCGCTTAGTGCCCAATCAACCTTGAACGCTGCAACACCGTAACGATAGCGCTCAAGCTTATACCAATACGAGCCGCCGGCAGGAACGTGTGCATGGTGACCATAGAATCCGGCCATCCTCAGGAACTGGCGTGGTGTCACGTCGAGCAGGACAGCCTTCGCCGGCGGCAAATCATTCAAAAATTCGACATGGCATCCAGTGATGACCTCTCCGCCAATCGATTTGAGGTAAGACACCAGTGCGTCCGTGAGTTGTTGCGCTCCTCCACGAATGATCGGCCACCCAGCTGCGTGCGCTGGAACCGCAAGCGTTAGGGCAACCGCCGCCGTTGCTAGATTCTCGAGCGGCAACATGGAGTGAGCACCCAGACCGGCGAAGAGAGCCCGCGCTCTCTCCGTCTTAAACTGTGCACAAGCTAAACTGCGAGCCGAACGAATGGCGTTTAATCCGAATCGTGCCATCAATACAGGGTGTTTGGGCACACGCGGCGGCGCGAGAATATCTGCGATCAGATCTTGCCAGTGAAGGACTAGGCCTCCAATGAGGCGCTGGTAGGCCGCTCCGTCGCTGCCGAGACCAGCCGCGGTTTCAGCGACCGATTTGCGCAGCAAAACAGCTGTGCCGTCGTCCAGCGGGTGGGCCAGGGCTACGGGTGGAAAAATCCATTCCAGGCCGTGGTCATTCAGCGGCAAGGTACTGAGGAAGGGCGAGCAGACCCCCATCGGGTAGACGGCAGAGCAGACGTCGTGGACAAAGCCAGGAAGAGTTAGCTCGGCCGAGCGCACACCGCCGCCGGGAGTGCTCGTCGATTCCAAAACCGCCACCGACCAACCCGATTGCGCCAGCCGAATCGCAGCAGCCAGCCCATTTGGCCCCGAGCCGACAACGATTGCGTCCGTTTTGGGTAGATTTAGTCTGGGCACGAAACATGTCCGGCAATGAGCCGCGTACTATTCCTCGCTTGGAACAGCGACTACTTCAAACTAGCTAGTTTAAAAAGAGGGTGATATTGCTCGATAAAAGTCCGCTTCCATGTCCCCTCTGTTACCTATCGCAGAACCTATACTTCTGTTCGTGACCTACAATACCTAACCTATATATAAGGATAGAAAAACTGGGAATGGATGAGTAAAGAAATGTAAAGCCCTTATTTCCTGAGACGAAACTTGCGAGTCACGGACTTTCCCCGGCGCGTGGCGCGAGCCATCACCGCAGAATCTCTTACTACCTCTTCGGTGAGCGGAACCACAAGCGCAGCATTACCGGAAGCGTCGGTGAGGGCCCGCGCCAGCTCGGGGATTTGCGTCGGAGCGCATGGCCAGACAGTAACTTCGGCCATGGCCGCTGGTTGTCCGGAATCAGACACCTGAAAGCGCAGAATGATACTGCTGCCCTGCCTCTCCTGTGAGGTATTGATCCATTTCAGCCCGAGCCCAGAGCCGCCCACGTCCTGCACATCGCCTCCGCCGGAAATAGACTCTGCCTGTCCCTGCTGGACCGCGTCAATGACCTTTTTGTGCTGTGTCTTCAAAAATTCATGAATGGCGCTCTCGGAGAAGCCCGGCTGCAAAGTTCTCTCGGCGTAGGAGAAAACCTGCTTGCCGACACATTGCCCTTTCAAAAACACCAGGGTCTGGAGAAGCAGGTCGTTGGCGCGGGCTTCGCTTTGCACGTGGTATACCACGTCACGGTACTTGACGTCAGTATTGAAGCCGAAAATCGTCATATGCGGTTGCGGGACTCGAGGTTAGGACAAGATCTCATCGCGCGAGTCCTGGGTGTTCGGGAATGCTATACGCCATTACGACTTCGAACCACAAGATGTGAGTCTCGTCAAGGCCTTGACACCCCTGCGAAGGGAAATTACATTCGAATGTTTGGCTTGCTCTGTTCGTCGCGCATTATATACAGGCTCTTTCATGCCGGACAACAATTACTTCGCCCGCTATATTCCGCTGCTGATCCAGGTGATCGTGGCGGCTGGCCTGGCCGCGGTCATGGTTGTGCTTTCCCACGTGCTCGGGAAACATAAATGGACGCGGGCCAAAAACTCTGCCTATGAATGCGGCATCACCCCTACAGGAGATGCCCAATCGCGCTTCAGTGTGAAATTCTATCTGGTGGCGATGCTCTTTATTTTGTTCGACGTCGAAGCCGTCTTCCTGTATCCCTGGGCGGTCATCGCCAAACAGCTCAAGTGGTTCGGCTTTTGGGAGATGATGGTCTACATCGGACTGGTTATGGTGGGATTCTTCTATATATGGAAGAAGGGCGCTCTCGACTGGAATAGACCTGAGAGGAGTGAAGGCTGATGCCGTTGGCGCCCGCCGTAACAGATCTCGAGCAACTTAAAGAAAAGCCAGTGCTGGCTGCGTTGCTCGCATGGAACGCAAGCTCGGTGCGCAGCGCCAAGCTGGATCGCGACGAGCTTTCGATCTATGTGACGCGCGAATCCATCCGCGATGCCTGCGCGTGGCTCAAAGCCCAGGGTCTTGTCGATTTTCTCTCCGATCTGACTTGCGCTGACTTTTACCCCCGCCAGCCACGGTTTGAAATGGTTTACCAGTTGCTCTCCATCAAGCGGAAAGAGCGGGTGCGTCTGAAAGTGCAGCTGGAGGGCGAAGAGGCAGCCATCGAATCCATCACTCCGGTCTGGCCTGCGGCAAATTTTTTCGAGCGCGAAGTTTTTGATTTGTTCGGCATACGCTTCCTTGGGCATCCGTATTTGCGCCGCATCATGATGCCCGAAGATTGGGAAGGCCACCCGCTGCGCAAGGATTATCCGGTGGAGGGCTATCGCTAATGGGCATTCCCGGTTACACCCCGACCTTGGACGTTACCGAAGACAAGACCATGATCCTCAACATGGGACCGCAGCACCCGTCGACGCACGGCGTGTTGCGACTGTTGCTGGAGATCGATGGCGAAGCCGTGGTGCGGATGACGCCCGATATCGGCTTCCTGCACACCGGTATCGAGAAAACCTGCGAAGCCAAGTTTTACCAGCAGGTGGTGCCGCTGACCGACCGCATCGATTACCTTTGCCCCATGGTCAACAATCTCTGCTACGTCCTGGCCGTGGAAAAGCTGTTAGGACTGGAGATTCCGCCGCGGGCGCAATGGATTCGCGTGATGCTGGCCGAGTTGCAGCGCATCAGCTCACACCTGGTGTGGTTGGGAACGCATGCCATGGACATCGGCGCAATGTCGGTATTCCTCTACTGTTTCCGCGAGCGTGAGGAGCTGATGCGCATCTACGAGATGGTCAGCGGGCAGCGCATGATGACCTCTTATTTCCGCATCGGCGGCTTGGCTCTGGACCCGCCGCTGGGATTCTTCGACAAGGTCAAGAAGTTCCTCGACACCTTCCCGGAGAAGGTGGACGAGTACGAGGATCTGCTTACCGGCAACCGCATCTTCATCAATCGCCTGAAAAACGTGGCACACATCAGTGCGGAGGATGCGCTCTCCTTGGGACTCAGCGGTCCGTCGCTGCGCGCGAGCGGCGTGAATTTCGACCTCCGCCGCGACATGCCGTACAGCAGTTACGAGAATTTCAAGTTTACGGTTCCGATCTCACATGACGGTGACGTCTGGGCCCGATATCTGGTCCGCGTGGCCGAGCTTCGCCAGTCGAATGAGATTGCCATGCAGGCGTTGGAGGGGTTGCCGCAAGGTCCCACCAAGGCCGACGCGCCCAAGGTCGTCCTGCCCGATCGCGAGAAGATGAAAACCCAGATGGAAGCCCTGATCTACCATTTCAAGATTGTCACTGAGGGCTTCACCGTACCGGCCGGTGAGGTGTATCAGGCAATCGAGTCACCGCGCGGCGAGATGGGCTACTACGTGGTCAGCGACGGCACGGCCAAGCCGATGCGCGTCCACATGCGCTCACCTTCGTATGCCAACTTGCAGGCGTTGCCCAAGATGTGCGAAGGCCGGTTGATTGCCGACGTGGTCGCCGCGATTGGAAGCATCGATATTGTCCTCGGAGAAATCGACCGGTAAAGAGATTTGCGAATTGTGATTTGTGATTTTAAGTGCGCGGTAAAGAGATTTGCGAATTGTGATTTGTGATTTGTGATTTTGAGGGCGCGGTAAGAGATTTGCGAATTGTGATTTGTGGTCATTTGTGATTTGTGGAGATTTGCGAATTGTGATTGACTTAGCGGTTGGTTGTATTCTCAACGACTCTCGCAGCACAGTGAAGAGAGGCGAAATCGCAAATCACAAATCGCAATTCACAAATGGTTATCGGACGCTTGAGTGATGTGTGAGCACGACACCGGAACAACTGCGCAGCAGGACGAAAGAGTTTGCTTTGCGAATTGTGCGGCTGTTTCGGTCTCTGCCACGTTCACCTGAAGCCCAAGTCATCGGCAAGCAGTTGTTGCGATCGGGGACTTCTGTCGGAGCCAATTATCGAGCAGCCTGCCGCGCCCGATCAAAGGCGGAATTTGTGGCAAAGCTAGGTGTCGTTGTTGAGGAAGCAGACGAGAGCGCCTTTTGGCTTGAGTTGCTCGTAGAAACAGGAACGTTCAAAAGGGAGAAGGTAGAAGGCTTGCTGAATGAGGCCCACGAGTTGACTGCATTATTCAACGCCTCTCGCAGCACAATGAAGCGAAGCTAAATCGCAATTCACAAACCAAGATTTGCAAATTGTAAGTTGTGATTAGTGATTTAGCACGTCAGTTTCTGCCGCGTTCACCGGAAGCGCAAGTGATGGGCAAGCAGCACAATGAAGCGAAGCTAAATCGCAATTCACAAATCGCAATTCACAAATGGTTATCTCTGACAAACTCGACAAATTTTTCGATGAGAAGATGCGGCAGTACCCGACGCAGCGCTCTTTTCTGGTCCCCATGCTGCTCTATACCCAGGACGAATTGGGCTGCCTGACCGACGAGGCTATCGCCCATATTGCCAAGAAGACCGACCTGACCCAGCTCGAAGTTCGCAACGTGATCAGCTACTACTCGATGTTGCGCACGAAGCCATTGGGCAAATACCACGTGCAGGTCTGCACCAATATCTCCTGCATGCTGCGCGGAGGAGAGGAACTTCTTGGCCACTGCAAGCAGAAGCTTGGAATTGGACACAAGCAAACCACGACGGATGGAATGTTTTCGCTCGAAGAGGTTGAGTGCATAGGGGCTTGTAGCTGGGCGCCGGCCGTTCAAGTCAATTACGACTTTCACGAGAATTTGACGCCGGAGAAAATGGACGAGGTTTTAGAGAGCTACAGGATGAAGAAGTGAGAGCCGCAATTTGTGAATTGTGATTGGCGATTTGTGATTGAGGGCCGATAGCCCTTTTGAATCACAAATCACAAATCAGAAATCGCAAATTTGACTACCCAATGGCCGACTTGACCTCACATCCCGACGAAGTAAGAGTCGTCTCCAGCCGTTTCGGCAAGGGGGCGACCGACCTCAGCCGTCATCTGGAACTTGACGGCTATAAAGCCGTGCAAAAAGCGCTCCAGATGCAACCGGATGACATCATCAATGAGGTCAAGGTCTCCAACCTGCGAGGCCGCGGTGGCGCCGGCTTCCCCACCGGCATGAAATGGAGTTTCGTCCCTAAGAAGTCAGATAAGCCCAAATACATTCTGGTCAATGGCGATGAGAGCGAGCCCGGTACTTGCAAAGACCGCCTGATCCTGGAGCAGGATCCTCATTCTGTAATCGAAGGTGTTGTGATCGCAGGATTGGCGGTAGGCGCCAAGGTTGGCTACGTCTACATTCGCGGCGAATACCGTTACTTGGTCGACATCATGCGCAAAGCCATTGCCGATGCCTATGGCAAAGGCTTTCTGGGTAAGAACATCTTCGGTAGTGGCAAGGATTTCGATGTCTACTGGCACACTGGCGCGGGGGCTTACGAGGTCGGCGAAGAGTCCGCGCTCATGGAGTCACTGGAAGGAAAGCGCGGCATTCCCCGCATCAGGCCGCCGTTCCCTGCTGTGGTCGGACTGTGGGAGGGACCGACGGTGATCAACAACGTCGAAACTCTGGCTTCGATTCCACACATCATTCTTATGGGCGGCCAGAAATTTGCCGATTACGGCCCACCCAAGAACGGTGGTACCCGGCTGTTCTGCTTGAGCGGCCACATCAACAAACCTGGGGTTTATGAACTTCCTTTAGGCTATTCGCTCAAGAAGATGATCTATGAAGTTGGCGGCGGCATTCCCAACGGCCGCAAGCTCAAAGCTGTGGTACCCGGCGGCTCCTCGACCTTCTTGCTCAACGCCGAAGAGGCCGAAAGTTTGAACATGGACTTCGATTCCTTTGCCAAACGCGGCGAGTTTCTCGGCTCCGGCGGCGTAGTGATCCTGGATGACCAAACCTGCATGGTGAAATTTGCCTTGCGTATTATGAAGTTCTATCAACACGAGAGCTGCGGATGGTGCATCCCCTGTCGCGAAGGCACCGATTGGTTGAAGAAGACCTTAACCCGCTTCCACAACGGAGGCGGCTTGAAGAAGGACATCGACAATATCAGATATCTGGCGCAAAACATGCTGGGCCGCACCTTTTGCCCGCTGGGGGACGCGGCCGCGATTCCGACCATGTCGATCGTGGACAAATGGCGCGTCGAGTTTGAAGCGCACCTGGAAGGCAAGCCATGCCCGTTCGATCCCGAAGGCAGCATTAAGGAGCTGCCGGTGCTGGCGCATTGAGAAGACACCCTGAGCAGGAAAGATGAGCCATTTGACCAATTCGGTTCTAACGTCCGCGACTGACAAAGCGCAGCTAATCACTCTGCTCCGCGACAGCAAGCAGCGGTTTGTGGGAAGCTTTGCCGGCGTGACCGACGATCAGAGTCGTCTTCACCCCGGGGAAGGTCGGTGGTCGGTGTTGGACACGGTGGAACATCTCACGGTAGCCGAAAAGGGAATGCTCAAGTTGGTCACCACCACGCGGCGGAAGAAATTGGATAACACGCCGAATCGCGAAGAAGCCTTCCTGAGAATGATTCCAGACCGCAGTCGAAAAATGGAAACCCCGGAGGTTGGACGTCCGAAGGGACGGTTCGCCAATTTGAATGACGCGCGCGCACATTTTGAAAGCGCTCGCGATGAGGCGATCCGATTCGTCGAGCAATGCTGTGAGGATCTCCGCGCGACGGAAGTAATCCATCCCCATCCGGCAGCCGGTGTGGTGACCACCTACGAGATGCTGATCGTCATGGCCAAGCATGCCGAGCGACACGCGTTGCAGATTGAGGAGATCAAGAGTGCGCTCTCGCGGGTTTCAGCGGGCGGGAGTAATTGGGTAATTTGGTAATTTGGTAATTGAAAAACTCAAAAACTGAGGGTGCTGGAGACCTTCGCAAAGAACCACTCAATTACCCAATTACCAAATTACCCAATTACCAAATGGTTGAGATCATGGCAGAAATAAATAATGTAACGATCACGGTTGACGGAAGAAAAATCACTGCCCCTGCGGGCACGCTGCTGATTGAAGCTTGCAAAGCCGTGGGTATTGAGGTCCCGTCGTTTTGTTACTATCCGGGTCTCGCCCTTCAGGCCGCGTGCCGCATGTGCTTGGTGCGGATCGACAAGATGCCCAAGCTCCAGACTGCCTGCACCGTGCCCATCACTGAGGGTATGGTTGTCACGACGGAATCCGACGAGGTCAAACAGGCCCGCAAGTCGATGATCGAGTTGTTGCTGGGCAACCATCCACTCGATTGTCCCGTCTGCGATGCCGGCGGCGAGTGCGAATTGCAAGACATGACCTTCAAGTATGGTGCAGCGGAATCGCGCTACATGGAAGGAAAGCTACATAAGGAAGAACAACAGTGGTCTCCGGTGGTTTTCTTCGATCGCCCGCGCTGCATCCTCTGTTACCGCTGCGTGCGTGTCTGCGATGAAGGCATGGACGTCTCCGCTTTGGGGGTGCAGCTACGGGGATCGAGCTCGGTCATTGCGCCGAACATGGGCGACCATCTCGATTGTGAAGAGTGCGGCATGTGCATCGACATCTGTCCGGTCGGAGCGCTGACGTCGGGCGCTTATCGTTATAAGACGCGGCCGTGGGAGATGAATCACGTCGGCACCGTGTGCACACACTGCGGCGATGGCTGCAAAACCACATTGGGCGTGCGTCGATCGGACGCCGGTACCGACATCGTGCGCGGCGATAATCGCGACAAGAGTGGCATCAACGGTGACTTTCTCTGCATCAAGGGCCGCTATGCCTTCGATTTCTTCGATCACAAAGATCGTCTGCGTCAACCGCTGATCCGCAAGAACGGTAAGCTAGTGCCCGCGACCTGGGAAGAAGCTATCGAGCGTGTAGCCAGGCACCTGCGCGAGATTCTCGATAGCCAGGGTGGCCAAGCCATCGGCGTGTTCGGCTCGAACCGCACGACGAATGAAGAGAATTATCTGCTGCAGAAGTTCGCGCGCACGGTGCTCGGCACCAACAACGTCGATCACCATCGCACTGCGGACTTCGCAGCTTTCGCCCGCGCTATCGCCGGCAAGAAAGATATCACGGCCACCATGCGCGACGTGGCTTCAGCCCCTGCCATCTTGCTAATCGGTAACGATCCCACGGAACAGCATCCGCTGCTCGCTTGGAATATCCGCACTAACATCCGCCTCAACCGAGCCAAGCTGTACGCCGTGAATTCGCAGGCGATCAAATTGCGGCGCCAAGCAACGAAATTCTTACAACTGCCTGCCGGGCGCGAAGGCAAGTTCGTCGCGTTCCTCAATGGGGACGACGCTGCCGCCGGCTCCCTCACTACCGCGGCGGTTTCGAACGACGTACTGAAGCAGTTTCGCGATGAGCTTAAGACACACGAGAATCTGATCATCATTTTTGGTTCCGAGCTGCGCGACGCCGACATCGCGTCGTTGGTGAAGTTTGGAGCGGGACTCGGAGCAAAATTTATCTGCCTGGGAGACTACTCTAATTCCCGCGGCGCAGCGGATATGGGCCTACTACCCGATCTGCTCCCCGGCTACACCGCTGTTTCCGCGGCTCAAGAGTTTGAGGAAGAATGGAGCTCTCTGCCCGCGGCAAAAGGCATGTCTCTGCCCGAGATGCTGCAGGCCTCCAAAGCCGGCAAGCTGGCCGCGTTGTACGTGGTCGGATCGAATCCGGTGACGGATTACGACTTCGATCCTGCGGCTCTGCAAAAGACTTTCGTCGTGGCGCAGGAGCTCTTCCTCACCGAGACGGCATTGCTGGCGGAAGTCGTTCTGCCGGCGGCTTCGGCATACGAAAAGAGTGGGACCATCACCAACACCTGCGGCGACCTCCAACTGGTCAAAAAAGCCGGCGACATTTCCGGCGTTAAAAGCGATTTCGAAATCATCGTGCGCATCGCCGAACGCATGGGAGCCGACGTGCGCAAACTTGTTCCCTTCGGCGGTGGGGTCCGAGCGGATATGGGCCAAAGCCGGGGAGCGCAGTCGGGTGAAGCCGACCGTCATTCAGTTTGGCTGGCGGCCAACAATCTGGAGCCGCGCCTCAGCCCGCTGGATCCGATGGCAATTCTCGACGAAATCCAGAGACTGGTCCCGGGCTACGCATTCTCGCGCTTGAATCTTCTCGCAGGCAGCGACGAACACGTTACCGCGGCCGAGAACAGCAACGCCGGCGCCGGCGCTCCGGCACAGATCGTGCCGGCGAACGACACTTTGTTTACTTCGGGGAGCCTAGGACGGTACTCGAAGACGTTGAATTCCGTAGTTGAGAATCGCCGGACCCATTCGCCGAACAGAGAAGTCATGGCGGATTAGAGCAGCATTTAGCCGTTAGTACTTGGCTCTTAGCTTTTGGCTCTTTGCTTTTGGCTCTTTGCTTTTGGCTTCGCGGGTTTGCCAAAAGCGTGTTTCAAAGCAATTCGTAACAAGAACGATTCGTAACAGGGCATGACTTTAGTCGTGCCGTAAGAGGCAATAAAATGGTGGGCTTTAAGCCCCTGTCGAGCTGGGTGGGTTAGGCTCTGAAGCATTTTGAAACACGCTCTCAAGACTGAGTTGCATTGAAGGGTAACAAAACGCCAACCGCGCCGCAGGCGCGAATTAAAAAGCGAAGCCCGTTGGGGCGCGAACTCAGGCCGCTGAAGGGGAGCGGTGCAGTTCTGAAATATTGTGGACTTGAAAACATTCATCATCGTAGCCGTCATCAAGATTTTGCTCGTGGTCTTCATCATGTTGACCGCGGTCGCCTACACTACCCTTCTCGAACGCAAACTCGTCGCGCGGATTCAGAACCGGTGGGGGCCAACGCGCGTCGGACCATTCGGTCTGCTGCAACCGCTGGCAGATGGCATCAAGTTCATTCTGAAGGAAGATCTGGTGCCGGACAACGCGCACAAGGGCCTCTACATTCTGGCGCCGATGCTGGCCTTGGCCATGTCTCTGATCGCGATTGCCATAGTTCCCTTCGGCAAGTCCATCACCATCCGCGGCATCGAGATTCCCTTGCAGATCACGGGCATCGGCGGCGCCGGCGGCCTCAGCGACATCAACATCGGCCTGCTGATCATTCTCGGTGCGACGTCGATTGGCGTCTATGGTGTGGCTCTGGCTGGGTGGTCGTCGAACAGCAAGTATTCCCTGCTCGGCTCGCTGCGCGCCAGCGCACAGATGATCAGTTACGAACTGGCTCTTGGGTTATCGCTGGTCGGAATCCTGCTGCTCGCTGGGACGCTAAGCCTGCGCGGCATCGTCGACAGTCAAATTCAAGGTAGCCGTTGGTTCGGGTTTCTGCCCCATTGGTATATCTTTCCCCAGTTCATTGCCTTCTTCATTTATTTGATGGCGGCATTCGCCGAGACCAACCGCATTCCTTTTGATTTACCGGAGGCAGAGACGGAACTCGTGGCCGGCTATCACACCGAATACAGCGCGATGAAGTTCGCCATGTTCTTCATGGCGGAGTATGTGAACATGTTCACCGTGGGATGCGTGGCAACGCTGTTGTTCTTCGGTGGGTGGCACGGTCCGGCTATTCCTTCGGCGCCGACCATCGTTCAGGCGTTGCTTCCCGTGTTCTACTTCGCCGTCAAAGTTTTCTTTTTCATCTTCCTGTACATATGGATTCGCGGCACGTTGCCGCGCTTTCGTTATGACCAGTTGATGGCATTCGGCTGGAAGTTTTTGCTGCCGCTAGCCATCGCCAACATCATCATCACCAGCCTGATTGTGGCCTGGAGAGCTTAACCGTGGTCCACCAGATACTGTTCATCGTCTTCGGCGTGATTTGCGTGGCAGGCGCGATCAACTTGCTGGCTCAGCGCCATCCTATCAACAGCGCGCTTTCGCTGGTGGTCGTGATGTCTTCGCTGGCGCTCATCTACCTGCTGCTCGGCGCCGAATTCGTCGCGGCCATTCAGATCATCGTTTACGCCGGCGCCATCATGGTGTTGTTCGTCTTCGTCATCATGCTCTTGAATGCCGGAGCCGAGGAGCGGACGCAAGGCAGCCGTATTGCTCTCCTGATAGGTGTTCCTGGAGTGATTGTTCTGGCGAGTACGATCGGCTGGATCCTGATCAAGAATAACCGTCAGCTTGGTGGAATTACCATCGGATCCTCGAACTTCGGCGCGACCAGTCGAATCGCCAATCTTCTCTTCAAGGACTTCCTCCTGCCCTTCGAGATCACCTCCGTGCTGATTCTCATCGCCATTATGGG
>JGI25617J43924_10000033_pt1 | contig 17722 bp, 16 predicted proteins | sample GraSoi2013_115cm_FD_43924 | JGI IMG/M metagenome (IMG submission 43924) | reverse complement strand
CAATCGGTCAAGGCTGCTGCAGGACGCACGGCTGTAGCTTCCGCACCTGGGCACTAGTCCTCATCGATAGAAGTCGACTCACTTCTGCGCCAGATATTTCTTCGCCTCGGCGAGCTCCGGCCGTTCTGTATCGGCCATGCTGCACAAAGACNCGAGCTTTCCGTAATAGCTTCGCGCCTTCTCTCGATCCCCCGATCGCTGGGCCGCTTTCGCGGCGCCGTAGAATCCCCGGTAGCGGTTGCGCGCCGCCTGCAGGGAAGTTTCGTATTCCTTCAGGGCCTGCGCCGGCTGATCGGCCGCGAGCAGCAAGTCTCCGAGCAGTTCCCGCATCGGCCATAGCCGGTTTTCCATGGCCACGTGCTTTTCACTTGCGTCCTCCCGATCGGCCGCGGTCCGCATCAGTTTGAGAGCCGCGTCCTTCTTACCCTCGCCGAACGCTACCCANGCAGCNGCTGCGCTTCTTTGAATCTCCACCTGCTCCGCCCAGTAATCTTGCTTGGACTTGACCAAACCATCCTTGAGTACCTGCAATTGCTCAAGATTCTTTCGAGCGCCGGGGAGGTCGCCGCTGCGGGCAGAGCCCATGGCGCGCGTGAAGTAGGTGATGGCCTCAGCCACAGCGGTCTTCCCTTGCGGTTCCAGCGCTGCCGCCTCGGCCCAAGCCCCGCGTTCAATCGCGTAGCGAGCCGGGATCGCGCAAAGGCGGTGTAAGGCGTCAACCCAGCCGCGGTGGGATTCACTGTGCTGGGCGAAGCCTGGCTCTTTAGGAGAGCCGTACTTTCGTCTAACATGTGTTTTGCCTCGGCGTCCTGGGCGCCCTGGAGGTAAGCGTAGACCATGAAATCCATGGCATGAACGTAGTTCTTGGCAACGGACAACGCCGCCTGGTTTGACTTGATGGATTCCTGCCACATGCCCAGCATGGAGTAAATGTGGGACGGCATATGCAGCGCATGCGGAGCCGAAGGCGCCACATTCCCGTATCGGCCCGCCGCCGGAAGTCCCCGGTCCGCGAGCGGCGGAAAGTCATAGCTGTGAATCGTGTAATGCAGCGCGCCCGGATGATCGGATTGGCCGGAAAGGGCTTTCTCCAGAATCCCGGCGGCTTTTAACTGCAACCTGTAGTTCTTGTCAGGGGGAAGGACCATAGCGGCTTCATCCAACGACAAGGCGTAGAAAATCGCGGCTTCCGAATCCTCTGGGTAATGGAGATACATCTGTTCCATCGCCTTCTCATAGGCCAGGACCCGCGTTGGGAAATCAACCGTTTCGAAGTCCTTGTAATAGGCCTCGATCGCGGAGATGTAGTCTTGCTCCCGTTGCGTCTTCGCGCCCGCAGCTTTGGCCTTGGCTACGGCCTCCAGCCCGTCTTTGAGCGTTGCCGGCTCCGGCGCGCCAATCAGTGGATTCCCCCGCCGGCTGATGGCAATTCCCCAATAACCCATCGCACAGCTCGCATCGGTTTTCGTGACCTCGACGAATGCATTAAGATCCTGCGGATACCAGAAGGAGTGCAGCATGGCGACCGCACGCTCGAATTGCTTCTGAGCATCGGGAGTGCAAGATACCGGAAAGTGGACTGTCCCCAACTTCTCAGGACTCTCGGATTTCGGTTGAGCCGGCGCCGCCGGCATGGCGATAAGGGTCCCAAGAACAAAGATAGCTAGGCTACGGTTCATCTGGGCGTCTCCAATGATTTGATTGAGCTGAGAATTTCTCGTGGAATCGTAACACGTCCCGAGGGGGCGTTTCCGATCAAGGCCAAGCGACGATACGGGCGCTACCAGTCAAACCCTTTGGCATCACTCGGGGGGATGATCCACCGCCCAGCAATGATCGGCCATGCGAGCACGTAGGCTCTGGGTCAGTGCACCGAGGAGAAACAGAGGAGAAACAAAGGTACAATTCCCGCGCTTCGCCGAGTAGGAGGGTCCTTTCCGCATGAGTAACGCGCGCAAACGTCAAGTGCTCGCAGTCATCCTGCTTTTTGTGTTCGCGTGGCATTCTGCATCCTTCACCCAATCTGCGCCGGCGACAAAGACGCAAGTGGTTATGCTCGGGACCGGGACTCCTTTGCCGGACCCCCCAGCGTTCGGGACCCTCAACCGCAATTGTCGTGAATGACATGCCGTACATCGTTGACGCGGGGACAGGTGTCGTGCGGCGTGCGGCCGCGGCACGCGACAAAGGTATGAAAGCTTTGGAGCCGACAAACCTCAGAACCGCTTTTCTCACTCACCCGCATGCCGATCACACACTCGGCCTTCCCGACCTGATTCTCACGCCCTGGATCATGGGGAGAAAGGAGCCCGCTGGAGCTGTATGGTCCCGTGGGAACACGAGAGATGGTGGCGCACATTCTGCAGGCTTACGATGTCGACATCAAGACGCGAACCGAAGGTCTGGAACACTCGAACCGCACGGGGTACAAGGTGAACGTGCACGAGATTACACCAGGCGTCGTGTATAAAGACGCAAGCGTCACAGTCAAAGCTTTCAACGCCTATCACGGGTCGCCGCAGAACACGTTCGGCTATCGCTTTGAAACGTCCGGTCGCATCATCGTGATCTCCGGCGACGCCACGCCCAAGAGCGACGTGCTTCAGAACTGCAACGGATGCGACGTGTTGATTGACGAGGTGTATACACAAGCGTCGTTCGACAAAGTCTCCCCCGAATGGAAGCGGTACCGTGAAGCGTTCCACACCTCGACAAGGCAGCTTGCAGAGATCGCCAACAATGCCAAGCCCGATCTGCTGGTCCTATACCACCGCGCCAACCCAGGTTGCGACCAGGCGCGCACACAAGAGTGCCGTGAAGCGGGTAGCGAAGAACAAATGCTGAAAGAAATTCGCGAGCTCTATAAGGGCAAGGTTACAGCCGGGCATGATCTCGATGTCTATTGATTTGAGGAGCTCAGCCGATGCGGGGACCCGGAATTCCAAATTGTTAGCGAGTTACAGGCAAACGAAGCATGATTCAAAGGACAACAAGGCGCGGACGTACTCCAGTGTAGTAAATGCCATTTAGTCTGGAGCAGAAGGTTCGGTGCGCGTTGGCGAAAGCGTCTTTCTGATAGAACGTGGAACACTGGCCCACCCGACCACATCGGATCGTGGCGTCGCGCTCGCCAGCGCGAGGATGGCTCCGGCAAACAACAGCGTGTCGGCAAAGTAGTTGATCCCCTCCACCTTGACGGCGGTACCCGGGTCGGATAGCGCCAGAATCAAGACAGGTCCATAGATAACGAGGACCATGAGCAAAATCCAACCGCCGACGTAGGTTGCCACGGTCCGCGTTTTCCTGCTCAACAGAATGCTTCCCCCGGCAACAAGAAGAGCTGCTCCGGTCACATAGTCAATGAGCGCGCGCCCCGGAATCCACGCCGGCATCTGTTTTTGGAGCGGGACACCGGGAAGCCCCGTCGGGTGCAGAAAGTGCTCAATGCCAAAAAATACAACGGCGATCGCGACTAGTATGCGGCCCACAGTGATCAGCGTGCTCTTGGCTTGCCCGCGCCATCCGTTCGTGGCATTTCCTGCAAGAATCCAGCCGGCGCCGCCGAACGACATCTCGCGGAAGACGATCGTCCAAATAATTCTGTTATGCGGCTGGTGCAGCGCTCCAGGGAAATGGATCATCGCGACAAACAGAAACATCATGATTCCGAACAGCACGCCGGACCAGCGTACCCCAATTTTGGTGGCGATGCTCAAGGACGCGGCGATCAGCGCGCAGCCGATGGCATATACCCAGAACAAACGCCATGGCATGTACCGAGGCACGATGTCGATGATGAATTGTGGGCCGAAGAGATGTAATGCGCCGAAGACCGCCAGCGGGATAGCGAAACACAAATTACTCAAGGCCAAGATCTTGTCGAGGCCGCGAGCCTTGGCGATCTGGTTTTTTGCGGCCCATACTCCGATCAAGAAAAGCGCGATGCCGGCGGAGCACATTGCGACCACGGTGCGAGAGATTTCGAAGAACGTGGCGAGCATGGTCGGGTGCATAGATTTCCCGATTTGGTGACGAGCTTCAGATTCTACTACGACACGGTGCCTTCGCAAGCACCATTGGTCCGCGACACTCCAACCGCAGCCACAAAATTTCGTTCATGAGCAAAAAAGTCGTGCCCTATGGGGATATTTTTCGAATAGCCCATTTCAACGGCGAATGCGATTTCGTCTACATCATGCGCTCCCTGGTTCCTACGGCCACGGTCGGACGCTTACGAAAGAACTGAATTAGGGAAGTATTGCTGACAATCCGCCCAGAAGGCTTTTTGCCCCACTTCTACACGCAGGAGCCAATGTGAACGCGGTTCGGCGCACTGGGCAAAGCTAAAACACCACGTGTTATAACAGACCAATGCGCCACGATTACGGACGGCTGGCCCGGGCTTTCGGCGTTTCCTTTTTCCGTCCCTCACGCGAGTCGAGGGTGCCCGACTGTTTGCGGAGAAGCTCGCCGTTGGTTTTTGAGCTTCGGAGCAAACGGTGGGATTTGGCGGACTGTCTCGCTCATCCCGCCTTTCCGGCTGGGCCGCGCGTGAAATAGATGCTTTAATCGGGCGGCTAACTACTCCGCGTCAGCACCGCGATCGAGTGTCGCTATCTGATCATTACATGTACCGGCATTGACTGGCTGGAAGCGCCGCGATCATTCACCGCTACCGCCCACACCATGTAGTGGCCGGGTTTCAGGTCCTTTATGGTTGCCCTATAGGGCGCTGCCCTGAGCGTGGAAGCCAGATTGGCCTTGGACATGAAGAAATCAGCTTCACGCACCCAGAACTCCACTTCTCTGATTTTCCCGTTGCGATCAGACGCTTGAGCGCTTACGGAGATCGCTGATCCTCGCCTGACCTCCGCTCCGTTGCCGGGCGTAAGAAGCGTAACGGCCGGGGGAACGGCGCCTACCACCGACAAGGAGCGGAAAGCAGTGGACTTGCGTTGATTGTTGTCCACAACTTCAGCGCGCAGACGATGTAAGCCTTTCTCACCGGCCGTCCACTTGAAGCTGTAGGGTGGTTTTTCGGCGGTGCCTACCAGCTTGCTATTGTCATAGAGGGACACCGACCTGACATTTCCATCGGGAGCGATGGCCTCGACCATCACCTGGACGTTTTCGCCGGGCTGGAACAACGCAGCCTCCGGCGGGCTGGCAACAGCGAGCGCCGGCGGGAAACCCGAGTCGGCGCGGTTTGCCTGCAACTCCAGNTCAAAATCCGGATTACCGCCGCGAGGGTTCTGGTGGACCTCCACCGCAACCACGTTCCGGCCGCGGACTAAGAGCGCCGGATCAAGTTTGAATGGGAAGAACACCGTCTTTTCCAGTCCAGTGACGGCTCGATTTGCCGCCTGGCGTGCGGCGATTGCGCCGGACGGCAGATTAGCGCGATGGACCTCCTTGCCGTTGGCGTAGACCACTACTCCACCGGAATGCTTGAGCAGGAGAGTCAGGCTCCTGTAAAAGGTGGGATCGGCGATTTCGAACGTGTGCCGGAAGTAGGTAGTGAGATTCCGGCGAGCGGGTTTCTGATCGCCGGGGCCGCTAATGCCGAATCCGAGATCCGCTTTGCCCAGCCTCCACTTGGAATCATCGAAGCCGGGAGCCGTCCAGCTTTGTCCTGGAAGTGCGCCATCCTCGCGGAACCGCCATTCGTCGCCCGCCTTTATTATCACGAGCTTGGTTAGATCGAACACGAATCGTTGTCCGCCCACAATGGCCTCAGGCTTGCCGGGCGCGCCGACTTGAACCAGATCGAACTCGGCAAATGCTCCCTGGCGCACGGTGTAGTCCTTGGGCAGCTCAAAGTAAACGTCGACAGGAAAAGCCTCCTTCGGCTCAAGTGTGATGTTGTGGATGGAAGCTTCAGGGCTTTCGATTTGCAGACGGGTTGTCGGTTGTCGCTCCTCGACGATTTTGACGCCCGTACCCGCTCCCTGGCCTTCGCGCCATCGCTTGAACAGTTCCGGCTTCAGGTCCAGGAACAGGCGTCCCTTATCCAAGACCGTGCCGCCAAACTTCTGGCTTTCGCGTAATCGCAAACCCGCTTGTACACGCTGATCGAATACGTTGCGGACAAGAATGGAGGCGTGTACTAGCGGGCCGGGAAAATTGTCGACAACAGTCAAGTTCTTCCACGCAATCTTGTTGTTGTTCTTGGTATTGGTGTAAACGTCAGCCGTTTCCGGGAAGGTCATGCCGAAAGGCGGCGAATTGGATGTCTCGATCCGGGCCAGCAGACAGAAGTGACCCTGGTCGGCGCCAAAGCAGGAAAAGTCAGCGGGATTCGGCGGATACCACGGAACCTGAATCACCACCGCCTGGTTGGGCTGTAATACCGGGATGGTAAGCGGCGCCGTGTCATAGATCGGGGGCGAGACGATTGCAGGATCGGTGGGAAGCTTGGTGACGATGTAACCACCCGCCGCGGTCCAGGGCTGAATCGGAGTGCCGGTTCCATCCCAAGGGGCCAGGGACGTGGTGATGTTCACATTGGTTGTCTCAGTGTCGTATACCGTGGCCGGATCGAGACGGGCCAGGTTCGATGGGTCGCGCTGCCATTGCGCCCAGAGCCGGTCCACATTTGCGTGCAACAGAAAGAAGAAGGGGTCTTTTGCGGCCGTGGGAATGGAACTCATGTCACCGCCGGCGCCACCGATATATACATGGGAATAGTTGTGAGGAGTTCCCTCAATGAAAGGATGAAAGGTTGGGAATGGAGATTTGCCCAGCACAGTAGTGTCCGCGGCGGACGTAGGTGTGGGCGCGAAGGGATTTCCGCCGAGATCGCGCACCACCGAGGGCGGCGCAAGAGTCGGCGGCCCAGGGTTGATGAAGGGGGGGCCGATGCTTACACCTCCGGTACCTGCGCCGGAGTTGCCCATAAAAGACGTCGTATCCAGGTTGAACCCGCCCGTGGAGGTGCGTGGGTCTGTTGTCCAGTCCCAATAGAGCAGCTTCACCGTTGGATTGACCTCCTGGAGTAGAACCTCATAGCGGTTGACGAAGTCGCGGTGCCAGGGCAGAAATGCGGCGGTACCGTGCCGGTTTGCCGGCCCCAGGCTGTGCACCTCATTTTGCTTATGCCAGTAATCGGTTCCACCAAAAAAGACATAAGCGGGATTGGTGCCCATGGTCAGGATGGCGTCGCGATAGGCGTTCTGCTCCGCCGCGGTGGCTGTTGCGGCATTCTGGCGCGGCTTAGTGATCTCCATGCCATAGAGCTTCGTCGGGCCACAGTTGTTCGCCATGTAGTCCACCCACTGCGTTGGCCATGAAAGTCCGGTGGAGGCCTTTGCCCAGTAAAGCCGCAGACGTTCTGTGCCGCTCGAAGCCGAGTTGCTGTGATTGCGGACGCGAACATACACATAGTTGGGAACGTCGTACTTGGGATCGCGATACTCAGGGTTCTGATGGGGCAAGGGCGTCCACGGAGGAGAGGCCTCCGCGAAGGGGGAGGGCTGGTAGCCGGGATCGGCGCTGGTACGCACCCAGATGTCGTCGCTGACCCACATCGGCCCCGTGTCGGGATTCGGCTCAACGCCAGTGTCCGCGGGCGTGTCCTTGATGTAAACCTGCTGCGCCCATGACGACGGGTCCATAACNATCAGAACTAACACCAAGCAAAGGCCTCTTCGGAACATGGCGCTCCTCCAAAAATCAAAAGTATGTTTCTTCACTTCTCCCAGCAAAAAAAACAACATGCCTAAAAGAACTCGAGGCNCATGGATTTCCCTGAAATAAAGCAGCAAGACCCAAGCCGGCCATCAGCCNTTGGCCCTTGGCTTAAATTTCAAATCAAGAAGGTAAGACGACTGGGAATTGTATGAATGTGCTCTGTCGAGTAGTGACTAGAGTGGCAAGAACGTTACACCGCCGCTTTCGGGCGGGAGGACGGGTAGGCCCGGGCTTTCAGGCGTTTCTTTTTTCCGCCCCGACGCGAATCGAGGGCGCCCCACTTTTTGCGGAGAATCTCGCCGTTGGTTGTCGAGCTTCGGAGCAAACGGTGGGATTTNGCGGACTGTCCCGCTCATCCCGCCTTTCCNGCTCGGGCCGCGCGTGGCGACGCCTCGCCGTGCCCAGCAATTGCCGTCGCTGATAGCAACTGCAGGTGACGATCCCGGCCCTTGTCATCTTGAGCAAGCACGATGGAGCGCAGCGACTGAGGGCGCCGTCGAAAGATCCCGAGAGCGTGTCCTCTGCCATGCCGATACGAGGTGTTCTCCCCAAGCTGCGTGGGTTGCCCTTCCCCCGCGTGCGGGACGGCTTTCGACGCGCGATGACAGCTGACGACATTCTTTGATCAAACTGACCCTCTGCCCAGTCCGATGCGCAATTGCTTGACCTGAAAGCATGGCTATAATAGCCATGAAGGTAAGATCCAATGNTCAGCGTCAATGTNGCCGAACTCAAGAACCGGTTGAGCAAATACCTGACATTCGTCAAGGNCGGCGAAGAAATCGTCATTCGNGACCGGAACCTTCCCGTCGCCAAGCTGGTTCCCTTCTCCTCTGACGAGGGCAGCGAGGAAGAACTGCTTCTGGTCGCTGCCGGGAAAATGCGGTTGCCGAAGGCTTCTGTCAAGGTAGACGAACTAATTAAGATCCGGACTGGCAGGGTTTCGGGCGCCAATGGGATTCAGGCTCTCCTCGACGACCGAGAGGAATCGCTATGAGCAAAGTAGCGGCGTTCTGGGACTCCAGCGCCTTGGTCCCATTGTGTGTTCACGAGGTGACGAGCCGGCAGGCCCAATCCCGGTTGCGTAAGTTGAGCCGGTTTGCAGGCGTGACTGAGGCGCAGCCGAACGGGAGCCTGCAAGCGAAATCCTGAGCGAAGCGAAGGATCCTTTCTTTCTCCCCGGTNGTTTGGTGGGGCAGCGCTGTCGAAGTCCACAGCGCAATCGCACGCCTGCACCGCCTGGGAAAGCTGAAGGACGTTGAAAAACATGGCGCTTTGTCCCGTCTCGATCTGCTGAGTCGCGGCTGGAGAGAGATTCTTCCAGGCGATCGATTGCGTGACCTGGCCATGCAGATGCTAGACGCTCACGAATTGCGGGCCGCTGCTAGCCTGCAATTGGCCGCAGCCCTTACCTGGTGCCAGCAACGTCCCGCCAAGAGAAACTTTGTGTGTGCCGATGAACGCCTCTCGAAAGCCGCCGAAGCAGCTGGCTTTTCCGTTCTCGACCTTTCGCGAGTTGTCCCCTAAATTCTCTTCCTTGCCGAACGGGTTCCCCGGGCTTTCGGGGGTTTTTTCCGTCCCTCGCGCGAATCGAGGGTGCCCCAGTGTTTGCGGAGAAGCTCGCCGTTGCGTTTTGAGCTTCGGAGCAAACGGTGGGATTCGACGGACTGGCCCGCTCATCCCGCCTTTCCGATTCGGGCCGCGCGTGACGACGACCTGCCGTGCCCAGCAATTGCCGTCGCTGATAGCAATTTCATTCACTAGCCCTGGTTGGTTTTATCCGGCGCACGCNGGGCCACCAAAGGTCTAAACAATTGCTTGACTANCTGGCTTGGAGGCCTATCATGAGCCGCGGGAGGTTCACCTTTGATGCCCCGTCCAGCTTATTCAAGAGATTGGCGGACCCTTGTTTCGGCTCTGCTGATCGTGGCTTTCGTGGCTCCAGCTACGTCTGGAGAAAGGCTACACTCCCCACATGTACAACCCGCCTCCACAAACGCAGACAACCCCAGTGCTGCGCGAAATATTGCGACTATCGTTCTGACCAACTTAGTTCTCTTGCTTGCCACCACGAGACTGCAAACAAATAGTACAGGGCCGGTCACTATCCCAGCCTCCATCCTCATCCCTGAGGACAGACCGATTGTTACCATCGGTGACGGAAAGTTTACTGGTTCCGTAACAAAGCCCGAAGTCCCAAAGGACCTGATGATCGACCCTAACTCCAAGGCTGGCACAATTACAATACCGGGGCCCATTTCTTGCGTATCCGTGAAAATACCGCAAATCGATTGGGGGCCGAAGCTAGGCGGGTCCTTAGTTGACAATGGCCCGTTTGAGATCACCAGCCTCACGATTCCTGGCCCGATCTTCGTTCCAGGCAATGCAACAGACCCAATTACCGTCACGGGCCCATTAGTATCCGGTGCGGTGAAAATACTCGGGCCCATACAGACTATTCCGTCGGACGACGGCAAACACGTCTCAATCACGATTGCAGGACCAATCACCGTCGAAGGTCCCATCGAGATCCTGAGAATCAGCTATGCTCCCTACACTGACAACACCTGGGGCCCGCTCACGAACCCGGGCCCGATCACAGTCAGTGGCCCCGTCACCATAACGGGACCGATCACTATTGGCGGACCCGTCACGCGGAAATAAGGGGAAGAGGAGAGTACTGGTATGCTGCATGGTTTTTGAGTTCGAATAAAACGCCGACCAAGTCCAGACGAAAAGGGGACAGACTCCTCGCCGCAAGTCTGCGTTCTAAGGCCAGGAGAACCAGAGACGATTCCTCGCATTCTCGCGTTTCATGAACAGGGTTATACTCTCTTCAAGATTGCCAGACGTTGAATCCTGAGAACTGCAAGCCGCGCGCAGGCCTCAAGTGGTACGAACGGCAAATCGCCCGTGTTTTGCAGCGACAAGCGCGTTGGGGCCGGGTCGTGTGGTCGAAAGCGTTACATATTCTTTCTTGAGACGAGAGTAATGACGAGGTAGTGATTTGAAACTTGCGATCGTGCAACTCAGTGATATTCACATCCAGACACCCAAGGACCTAATCTTACAGCGGGCAAGTAACATAGCCTCCGCGATCAAGAATGTCGCACCTATGGCACCTGCCTATTTGGTAGTCGTAACGGGTGACATCGCATTTGCTGGAACCAGTGAGCAATATCGACTAGCTGCCTCCTTCTTTTCATCCATCTTGGCCGCCCTGGAGAAGAAAGATGTCCCAATCGTGCAATTCTTCATTCCGGGAAATCACGACTTGGATTTTACTCGTCAGCCGGATACGAGAGAAGCTCTATTACAACATGTCAGGACTTACCCTGAAAGTATCGATCCCGGGGGAGAAACGGTCCGGCAGATATTGAGCGTTCAAAAAAACTTCTTTGAATTCGAATCGACGATGTGTAAGTCCGCACCGAGACCTGAGGAAAGCTGGCTGGCGTACCGCATGACGTTTGATGTTGCCGGAATCAAATGTCGAGTGAATGGCTTTAATACTGCTTGGGTTTCCACAAACCCCGAGATACCGGGCACGTTGGTGTTCCCTTTCAACCTGGTAAAGAAATCGACAGAAACGGCTGATGTAGAAATAGCCGCCCATCATCATCCGACCAACTGGTTGAAGCCTGAGAACGCTCGGAAATTTCGGATGGCTGTGGAGAGCACCGCAGACATTATCTTGACTGGTCACGAACACGAAACGTCAGTTTTTCTGAAGCGCGACGTTGATACTGGCAGCACGCAACACATTGAAGGCGCAGTGCTTCAGGTCGACGGTTCATCTGATGCCTCGGCCTTTCACGTCATTACAATCGACGATAACCTCGAGAATTATGAAGTATTTGTGTGCGTTTGGAAAGCCGACAACTATGCCTCCAAGAGCTTAGGAGAACGCCCATTCATTCGCAACACAGTGGCGCGGAAATCAGCCTTTCAACATTGCGAGAGCTATTCTAAGAGGCTCTCCGATCCCGGTTTGCCGATTCTTCATCCGCGCAAGCATGACGTCACAATTGACGATCTGTTTGTTTACCCAGCTCTTGCATGGAGGGACCCGGAAAAGAAGTATCAAATTCTTCGCATGATACCCGCCAGCGAGGTTCCTGAGTTCGTGCGCGCCGCCCCTCGACTCGTTATAGTGGGGGACGAAATGTCCGGTAAGACGTGTCTTGCCAAGAAACTGTGTAAAGACTTGTTGTTAAGAGGGCTTTTTGTTCCCCTTCTTGTTAAGGCGAGATCTATCGATGGGTACCAAGATCGCCAGTTACGGCGTCTCGTGAGAGATGCGGTTGAAGAGCAGTACGGGCCGGAGTTGGCCAACCAGTATTTGGATCTGGACGTGAGCCAACGAGTGATCATTGTTGATGACTGGCATGAGCTCAACTATGCGACCAAAGGAAAAAGCGCAGTTGTGGACATGCTTAGGGCCTATTTTGGAAAAGTCATTTTGCTTACAAGTCGGCTTTATGCGTTGGAAGAACTCGCGGAAGCAGGTCCTGCCAGGAAAGTATTTGCCGACTTTCAGCTTTGCGACATTCAGGAGTTCGGGAAGTTTTCCACCGGACGCCTTATCGAAAAATGGCACTTGTTGGGCCACGAAGACTCCGTCGATCCGCGAGACTTTCATTACGCCGTCGCATGCAGCGAAGATAAAGTGGCTGCTGTAATTCGAAAGGGAGTCCTTCCGACATTCCCGATTTTTATAATTGGCCTACTCCAGGCTGATGTATCGTCTTCGTCCACCGCATCGCGGAACGCTGGTGCCTACGGTCACATCGTCGAACTCATAATCACTGACAGGTTGACGTTGGTTAGTAACAGTGCCGCTGATATCGGCACGATGTACACATATCTGTCTCGAATTGCGTATTGCATGTTCAAGAAGGATCGCGCCTTTTTGTCCGGGATGGAGATCACTGAGGTACATTCCGAGTACTGTGCCGTTTACGACATGCGATTATCGGAAGCGCAAATCATCTCCAATCTCATCGAAGCAAGGATTATCCGCAAGGAAGGCGATTCCTACAGGTTCGCATATAAGGGTCTCTACTGCTACAGCGTGGCTCGATATTTGCTTGAGAATATGGCACAGCATGAGCATTCGCTACGGTCAGAGCTAGACGATATGACTGATCGGCTGGCATGGGACGACTATACAAATATCGTGATGTTCTATCTGTACTTGAGTCGTGATCCCAAAACAATCGACCGATTGTTGGGCAATGCGGGAAAGATATACGCGGAATGCAAGCCTGCAACCTTGGACGCCGACGTTCTTTTCGTAAATCGCTTGATAAAGGAAAAGCCTCAAAAGCTACTCTTGCCTAGCTCTGATATTTCGGCCAACCGAGACGAATACCGACACAGGCAGGACACGATTCAAGAGACGGAAGGGACAGAGTCTTTGTCTGCTCCCGATAGTCGAGTGCCGTACGAACCAACGTTGCATGAATTGGTCAAGATAGCAATTGGCCTTCAAACATTAAGGGTCATGGGCCAGGTACTCCGCAACTTCCCGGGCGTGTTACCGAAAGAGCCGAAGCGCCGATTGACTGAGGAAAGTTATCTGCTTGGCTTACGCCTATTGCGCAGGGTACTTGATTTGGCACAAAATCAAATGCAGGAATTGCGCACGAGTTTTGCCGAGATTTTGAAGGAGGCTGATCCTTTCCTAACGCAGGAAAAATTGGCTGAGGGAGCGGATCAAGCGCTGATCTGGTTGACGGGAGCCGCCGCTTACGGCGTAATAAAGCGGATCTCTAGATCGGTGGGGCTAAAAGATCTTGAGCTGACGTTCGAGGAAGTGCGCAAAGGGCTTGGAGATCTCACTTCGGTCAAGCTCGTCCATTTATCCATTTTCCTGGAATACTTCCGAGACATTCCGAAGAGCGAGATCTACGAGCTTGAAAAGAGTCTGAGAAAGAATCATTTCTCATACAAGATTCTTCGAGACTTGGTTTCCGAGTTCTTGTACCTCCGCAATACGGATTTCCGATTGTCACAAGAACTGGGACAACTCTTTGAGATCGAAACAAGCCACCCGAAGTACATGCTTAACAAAGCAGTCGGAGTCGGAGGTGACGGCCGCATCGAAAGGTAGTTTCAGTCAATCCGCGTAGGGTCGGATTCTCGCGGAACTGGATGTAGAAAACCCGCTTAGACCAAATTGTCACGCGAATGACTCGAAAAAATGGCAATGTGGGAGTTCCGAGTCCCTTCCGGGAAATCGGGCACTGTCCCCGATTTGTGTGTCCCCGATTTGTGTCAGCGGCGCTCTAAGATACCCAGGTGATGAGCATTACGGCTGCGCCGCCTTTGCTGCATTCTCCTGCTGTTCCGCAACCTTGATGAACTCGTCCACGAACGCCACACACTGAGGTATTTTTGCTCGGTCAATTGGAATTTCAATCAGCCTTGTGTCCCTGGCAAGTGCCGTCCATATCTCGCGGAAAACCAAGTTCGCATAGTTGCCAGATCGCACTTCTACCGTATCGATCAGCAACCGAGGATTTACATGCATACCGCGAGATGAGGTCACAAGGGCCACAGAGCTACGGCTAGCGTCGACGGTGGGGTGTGCTGCCTCGCTGTAATCGCTGTACTCCTTTCGGAACGCAGCGCCCTTCTGGGCCTGCATGTATGAATTCAGCTTATCTTTATCAGATTTCCACGTGCCCCACTTCCTCGCGAACCACTCGCCAATCTTGGTTGCAGTCGCGGCATCCAAGAAGCGAAATTCGAATTGCAATTGGGAGGATTCAAGGAAGGCGCGTTCGACCGCATCACACCCTGCCATAACGGTCGAGGGCTGTATCAGGGGCAGCATGGACTTCAATAACGCTATCGACCGCAGTCCAAGCAGCAGGAATGCCGACAACTGGGTCTCATCATGGAGATGGTTGCACAATGTCGATCCAAGACGCAGGTATTCGGCCTCTAGTTGATTCAGGATACCCGCGGCTTTTTGTACATCCACCATGAGAGTAATATTCTAAACGAGCAACGCTGCTCGATTGGAGGAAGGCATGGCGCGCAGGAAATTTCAGAACAATGACAGAGTTGTAGGACAAAAGGAAGCGCCCGCATCTTTTCGCGAACGGACTGGAACCGTCGTCGATTATCAGGGACATGGCGGTTATGGCGTTCGTTTTGATGACAGGCCCGACATCGTAGAGTACGTTAACCCGGAGTGGATGGTGAGGGAAGCGCGTGGCGGTCATCTATCATGCCGACAGCCATAGTTAAGGTTTACACAAAGGACGGTTTCGTAATCGGAGCAGACGGGCGGTGTCGGCAAGCTGAAACCGGCGTTGTCGTCAGTGACACCGCGCAAAAGATTTTCCCGATCATAAATCCAGACAGAACGCTTGCCTACGCCTTATATGGAACACTCGGCATAACGGACGCCAGCAATCAGTCCGTCGTCGTTGACTTGGCTTCAGCGATTCACAAATCCGTTTCCGCAATGGCGCAGAGTCCGGCGAGACACGACTTAACGTGGTATGTCTCAAAACTGTGGCCACCCGCATACGAAGCGCTCTTAAGGGTCAGCAAGAATAAAGAAATCGGGCCGTTCCCAGACGCCCCGGGTGATCCAGGCCTAATAGCCCACGTCTTCTTCTGGGGATATTATCGGGGTACGGCGGCGGAAATGGACTTGCAGTTCCGTCACGAGAATCAAAAAATAATTCGCCCCAGGCTCCGTCCATCGCAGCGCATAAAGGCGCTGGACATATGTGGTTCGCTTAAGGTCGCGAACTCAGTCATCTCGTCGGACGATCCGCGATTCGCTAAATACAGAACCCCCGCAACAGACCTTCGGAACAAAAAGTCTTTGAGCCTCACGGACGGAATCGACATTGTTCAAAGTTATATCCGAGCGTGTGACAGTGACGAGGGACGCGAGATCGATTCGCTCTGCGCTGGTATCGGCGGCCATATTCATATCGCGCTAGTGACCCCTTCCGGCTTTCGCTGGCATATCCCGCCACATGAGCTTACAAGCGCTGGTTTCGAAACGAAACCAATGAGCCAAGAGAAAACGCTGCCCAAAAGTGAATGCAGGCCGCGTAAGTGATTGAGAGGGCAGATAAAAGAAATGGCTCTCCAGGTAGGACTCGAACCTACAACCTTCCGGTTAACAGCCGGAGAACAAATACGGAGTCATTTTCAATGACTTAAACGAGCGGGAAGCGAATTTGGCACGCTTTGCAGCGATAAACAGTTCCAAGTTTGCTCCCAAAAGAACCGTACCTTTTTCGACGTCAATTTCACGCGCCTCATCCAGCAAAAGCGGCCGACTGCGAGCCGTTGCGGGCCTCGCGGACCAGTTCCAGATACCGTCGCGCCGCGTTCGTGATTTCATGAAGGTTTCCCGACTTGATCGCGGCAGGGGAAACCAGCTCTCCGCCGACGCCTAGGGCGTCGGCTCCGGCTCGGATGAAATCGGCGGCCGTTTCCAGGTTGACGCCGCTGGTTGGAATCATCGAGATCTGAGGAAAAGGCCCCTTCAATGCCCGGATGTATTGGGGTCCGCCTACTGGCCGCAAGGAAAGATCTTTACAAAATCGCTTTCATATCTCTACGGTCTCACAATCAGGAGAACGCCTATCATGCGTTGCGGCTTTTGTGCGAAGATGTTGGCAAGCGCCTTGATAAGGTTTGGAAGCTATTATCCGGGCGTTGTGGCATCGATGCTCCCAGCAAGCGAGCGCGAAGTGGACTAGCGAAGATGGAACAATTTGACCGAATCACGACCAACCTTAATCGGATGAATGGCGAGCCATGTATACGTGACCTTCGTCTTACCGTGCGCCGAGTGCTTGAGGCGCTAGCCATTTATCCCGACCGCAATGAACTCAAGCGTGAATACCCGGAGCTTGAGGACGAAGACATTCGGCAGGCGCTGGCGTTCGCCGCCGCGTTGGTGGATGACAAGATCTTCCCCCTACCCCAGACGCGATGAGACTCCTGCTTGATCAGGGCCTCCCCCGTTCCACTGTCCTTCATCTTCATAATGCTGGGATCGAAGCGGTGCACGTGGGCGACAGAGGCTTAGCGACAGCAACTGATACACGAATTCTCGACTTTGGCCGGCAGCAAGGCTTGGTCATTGTCACACTGGATGCCGATTTCCACGCGTTACTGGCACTGTCAGGAGTTAGTGAGCCGTCTGTAATTCGCATTCGTATCGAAGGCCTGCGAGGAGAGGACCTTGCCCGGCTGCTGGTGAACGTTTTGCAGGTTTGCGGAGACGACCTGCTGAAAGGGGCGATAGTCTCTGTGGCTGAGAGCGGAGTTAGGGTCAGGCACCTGCCGGTGTTTCGATGAGTACAATGTGCTGACACTCAAGCAAAAGCGGACTGAGACCCGCTGCGGGCTCCGCGCACTATCTTCAGATACTGGCGAGCCGCGTTCGTTATCTCAATCAGGTTTCCCGACTTGATGGCGGCTGGAGAAACCAGCTCTCCGCCGACTCCCAAGGCGTCGGCTCCGGCTCGGATGAAGTCGGCAGCCGTTTCCAGGTTGACGCCGCCGGTTGGAATCATCGAGATCTCGGGAAAAGGCCCCTTCAGTGCCCGGATGTATTTGGGTCCGCCTACTGGACCGCAGGGAAAGATCTTTACAAAATCGCTTCCGTACCTCCATGCTCTGACAACTTCGGTCGGCGTCAGCGCCCCGGCCATCACCAATTTGCCGGCTCGTTTTGCCGCCTTCACCGTCCCTCGATCAAAACTGGGGCTGACGATGAATTGCGCTCCGGCCTCGATGCACTTCTCTGCAGTCTTCGCATCCAGCACCGTGCCGGCTCCAAGAAGGAGTGCCGAGCCCATGGCCTCCGCGAGGTCGGCGATGACCCCGATCGCGCCCGGAACGGTCATGGTCAGCTCGGCAATGGGGATGCCGCCGGCGCAGATTGCGTCCACCGCCAGCCTGGCGTCTCGCGACGAGGCCGCGCGGATGACCGGCACGATGCCAATTTCTATGATTCGCTCACGTACTTGCTCGCTCGTCATGC
>JGI25617J43924_10000029_pt1 | contig 18065 bp, 15 predicted proteins | sample GraSoi2013_115cm_FD_43924 | JGI IMG/M metagenome (IMG submission 43924) | reverse complement strand
CGGGCGGGCAAGGACATTCAGTTCCTTGCCGACAATGTGAACAGGTTCATGGCCGCCGCTCGCAAGCGCCCGGAGATCGGTTTCATGGCCACCACCTTGCTGCCCAGCGTGCCACAGCAATTCGTGAGCGTCGACCGGGACAAGGTGATCAAACAGGGTGTGAGCATCAGCGACGTGTACAAGACCATTCAGTCTTTCATGGGCGGCTACTTTATCAACTACTTCAACCAGTTTGGCCGCCAGTGGCAGGTCTACATTGAGGCGGAAGGCAGCTATCGGACAAAAGCTGAAAACGTAGGCGAGTTCTATGTGCGGAACAGCAAAGGCGATAACGTGCCGCTCTCTGCGCTGACGAAAATTGAACCGCGCTCTGGCCCCGAGTTCACCATGCGCTTCAACGAGTATCGGAGTGCACAGATCAACGGCAGCGCAGCGCCCGGCTTCAGCGCCAGCCAGGCCATGGCGGCCCTGGAAGAGGTGTTTGCGCAAACTATGCCGCGCGAAATGGGCTACGACTACAAGGATATGTCATTCTCGGAAAAACAAGCGCAGAAAGGCGTGCCGCCGGCGGTGATCTTCGGTTTCTCGCTGCTCTTTGTTTTTCTGATTCTGGCCGCGCTCTATGAGAGCTGGACACTGCCATTCAGTGTTCTACTGAGTACACCGGTCGCCGTGTTTGGCGCGTTTGCGGTGTTGTGGTTGCGGCGCGTACTGCTCAGCGCTTTCTTGCCGAGTTACATGGTCCAGATCGAGAGTGATGTGTACTCGCAGATCGGACTGGTAATGCTCATCGGTCTTACCGCAAAGAATGCGATCCTGATTGTCGAGTTCTCTAAAGACCAATACGAGAAAGGGAAATCCCTCGTCGATGCCACTCTCGCAGGCGCCAGACTCCGCCTGCGGCCGATTCTGATGACTTCTTTTGCGTTCATCCTCGGTAGCGTGCCATTGTGGACCGCTTCGGGTTCGGGAGCAGTCTCACGTCAGATCATAGGCACCACCGTGATCGGCGGGATGTTGGCCGCAAGCGCGTTCGGCATCTTCCTTATTCCGCCTATCTTCTATTTAGTCGAGAAATGGTCTGGCGCCGGCAAAGAGAGAGGCCATGCCGAAGTGCCTGCAACACCCAGCCCCGCTCCAGGTGATTGAGATGAAACGTCTGCTTACTCATTTCACCCTACTGATAATGGCCNCGAGCTTACTAACCGGCTGCAAGGTCGGACCTAATTACCGCAAACCCGTAGTTCCAGTCCCAACCGCCTATCACGGTCCGAACGATAATCCGCCGGACCAGGCGGCTTCCTTTGCGGACCTTCCCTGGTGGCAGGTGTTCCATGACCCTGTTCTACAGGACCTGATCCGGCGGGCTCTCAAGCAGAACTACGACCTCCAAACGGTCACAGAGAGAATCACCCAGGCGCGGGCTCAGCTGATGATCACTCGCTCGAACCAGTTCCCGCAAGTGACCGCAAACGGAACTGCAGTGGATGAACGGAGCTTCCAGGGTTTCCCCTTTACAACCAGATATGCAACCTACGCCGCTGACGCCACGTTTCAACTGGACCTTTTTGGCCAATTGCGACGCGCCACCGAATCTGCGCGCGCCCAGCTTCTGGCTACCGAGTATGCCCAACGGACCGAAATCCTCACTCTGGTGAGCGACGTGGCCAGTGACTATTTCGCGCTTCTTGCCCTNGACCTGCAACTCCAGATCACTCGCGATACGATCACGACCCAGGAAGACGCCGTCAAGCTGACGCAGTTCCGCCTNGACCACGGTGTNGCCACGAAGCTCGACGTCCTGCAAGCCAAACAGGTACTCGACACCGCCAACGCGCAACTTCCCGAACTGCAAAGACAGATCGGACTGGAAGAGGATGCGATTAGTATTCTTCTGGGCGATTACCCCCACAACGTGATACGTGGACTCCCGTTGGTCGCACAACAATTACCCCCTGAGGTACCAGCCGGTCTACCTTCTTCGTTGCTGGCGCGGCGACCGGACATTTCCCAGGCCGAGCAAAACCTGATCTCCTCCAACGCGCAGATCGGGGTCGCCAAAGCTGCTTTCTTTCCGCAGATTTCTCTCACCGGCACCGGCGGTGGTGCAGTCGGGCGGAGCACTGTATTCTCGTCCGTCGTAAACTCTGATATTGGAACATGGGGCGTCACCGGACAGTTGACGCAAGCCATTTTCGAGGGCGGTAAACTCCGCGGGAACCTTCGCTCCGCCAAGTCGCAACAGCGACAGTCTCTGATCGCCTACAAACAATCCATTCAGCTGGCCTTCAGGGACGTTTCCGACGCTCTGATCAATTATGAGAAATTTCACCAAGTCCGCGTTGCGCAGGAAACGACAGTCCAAGATCTCAGCGATTCTGTCAACACGTCACTGAAGCGCTACCGCGGCGGCATCACCACGTACCTCGAGGTACTCGACAACCAGCGCTCTCTGTTCAGCGCCCAACTGACGCTAGCGCAGGACCGCGGCAACGAGTACCAGAGCCTTGTGCAACTTTACAAGGCTCTCGGCGGGGGCTGGCACCAATAGCAGCCAAAAAGATGCTTGCGCCCATCTTAGTGTCCTATTTCAGTGAGTTCTATCTGATTTCCTGCTCTGAGGAATCTTGTTGCCAATCGCAGTTAGAGCGCTGGCATAGTCCGAAATGGGACGATCATATTCCAGAATTTGCCACAAACCGGAACCCGGGATCGTTGCAAGTGACTCAGACCCCACCACCGCAACCCACGAGGCACCTTTTGACTGTTCAACGATGACGTTCAAGATCTGGCGCACCGTGCTATCCCGTTGCTGGATAGGGCCGATGATGTCCTCTCTATCCCCAGTTCTAAATTTTCCAGCAAACCCCTTGATCGTTGGATCAAGGTCAAGACGGATCTGCATCCAGAGGGAGTTGCTGACCTCCTGAACCGTAGCACGCGGACAAACAAACTGGGGTACCACGTGGTCGAAAAGATTTTGGTCACCGTGCGGCTCATCAGTATTTGCAAGCAGGATAACTCCATCAGCTTCCTTGAAGTAGTAACCCGTGCCGTGACTCAGTATTTCAAGCAGGGCGGCCTCGATGGTGACATTCTTCACGGCTACTGTGATTGGATCAATCAAAGAGTGCCGATCTACGTACTCGATCCCAAAGCAGACCTGTTGCTGCTGTCCCAACGTCAGCACGGCTTCGACAATGCTTACGTGGTCGACCGAAAAGGATGCGACCTGCGACTGCAAGCCTCGACTCGCGGAACATTCGGCATGAAGCAAGTCCGCACGGATAAAGAAACAGCTAGCCAGGAATATGGAAGCTTTCAAAATCCTCATTTCAGTTACCATCTAGAGTAATCGATGAACACGTATAAACAATTGCGTTTGCATGCGCAAGGTTCACTCCGTTTCCAGTCCAGGTCTGCGTCGCATGCGTCGAGCCAGTCGAACCGGGGCAGACCGAGCTACAGACGAAATATGAGTCTACCCAAGCTCCATTTGCGTCTGTTGTTTGCGTTCCGGTCTGCGTCCCACGAATTCCAGGGTCATTCGGTGTGGTAACTGTGATAGTGTCAGCCATCGCCACTCCGGCTTGCGCGATGACGCCAAGCGGGGTTTGATTCGTTTGATCAACGAGTTCATTCGAAACCACCCGGGCCCAGCCTTGGAAGCCGGCCGAACACGACGCTGCTCCCTGCGTAATCGTGGTTCGCACTTGCACTGATGTAGGGATTTGAGAGTAGAAGGTGCTCGAGTTGCTGGTTTGCCCGTTGACGGTGACTGTCACACTCTGAAGGCCGTTGGCGGATCCGTTGGGAGTGAACGTGGCGGTCATTTGTGTGCTTAAAGTGATGCTCACACCAGACACAGTGATATTGGCAGCAGTCACCGTAGCACCCGGAGCAAACCCGGCACCGTTAATGGTCACAGAGTAACTTTCGCCCTCAGGTATGAGTGCGCCCTGCCGGGCGGAANAATAANGCGGCCAGATTCGTNANCTGGCCGCCTCGATCTTCGAAAGCAATTACGGTGAAGCGATTACTGCGCCGAGCCGGTGACTCGCAACAACATTTGCGTACCGCTATCCAGCCGTACGTTGCGGCTGGCAGAAGTAATGACCGAGCCTTGCGCGGAACCCTGCGCACTGCCCGTGACTGTTGCCGGAGTGTTGAGCACCAGTCCTTGCAGACCGATCGCGCCCTGGCTGGCGCTGGTTAGATTCCCCTGTGCCGTGAGTCCGCCTGCGGCGCGAGTGGCTCCAGAGACCGTGGTATTCACAGCCCCGGTCGTGGCGCCGCCAACCGCACTGGTCGCGCCAGGGACCGCTCCACCGGCAGTCGACGTAACTCCACCCACCAGACCTCCACCGCCTCCAGCTCGCGGAGCGCCTCCTCCACCGATCGCGGGCGGAGCACTCGCTAGCGCGGCATTCTCATCGGCCGCAGTTGCAACCGTGGCCTGCACCGGCGGCGCGATTGCCTGAATCACGCTGCTGAACGACATCTCCTCGCCACCCTTGAGAATGGCCTTGTCGAAGGCGATACCCAGCGTCGAGTTCGCTTGTTCTTTGGTTCGGGCCTGGGCTTCGGTCACGTGTCCGACCAGCCGCGTTCCTTTGTGGATGACAACTTTACCGTTTTCTTTTAGATCCTGGGCTACCTTGGCATCCACCTCGTCGCCCGGCTTGGCTTTCTTGGCGTCCAGCGGTTTGGTGAGCTCGGCTTGCAGGTTTGTGCCACTGCTCAGTGCGGCTCCAGCGTTACTGCCGCCGGATGAGCCGGCACTGCTGGATTTGCCGCCACCGCGCTTTGCGTCTGATGAGTTTGGTTCCGGTTTCGCTTTTGGCTCATGCGACGCTTGAGCCGATGCATTTGCGTTGGCATTGGCGTTTGCCGACGCTCCCGGGGCTTGCACGTTTTGGTTGGCATTTGCGCCGGCGCTCGCCTGACCCGGCGCAACCGAAGCATTAGCACTCCCTGACGTCGAGCTGCTGGTCTGCGCGACAGAAGCCAAACCTGGCAGTCCAGCGGTGAGAGCAAGTGTTAAAACGCTCTTTACGAAGGTCTTCATTTTGTTGAACTTCCTCCATAGGTACGAATTAGAAACCAAGGGGATGCGAAGTGGGGCTGTTCGCTTGGATGCAGCATACCAGCAAATCGTGTGATTTTTAAGTAAGTACATTTGTTACCAAAGGGTTAGATCGTATAGACTTTTTTACACAGTACAACATCTAAGCTGGATATCGCTGCCGACGTCTGCTTAGCCTCAATTTTGTTCTGGCAGAAGGGATTTGAGATCTTGGGCTCGCAAGAAAAGGTCCTCATAGTGGAGGACGAAGAAAACGAACGATCCGGCTTAGCCGAGCTGGTCACGGCGTGGGGTTATCGCACCGAGACCGCCAAAGATGGCCTGGAAGGTCTGGAAAAAGTGGCGGTGTGGGCGCCGGGCATCGTGCTGACGGACTTCCGGATGCCGCGGATGGACGGCATGGAGTTGTTGTCGCGGCTCGCTGAACAGCCTCATTCCATCGCGGTGATCCTGCTAACTGCTCAGGGCAATATTGACGTTGCCGTGGACGCTATGAAAGCCGGTGCTTACGACTTCATCCAGAAACCGGTCGACCCCGCGCGTCTCAAGCAGATTCTGCAAAACGCCGCCCGGCAGCGTGGCACCACGCTGGAACTGGAGGTCACGCGCCGCAAACTACGCGACGCCGGCGAACTCGGCGCCATGGTCGGTTCCTCTCGCCCCATGCAAGAGATCTTTCGACTCGTAGAAATGGTCGCGCCTAGTACCGCATCCGTCCTGATCACGGGCGAGAGCGGGACAGGGAAAGAGATGGTGGCGCGCACCATCCACGACCTGAGCCCGCGCAAGAGCAAACCTTTTGTCGCTATCAACTGCTCGGCCATCCCGGAAACTTTGATTGAAAGCGAAATCTTTGGTCACGAGAAGGGAGCCTTTACCGGAGCTCTCGAACGTCGCGCGGGCTGCTTCGAGCTCGCCGAAGAGGGCACGCTGCTGCTCGATGAGATCGGCGAGATGCCGATCGCTACGCAAGCCAAGCTGCTGCGCGTTTTGGAAGATCGCAAGCTACGGCGCCTCGGGAGCAAGGCGGAAACGCCGGTTGACGTGCGCGTACTTGCAGCAACCAACAAAGTTCCCGAAGAAGCAGTTGCCAATGGCCACTTGCGCAACGATCTTTATTATCGCCTGAATGTCTTCAACCTCCACTTGCCGCCGTTGCGAGATCACAAAGAGGACATCCCCCGACTCGTAGACGCCTTGCTGGCCGACATGAACGCAAAGCATGGCCGGAATGTGGCCAGCGTAAGCGACGCGGTGCTGCAGATGTTCAACAACTTCCACTGGCCGGGCAACGTTCGCGAGATGCGTAATACTCTGGAACGGGCGGTTATCGTCTGCCAGGGCGCATTGATCGAGCCCCGGCACCTTCCACCAAATTTTGGCAGCTCTGGAATCCGCGCAACCACCAATGACGGCGAGGGCATTCGCTTGGAAGTCGGCACCACCGTGGAGCAAGCGGAAAAGATGTTGATCCTCAAAACGCTGGCCACAACCAACAATAATAAAACCAGAGCAGCAGAAATTCTGGGAATCAGCCTGAAGACTCTGCACAATAAACTGAAAGAATACAGTAGCGGTTCTGGGAATTCAGGCGAAGCGGCCAGTTAGAATCTAACTGAGAGCGATCTATGCCTGCGGTAAGCCTAAAAACCAAAGTCGTTGCTGCCATCACCGGGTTGGTGGCGGCCATCGTAGCTACGCTNTCAGCGCTCTATATCTCCGAAGTCGTGCACCAACGCATCCAGGAGGCTTACAGCAGCAGCCTTTTGATCTGCGACCAGGTATTTGCTGTGGCCCGCGACGCGCTGGCCGTCGACCTCACCAACGCCAAGATCNACATGCACGATCCAGTGCAAGTCACGGCTGCGATGGAAGAGGTGCTGCAGACGGATTCCGAACTGAACGCGCTGCTTGACTCCGCAGTCGGCAACTCACCCACTATCTATGACGCTACCATCACCGACGCGCTCGGCCAGGCGCTGTTGCACAGCAATGCGGCGTACTTCGGCAAGGCTTTACCGCATCGCGAGGAATTTGCTTCCTTCGTCAACGGCGGCATCCGCAAGCAGCTCAAAGTCATTTACGGTCCGGCCCAGGTCTACGACGTTCGCCTGCCCTTGTTGCGTGATGGCAAACCCTTCGGAGAGGTTCGCGTCGGTGTATCGACTGTTTTCTTGAAGGACCAAGTGCAGGGGCGAATGCGGCGGGCCCTGCTTCTCTCCGGNGCCGTGATCTTCATCTGCATCGTCGTAGCCGCTGCTGTCGCCAACCTGGCGTTGCGTCCATTGGCCGCCATCAGCCATCGCCTGGACTTGATCAGCTCCGGGCACACCGAGGCGGCAGAGATTCCGGCGCGGCGATCCGATGAATACGGCGCGGTTTCCACCAAGATCGAGCGGCTGGGCCGCCAAATGCGCGACGTCAAAGAAGTTTTCTCGGCTTTGAAAGAAAATCTCGACCAGATGATGGCCAACTTGCAGGATGGCGTGATGCTGTTCACCAGCGACTTTCGCGCGGTGCTGGTGAGCGCGTCGGCGGAACGTTTCATCGGTAAGCCGCGCAGCGCTATGCTGGGCTGCCATCCGTCTGAGATCTTCTCTGCGGACTCGCCGCTCGGCCGCGCCATTCTCGAAGCGATCCAGACGCGCCGTCCCGTAGGACAGGAAGAGATTGAAGCCGAGCACGGCCGCCACGTCCAGATATCGCTGGATTTCATCGAAGAAGATGATGGTGAGCGGATCGGCGCGTTGCTCACTCTCCGCGACGCCGAATCGGTGCACCGGATCGAAGATGAAATCGAGCTCTCGCGCCGGCTCGCCGCCATCGGCCAGTTGACCTCCGGTGTGGCCCACGAAGTCAAGAATCCGATCAACGCCATCGTCGTTCATCTGGAGGTGCTGCGGCAGAAGCTCAAAGAGATCGATCCTGATACTCGCCGCCACATGGATGTGATCGGTAGCGAGATTCACCGGCTCGACCGCGTGGTACAGACTCTGGTGGATTTCACCCGGCCCGTGAATCTCCGGCTTACCGATACCGACCTCAACAAACTTGTGGGTGAGGTGGTCATGCTGGCGTCTCCAGCGGCGGAGAAACACAAAGTTCAGATTGAGCGACAGGCCGGCCAAGACCCGTTGCCCGCGCGCATCGATGCCGATTTGGTCAAACAGGCGGTCCTGAATATTGTGCTGAATGGTGTCCAAGCCATGCCCTCGGGCGGCAAGTTGCGTATCATCACGCGCCGTGAGGGGGACGGTGGGATGATTACCGTCCGCGACCAAGGGCCGGGCATTCCCGCCGATATCCGCGATAAAGTCTTTAACCTGTATTTCACGACCAAAGAGGGTGGTAGCGGCATCGGACTGGCCATGGCCTATCGGGTCGTGCAGTTGCATCACGGAAGCGTAGAATTCACGTCCATCGACGGGCACGGCACAACTTTTTACCTGCGGCTACCCCTCTCAGAGAGTACAGCGGGAGGAGAACCACCGCGGGTCGCGGCCGGAGACTCGGTTAGCAAAGCATGACGCCACTTCGTTCTAAGCCGGTAGTGTTGTTGGGGCTTGCCCTTCTTGCCCTCATGCTAGGCTGTGTCCGAAAGAAAGTGGCCACAGCTCCTCCCCCGCCAATCGCGGTTCCGGAGTCCACCCAACCTCAGGAAGCTCCGTCGCAAACCCAGGCCCAGCAGCCGACTCAGGGCACTCCACCGCCCAGTCCTGATCAGGGCGAGCCTTCGAATGAGGCCAATGAGAGTGAAAAGGCAAAAGCGAAGAACGGGAAGACACACTCTTCTGGCAAAAAGCCGGCGCCAGTGGCAAACAACGGCAAGCCGAGCGAAGCCGCACGCAACATTCCGCCCCGAACGGTAGTAAAGCCAGAAGGAGCCGAGTCGACGCCGACGCCTGGCCCGATCTCACCTAACCCGTCGCAGGGTGTCCAGCACGACCAGGCCGCGACCGAACAACTGCTGCAGACGACCGAGAGCAGCCTGACCGGCATCAAGCGCCAGCTTTCCCGGGACGAAGAAGCCATGATCTCGCAGATCAAAGACTTCGTCGGCCAGAGCCGGCAGGCTATCAAGGAAAACGATCTAGAGCGCGCTCACAATCTAGCGCTGAAGGCGCACCTGCTCGCTGACGATCTGGTCAAGCGTCGCTGATCTACTTCGCTGCCGGATCGGGCTTATGGATTCCGAACAGGTTCCCCTCCGTGTCCAGACAATATGCTTGATAGCCAACCCCGGGAATCGCCATCTTCGGCACCGCGACCTTGCCGCCGTTGCGCTTGATCTTTTCGATGAATTCTTCGATCGACGCTACCTCGACCGTGTTGACGGTTTTGGGCATTGCATCTTGTTGACGCAAAATGCCGCCGTTGATCCCCGGCTTATCATCGGGACCGGTTTTCAGCAGCCAGTATTCTTGCGGGCCGCCCCAGTTGGTGGCTTCCCATCCAAAAACGCTCTTGTAGAAATTGGCGGCCCGTTCGGGATTCTCCGCCGCAAATTCAAAATGAATGACTCGGTTCATGAAAAGGCTCCTCTGGTTCTTGATGATGGTTCTCCTCGTTGGGGATTTTCCGAATGCCACTGGAAAGCGCAATCCACCAACCATTGCTGCTACCGAACATGCCAGCAGCAGGTGGGCGGCAAAGAAATTGCCTTGGCAACTCGCTACGTCCTCTGTAATTGCGCGGCTCCGTATCGTTGTGTGGCGTAACCAACGATCAGCCCCACCATGCCGCCCGGCAGCATGATCTGGAAATAGTATCCGTGCTGCAGGGAGGCGATGATGAACGCCAAGAACAGTCCGACCGCGAGGCCAAAGATGATGCCTAACGGCAAAGACTTCACCTTGCGGGCAAACACGCCGATCAACACACCCGCAATGATGCCCTTGAAGGTCGAGCCGACCACGATTCCCACGATCCCCTTGCGGACCTCGGGCGTGAACCATGCAGTCAGCCCGTCAAAGATTCCGAGGACTCCGCCGAGCAAAATTCCCAGCAAAATCTTGTTCATCGTTCCGACCTCCGTTGGGGCGATCCCCTATTGTTGTATTAACCGTGCGCGTGAATTCCTTTAAGAGTTTTTTCAACGACGAGAAAAAAGAATGAAAAGAAAACGCATCAGCAGGTATGCCAGCACGAGCACAATCGCCGCCTGATGTCGCTTGACCAGCCGTACTGCCTTCTCCATTGCGTTCTCCCTGTATGCGCTGACTGGTAGCCCATCCAGGAATTTGCCTACATCGGACGCCATCTCCTTGACGGTTTGATATCGCGCAGCGCGCTCCTCGGCCATGGCTTTTCTGCAGATCGCAAAGAGCGGCTTGAGCGTTGCCGAACCCTCAGAGGCCATGCCGGCCAGCATGAACTTCAATAAAGCGCCGAGTGCGAAAATATCGGTTCGCTCGTCGATCAACTGCAGCTCGCCGCTCGCCTGTTCCGGCGCCATGTAACCCGGCGTCCCCAGAACACTCCCGTGTCCGGTGGATTGAGTGGCCGGTCTGGCTCTCGCACTTTCTGCGCCCGCGGCCCTGCCGCTGGATTCGGCTTCGATTGTGCGGTTGCGCTTGATCTTGGCCAAGCCCCAATCCAAGATCAATACCTCGCCAAAAGCGCCGATCATGATGTTGCTGGGCTTTAAGTCGCGATGAATGATCCCCAACGAGTGTGCAAAGGCCAGAGGTTCCGCAATACGCTCGAGTAGCTGGGCTCTTTCGCGCAACGATGTTCCGGCGACATGTTGCTCGAGCGTCCGGCCTTCGACGTATTTCATGCAATAAAACGTGCGTCCGTCGTTGAGAGTGCCGGCATCGTGGACGGGCACGATCCCTGGATGCTCGAGTTGTGCCAGCACGACAGCTTCGCGCAGCAGTCGCGACGCCAGCTCAGGCGAGCTCGCTTCAGGAGCCAATATCTTCAGTGCAACCTTGCGTTCGAGGACTATGTCTTCCGCGAGCCACACCGCGCCCATGCCGCCGCGAGCTAGAAATTTGATGGCACGATAACGCGTACCGGGCAAGTCAGGAAGCTGCATGTCCGACTGCAGGCGGGTTACGACGGAATCGGGAAGCCATTTCATTTTGGTTCGACTCCCAACAGAGAGCGCGCCTCGCGGCGAAATTCGTCATCGCTTCCCGTCATCTCTCGCAACTGGTCAAGCACCGCCCGGCGGAATTCGCGGCGAGCGAACGTGAGGTAGTTGGTAACGTCGGTCACCGGCAGTCGAAACTCTCGTGCCAGGTCCGCGTACGACGGAGCGTCCGACTCAGCGAGATCGTAGCGTTCAAGGAGCTGGAAGTGGGTCAGCTTGCCTGCCGCCGCGCAGCGCGCCCGCAGGCGCTCCACGGCCAATCCGAACANAGTTCGCACCCACTCTTTTTCAAAGAGGTCTTCCGGCGATTCCGCATGCGCCCTGGCCAGTTCCTGCTCGGCCTCTTCGAAGTCCAGAGCGACATGGGTCACCGCGCCACCACGCTTGATTCGCTTTGCATCTCGCGTTTGATTGAGAAATANGCGGTCGGCGCAGGTGCGCAGGAAAGTACGAAGNTGTCCCTTGCCGGGATCGTAGGCGTCAAGAAANTCTTTTTCNAGAAGCCGGGCGAAAAACTCCTGCGTCAAGTCGCTGGCGGATTCGGAGTCGATTCTCCAGCGCATCCGCAGGTATTTGTAAACCGGCCTCCAGTACGCCGAAGCGATCGCCTCCACGGCCCAGTTGCGTACCTTAGGATCGTCGCTCCGTGCGGCAAGAACAACCGAGTGCTGCGTCAGTGGAAAAGAGTCGCTTTTTGGATCGAAGGCCAAGGGGCGCTCACGACGTGCGTTTATCTCGGAGTGTACGTGGAGTTGAACCAAGAAATCAAAAAGCCGGCAGCATGTCGGCGCTTAAAGCAGCTGGAACAGGCCTTAAGGCCTTGCAGCATCAGAAGGCTGCCGGGTACTAGAGGGTGGAGCAGGCCTAGAATAGAAGGCCTGCTCCCCCGCAGCATCCGGCAGCAGCTTTGGTTGAGAAAAGGCCCTGCTTCACCCGCTCGTCCTTCGGCAAACTTTCTGGTTGAGAACAGGCCTGATATTCTGCGCGCATGACTCTTTCAGTCTGCATCATCACTCTTAACGAAGAGGCCAACATCACTCGCACTCTCGAGAGCCTCCGCGGCCTTGCCGATGAAATCATCTTGGTCGATTCCGGCAGCACCGACGCGACAGTGTCCCTGGCGCGGGCGCGCGGCGCGAAAGTTTTTTCTGAACCGTGGAAAGGATTTGCGCCGCAGAAGAATTCTGCGCTCGCCAAAGCCACTGGCGACTGGATTCTCTCGCTCGATGCCGACGAAGAGGTCAGCCCGGAGCTGGCGGCGAGTATCAAGCGACTGCTGACGTCCGCCAAAGCTCCGCAGTTTGCCGGATTCACCATGAACCGCCGCAACATGTACTTGGGCCGCTGGCTCAAACGCAGCGGCTATTATCCCGACCCAAAGTTGCGGCTGATCAGGCGCGGCGCGGCTGAATTCCAGCTCCGCGCCGTTCACGAAGACATGAAGATGCAGGGGCCGCTCGGCCATTTGCAAGGCGATCTGATTCACCACGCGTATCCAACACTCGAGAGTTTCATCGAGCACGCGAACCGCTACTCGTCGCTGGGGGCGCAGATGGTCGTGGAAAAAGGCCCGGCTGGTTTCAGCTTCATTAACATCGTGCTNCGACCCATGGTGCGCTTTCTCTACACCTACATCTTTCGTCTCGGCTTCCTCGACGGCCGTGAAGGACTCCTGGTCCTGATGACGCACGCGAGCTATGTAAGCTGGAAATATGCTAAGGCGTGGGAGCTATCAAAGAATAGCCGTTAGCACTGAGCTGCAGATTGCCAGAATTGCCAAGATTGCCAAAATTGACGATTGGCAAGAGGTCTAACCAAATCATCAATCCCGGCAATTTTGGCAATCGTCTCTTTCGTTATGGACTTTATGGACTTGATGGACTTCTTTGTCGCTTTCTTTGCTTTCGCGGTCTTTTTCGCAACCATGTGCCTGCCTCTACTTTCTTCCTTCTTTCTTCTGCGCGATCACCAGTCCTCTCGGTGTAGGCAGCAACACGACAGAAATCAAGCCTTCCTGCTCCAGACGCAGCGCCGCCTCGCGNACCGTCTTCAGATGCGAACTCGAGTCGTGCATCAGGATTAGACCATTGGGATTGATCTGAGGNAGAAAGTGCCGCACCTCTTTTTCGCGCAGCTCAGGCAGCGAATCGGAAAAGAGAACGTCGATGGTGCCNGAGACTTTGATCTCCAGACTGGAGCCGCGGCGGTAATCGACCCACTTCCTNAGCCCNGAAGAATCNATCTTNTCCTTNGCCTTGGCGAAGACCTCGGCGTCGGGCTCGCAGGTGATGATCTTGCCCGATCCGTTTTGTTTTAGCCCTTCAGCCATGTAAACCGTGCTAACGCCCAGAAACGTTCCGGTTTCGAGCACCAGGCTGGGCTTCACCGTGGTCATCAGGCACTTGAGAAAATCCAGCACCTCAACTTCGGCGGTCATAGTGTCAAACATCCTCCAACGTTCCGGATGTGGGCATTCCGGCGTCGCGCGATGATATTCCGGTTGGGTCACCTGGTTGCCGTGCTGGGTCACATGGTCCAGGACTTTGTGAACGGGATCGACGTTGCGAAATCGACGCCTCACAACGATCAGAAGAACGACTCCGGCGATAGCCGTGAGCAGCGCTGCAACCTGGGCGTTGCTCATGNCCAGAAACACTCGCGGATTGATTCGGATGAACTCGATCAGAAATCGCTCGATCCCGAAGAGCACCAGGAACTCGCCGGTAATCACGCCCGGTGCGAGCGGATGACGCACAGCGCGAGCGCCACGTCGCCACAGATACCAGAAGATCAGCATTCCGGCCAGGAATTCATAAATGGGAGTGGGATAGACGCGGCAGTCTGCCGGCCATCCTTGTTGCCCGCAGGTCTGAGTCGTCGGNACCAGCCCGTTGGGAAACGCCATGCCCCAAGGCCACGACCAGTGCGTCGGTTTGCCGTAGTCGCCGTCACCGGAGATCAGGCAGCCGATGCGCCCTACAGCGTAGCCTACGGCCACCGCCGGGCTGGCCACATCCAGCATGGTCCGCCAGCTTATGCGGTAGCTGCGCGCCAGCAGCACCAGAGTCGCGATGCCGGCAACGAAGCCTCCGAACCAGGCGAAGCCGCCGCGCAACCAAGCAATGACCTGGCTGCTCAAGAGGAGATCAAGCGTTGGTCGATCGCTGGGAGTATCGATGACGTGCCACAACTTGGCGCCCAGAATGCCGGCGATGGCCACATACGCTACAATGCTGTAGGCATCGAGGTTCAGCTTGCGCCGCTTGATCTCCGCTGCCAGCGCGAAGTAAGCGGCAACAAAGGCCAGGCACATCAGCAGGCCGAAGGTTGGAATTTCGAACGACTTCCAGATGTGAATATAAGGTAGCAGCGGTTTTCCTCGTGAGCGTTCGGGGCCTCACCAAACCTCTCGATGTGTCATCCCGAATCCTCGAAGCGCAGCGGAGAGGGTGAGGGATCGGCTCCCGCTGCATTCTGGGGCTATCGAAAAACGCAGAGCAGATTCCTCCCCTTCGGCAAGCTCAGGGATCGGAATGACACCTTTCGCAGGCGACGCCGTCTAACTAATAACTGGCCCCCGATTCAAGTATAAACGCAACGTTNAAAATCCTATTTCGAGGACGCCGAATTCGGGGAGCTTTCGAGCTGTGCGGTCGCGCGCACGGCGAGGTGCGCGGGCACGATCAGCATGCGTGGCAGCGATCCGTCCTTGTGGCGGAAGCGCTTGAGATCCTCCACACGGTTGACGCTGAGTCTCTCTGCCATGACCGCGCTCGCGGGAATTTCGCGGAGCGCAAGGGACGCCGATGGCTGAAATCTTTGGTGCGCCGCTTGGAGCAGATCATGCTCGCTGTGCAGGTCGGTGGGCAAGCTGGGATCAAGCTCCAGGCACCAGAAAATATCCCATTCCCGGGCTTTATGATCGCTGGGGTACTTATTGATGACGAGGTTGTGGTCGTACTCGGGATGCGATGCCGAGTGATACTGTCCACCCGGTATCACGACGTAGAGATTGAGACGCTTGTCGCGAGGCTTTTCCTCATCCGGCCGCAGACGCTCTCCCAGATCCCACGGGCCCAACCGCGCCGGCCGGTGCGTTCCTGTGATCTCCGGAGCAAACACCAAGTAGGAGCCATCGTGATAGACGAGGAACGGTTTGATGGATCCGCGTGGAACTCCCGCCCCCGTCAACGCCGTTCCTAGGGACACAAGGGTTGCCCCAACGATTCCCAGCTTCGACCAGGTGCGAATGTGACGCGTCGGCACGGTCTCGCATTATTTCAATTTGCCGGTGCCGCGGCAAGAAAACAATCTCCGGCGAAAATGCTAAAGTGAATACACATGCGTAACATCCTGCAGCATCGTGGACTACGGCTTATCTTTGCCGCAAACGTGGTCTCGATGATTGGGAGCGGGATGAACTCCGCAGGCGTAACCTGGTTCGTGCTGCAGGCCACGCACTCGGAGATGGCGTTGGGCACTCTGCTCATGTTGCAGACCATTCCCGCGCTGCTCATGCTTCCCTTCACCGGAGTGGTCATCGATCGCGAAGATCGCCGCCACCTGGTCATGACCCTTGACGCTGCGCGTGCCGTCGTCATTCTGATTGTCGCCGTGCTCGCCTATCGGGGCATGGCGCAGGTCTGGGAAATCTATCTGATGGCGATCCTGGTAGCCGCGGGATTCTGGATGTTTTGGCCCACCATCACCGCGCTGATCCAAGAATTGACGCCGGAATCGCATTTCGTCCAATCGAACGCCTTCCTTCTTGCTGGCTTCCAAGGCGGATGGCTGATTGCCGGAGCGATCGTCGGCTTCGTGTACAACCACATCGGGCTCGCCGGAGTTCTGTTTTTGGACTTTGCCAGCTACTTGATCTCGTTCTCCTGCTATCTTTTTGTGCGCAAAGGGCGGCACACGGTCGCCGTCGCCGATGTCAAAGACGCGCCCCGGCATGAGAGCGAGGTCGCACGGTTCCTGCACGAATTGAAGGAAGGTATTGCTTACATCCGGCACCGGCCGAAACTCTTGTTGCTGGGAAGTTGCTGGGCTCTGTTCATCGGCGGCATGCTCTCGCAAGGCATCATCACAGCGCCGTTGAGCGATCGCATATTGAACGCCGGCGCTGTGGGCTACGGCTGGCTCAACTGCGGATGGGGCGTTGGCGCATTCCTCGGGGCGTTTGCGACTCCGGCTGTGCTGCGCGACACCGGGCATCGTCGCGCCGTTGGCATATCCATGGCAACTCTGGGAGCGTCGCTGATCGCGTTGCCGTTTCTCGGCGCCTACTTGCGCGGGTCGATTCATCTAACTCTGGCGATAGTGATCAGCGTGCCGTTGCTGGTGTGCGCGCTGGTCTATTGCGTCATGGGATGCAGCCGCGCGCTGGGCGGCGTAGCCATCACCAGCACCATGATGGAGCTGGTGCCCAAGCATTTCATGGGACGCGTGCAGAACACCTTCTACTTCGCCGGCACGTTGCTGCAGTTGGTTTTTTCTTTTGTTGTCGGCACCGTGGCCCACAAGCGCAGCTTGGCTGAGGGTTTCGCGATCGTCGGGACCATTTATCTGCTGGCTTTCCTTGCCGGGACGTGGCCGGTGAAGGCGGCGCCGGAACCCGTGGAAGAGCCGGCGTCGGTTTCCGCCCAAGACTAATTTTGTAGCGAAGCCGACTTGCGCCCGAGCGGCGCGGATCGTGCGCCGGGCTGCGACGGGCCACTGTCTGGCTTTTCCGATCACCCGACCACCCGGTCACCGGATCACCCGATCTCCTCCGGTCCGTCTATAATCGCTGGCCATGCGCAAGATTGCATCGATCGCTATCGTTGTAATGTTCGTTGGACCGTTTGTGAGTCACGCGGCGCCAGACGCCGTTTCCGCTGCTGCGCTCGACGCTGTCGCCAAGAAAATCATCGCGCGCGAGCATGTCGTCGGGGCGTCAGTCCTGCTCGCGCGCGGCGGCCAAGTCATTTTGCATAAAGGCTATGGCTTTGCCGATCCCGGCCTGGAAGCGCCGGCGAAAGACGAGACCGTCTATCACGTGGTCGGGCCGATGCTGCCGTTTACCGGCGTTGCCGTAATGCAGCAAGTGGAGCGCGGCAAGCTCTCGCTCGACGACGACATCTCCAAGTACGTGCCGGAGTTTCCCATGCAAGGTCATCGCGTGAGCATCCGCCAGCTGCTCAACCACACTTCAGGCATCGTTGACTATCACTACCTGGGCGATCCCATCGAGGGCACCAGCCGCCAGCCCAAGGCGCTCGACGAAGTCATGGCGCTCTACGCCGGAAGGAATTGGGTGAACGAGCCGGGCACAAAATGGGATTGGTCGATCTCCGGCTTTCAACTCTTAGTGACGATCGTCGAGCGCGTGACTGGCCAGAGCTTTCCCGACTATGTTGCAGAGAATATCTGGAAGCCCGCAGGTGTGAAGTCCACAACCTACTGCGACGACTTCACGCTCACTCNCGGCCTCGCCCACTCCTATCGCAAGATCGGCGACGGATACATGGAGGCTCGTGAGAACGCCATGGCCTATAATTCCGACCTTCGTTTTTGCTCAACCGTCGGCGATCTTTACCAGCTGTGGCGGGCCATCAAAGACAAGAGCCTCGTTCGCCCAGAGACTTTCCGGCAGATGTCAACCGCCGAAGGCGCAGCCGCGCAGATGAGCGCGCAAGATCCCAAAGCGCAGTACGGCTTTGCCATGATCCTGAACCACGAGGACGATCACCGGCGCCTCGGACAGCACGGCTCGCTGCTCGGTTACAGCGGCAGTCTTTACGATTTTCCCGACGACCAGCTCACCATCATAGTGCTCACCAACACTGAAGATCAGAACGCGTACGCCATCACTCGCGCCCTGGCCCGGGCCGCTCTGGG
>JGI25617J43924_10000025_pt1 | contig 18600 bp, 24 predicted proteins | sample GraSoi2013_115cm_FD_43924 | JGI IMG/M metagenome (IMG submission 43924) | reverse complement strand
CGCCGGATGATCCTCTTCTTCCGCAGCCGGTGGAATCTCGCTTTATCGCCATTTCTGTCGGACATGCTTCACCTCGATGAGGGAATTGCCGTTATTCATTTGATGCCGCTTCGGCCACTGGCGGAGTGCGCGAGTTAACTCTTCTTCGCTTCTCTCGCGGTCGCGTCGTGAACAGCCTTGTGCTCCTTCTCGACCGTCGCCGTGCTCGGATCTCTTTTGCGGTTGATCACATCTTTTCCGGAGTCTACCCAAGTGCTGATGTGCTCGCGGGCATTCCGCCCGAGGGAAGCCACGTACTCACGGCTTTCGTCCGCCCCGGTGACGATAGCTTTCCGGGTTTCCCGTCCGGACTTGGGCGCATAGAGGATGGCCGCCCCGATGCCCAAGCCCAGTCCGGCTAGGAACCAGCCGATATTATTGCTGCGGTTGTCGGACATGTTGCCTCCAAGAATAGTCATACACAGTATCCACAATTGCGGCCGTGAAACTGGTCAAGAATGAACAAAGGGCGCGGTATCCATGGAAGCCTGATTTTCCACAGTCCGCTATTTCTAGGTCCTCCATCGATATCTTGTCGCCCAAAGTCGCGACCGCATATTTGCTGGTCTCACTTATGCTGCGGAGGAACTGGCGTGGATTCGACCGGGATCGCGCCGGCTTCCGATGGGGTGAGCAGCGAGCGATCGCAGTAGCCATAACCTTTGAGGCAGGCGGTATAGTTGCGCTGGCGCTCGGCCACGGCCAACTTGCTAACCTCCGAAGCCGTCAGTTGGGAGTAGTCACAAGACGCTCCACCGTCCCTGCAATCGGAGAAATTACGTTCGTCCTCCGCGGCAGCCACCGTGTTTGCCTCCGGCTTAGTTAGCTCAGAGTGGTCGCAAGATCCCCACCCCTTCATGCAATTCCAGGCGTTGCGCTCGCGGCCGGCGGCGGCCACCCGCGCAGCTTCTGATGTGGTGAGCGCGGAGCTGTTGCAGGATCCGAAGCCGTCCGTGCAGTTGGANACATTGCGCTGGTGCTCGGCCGCGGCCACGNTCCTGGTCTCTGACTGCGTTAGTTGGGACTGATCGCAGGATGGCGCTCCGCTCGCACAATCCGAAACGTTGTGCTTGCGCTCGGCCAGGGCAACCGCAGCTGCTTCGCGCCGGGTCAATCCGGAGTGGTCACACTTCGACCAACCCTCCATACACTCGGAGAAATTGTGCTCATGGGTGAAAACGGCCAACGCGCTGGCCTCCGCTCGAGTCAATTTCGCGTGATCGCAGGACTCCCAGCCGTTCCGGCAGTCGGAGAGATTGCGCCGATGCTCGGCCGCAGCCACTTCCATCGCTTCTGGCTGGGTGAGCACCGAGCGATCGCAGCTTCCCCAGCCATTCTTGCATGCGGAGAGGTTTTGGTCCCGGTCGGTTGCTTGGGCCGATGCAAGGAGACACGGGAGGCTAAGGCAACCCAATACCGCCAATAACAACCTTTGATTTGTGAGCTTCATCATTACGAATCCTTTCTATCCGGCATGTCCTGTAAGGCCCACCGCCGCTCGATCCTTCCGGGGCCCGTAGGCCGCTTCCGGACATTATGAACGGGAATGCCAGAACAAGCTGTCCCAAACTGCTCATCTTGGGACACTGGTCCCGGACCTCAAGATCGCGATGTGAGCACTTTTGGACAGACAGTGCCCGAGCCCAAACCCACAATAAATGATGGAACGCGATGCGGAAAGTGGCTCAGAAAGCGGACGTGAACGACGTGAACAAGGACAGGAATAGTGGAGGTTGGGTTTATGCAGCCAGTTTCAAATGTTCTGTCGGTGGGGTTGAGCGATCTTGTCAGCACCAGAAATGCAGCTCTCCGTCGCGCCGGATTCCGGGTCGTCTCAGCAGCTTCCCTCCAGGAAACAGGGGAGGCCTGCGAATCTGAATTGTTCGATGTTAGTCATTGGGCAGATACTCTCAGCGAAAGAAAANACGCTGCTGATACATCGCATCAAGACGGACTTTCACCTGCCGGTCGTTCTCATCACTGGTGGTCGGGTCCCGAACTGCCGGGCGGACGCCTACGTCAGATCTGATGCTCCAGCAGAGGATTTATTCCAGGCAATCACGCAACTGACAGCTGAATGCGCTGGTCCCGTGCACGCAGTTGACATTGTTGCCAGATGAGCGTAGGGTCGCAATAGAGCGAGTAATCTTTCCTCACTTTTCAGATTCTCTGAAACCTAAGTCAGCCCATCTGAGGTTCCTTCACCTTAGCTTCCACCACAACCAAGGAGGTTGACATGTTTGCACGTAAACTCTCGATTCACTTGAAGCCCAATACACTCGACGAATTCACCAAGACTGTGGAAACAGACATTGTCCCCTTGCTTCGCAAGCAGACAGGTTTCCAGGATGAAATAACCTTCGCTGCTCCCGGCGGGTCAGACGTCCTCGCCATCAGTCTCTGGGACACTCAAAAAAACGCTGAGAACTACGACAACAACACCTACAAGGATGTGCTCGGAATGCTGAAAAACGTGATCGAAGGAACGCCGAAGGTTGGGACCAATGAGGTCCTGAATTCGACATTCCACAAGATCCGGNCCGGCGTCGCGGTAGCGTGAGTGCTGAAGACCGCCTTTCCCTTTTGAGGAGAGGCGGTCGTACTCTCATCGCGTCAGAACTGAAGAGGATTTGTATGACTGGCATCCCGCATGGAAAGAGAGCAATGAAAGTTCGGCTGGACCGCATGTTCGAAAGCGCAGTGGTTTTGAGTTGGAAGGATCTACTTAATGCATCTCAAAAAGGCTTGATCCATATCGACTATGCCCCCAGCCCCTCGCTGCAGTATCTGAAGGTCTGGCAACTGACGGCAAAAGGATCATGGAGTCTCATTTGTGAGTACTGGATGCGGCAAGGGCAAACAGCTATTCCGGCGAAGGGAATGACGTTCAGCAATGAGTATCATTCCGGGGGTCTGGCCGAGATGTTGGAAGTGATCATGCAACATCAGGGCAGCTTCATGACTTCGTTCGGAAAGCCGGGCGCGGGATTGATCCAGGTTACGCCGCCCACCGAACAGGAGAGTCTTGCTGCCAGCGCGTGCATGAGGGACGCTTATGACGGCCTTGGGCTCCAGTTCGACCGTATTCCCTGTGCAGCCGCAGCGTGACCAGCTCCAAAATGTCAATCGTGCAGGACGACGTTCAGCAGCGAGCTGTGAACGCTCAACGTACCGTTATATTCGATGAATCCGAGTTTGCGGAAGCGGTTCATGAAAAAGCTCACCCGTGAGCGAGTGGTGCCAATCATCTCCGCCAGTGTTTCCTGACTTATTTTGGGAATGACCAGTTCCGGCGTACTTTCCTTGCCGAATCGGGCAAGCAGCAAGAGGGCCCGGGCCAAGCGCTTCTCGCTGGAATTGAACAACTGGTCAATCAGGTCTTCCTGGATGCGAATGTTGCGGGCCAAGAGATAAGAGACAAAAACTTCAGAGAATGCTTTTTCCTCGTCCAGCACCCGNACCATCTCTTTCTTGTTGATCCTGAGGACCGTGCATTGCGTGAGAGTGGCCGCGGTAGTCAGGCGTTGCGGTTGCATCGCGGCGACGCATTCCTCGCCGAGAAAATCTCCCGCGCTCAGTAAGGCAATGGTGGCTTCTTTTCCGCGGGTGGAGATGACGGTGAGTTTGATCTTCCCCTTCTGGATGTAAAACACCGCATCGGCTTCATCTCCCTGGGAAAAGACAGTATTCCTTTTCTCCAGTTCAACGATCTTTCGCCCCAGGCCGCTTTTTGCAAGGAAGGCCTCTGGATCAAAGGCTGCTAGCTTACGAGTTAGAGCAACTGCGGTTTTCACTATCTATTAATGATACGCCGTCCTGTGCCGGGAATCTCGCAGAAAACCGACCCCGTGCAAGTCGAGTCACAGCCAGCGTTTGGAAGGGCTTTTCACGCTCGGTCGTTCTGAAGATCCTGGGTTAACTCTAGCCGGTATCGGCGACCTGTGATAGCTTCGCTGGGAGCGAATCGCCACCAGGTTCTATTGCCTTTGGCTTCTTCTCTATCGTCCACTCCCATTGAACCGGACGGAATTGACAAGCCTCCAAAGGAGCGCTGGGTGATTCTGGTCTGCACCCGCAGGAGAGACATACCGCTCCGACCTCGTTAATTCCCGTCTCTCTGGCTATGTCATCCTCTCGCGTCCCGATCCACCCGCGAATCACCGGACCTTTGCATTGGTCACATGGAAAAGCCGAGAGATGAAGATAGTGCGTGGCGCGCTCCGCGCCCTGGGCGAAGCCAGCCCACGTGCGCGGTTGCAACGATCTGGGAGAAATCCTGGGAGCTTCATCAACCGACGAGATGGGAGACATGGCGACTTCCTCCTTGGCGTTGGCATTCGAGATCGACACGAGGCCGTTCAACCTGGTGCTCCATCATCGTCTCGTACCAGGCCCATCCATGAATTTCAGGAGCGCGTGAATCGGTCAACTTGTTAGTTGAACTTTTGGGTCTCGCGGGCCGGTAACCTCCGAGTGGAAGCGGCACGGCGAATCAGTTGGATGAAGGCCAGAATGGCAGTAAGCACAATTACCAAGGGAATGACACCCAGCCCAAACTGAAAGATCAAACCCAGCATCCAGACGAACATGAAGAGCATGAAAACTGTCCACAGCATCAACGTACCTCCTTGATGCCCATAGTCCATAGCCCACCGCCATATCGATGGCAGACGCTACAAGTGTGTCACTCCGTCCTGACAAAAGATGGTCACAATTGACCAGTTGTGGGGCCTCAGGGTGCGTATGTTTGGGAGTATGGCCACGTGGACGTATCTCTTTTCGGCCACGCAGAAGGGGAAAAGCAGATGGATGCTATCGAATCAGACCGTTCCGAACCAAATGCGACGTCGCAGAAAGCTCAGGCGAATCCAGAAAAGCCTGGGCGTCCCAAGGACCTTGTCGACACATTTGCCGATGCCCGAAGAGCCAAGAAGAAGCAGAAACGCGCCAGGCACAGGGCTAGATTGAGAAGGTCGCACACTAACGGGTGATGGCGCGCGAGCTCACAGTTGGCGTCAGAAGGAAGAGTCTAGCAACCGTTTTGACGCGTCCTGATAACTTAACTGAACATTCGGGTGCGGGAAGTCTGGGAACATAAGGGTGGGCGGACCATCCTGGCGGACGCGGACATAGATCGTGCCCAACTGCAGTTCGTTGTTGCGCTTAATAAACTGGTTGTACTGTATGTCGTTTTTGTCCGTCAGCCTGAGGCTCACGAGGGCGTCCGCCTTCTCTGGCTCATGCACTTCGAACGTGGTTTGCGTTCGTCGGACCGCGAGGCCGGCATTGAAACGCCTGTTCAGATCCTCAACATATTCAGTCATGGCGCTCTGTAGGCTACTAAACGCGATCGGAGCCTGGACGTCACGGAGTGGATCAAGTGTCTGTTCCATATTGGTTTGAGCTGGAGTGAGCGAAGTTGCCATCGGGTCCGCCTTGCGGGGGAACAAAACTCGATGCTCTTCTGAGGCAAAACGCCCTTCGGATGATTATCCGGTCCCAGCTCTAAGACGTCTGTGCAAAATTGCTCATTGCCATTCACGGGCCGGCCAAGACGATCGTTAGCATATCGCTGCCCTTGCAGCGCACCGTCCAAGCGTGCAACCGGCCCAGGGAATTCGCGGCTCGGCATTCTCGAAAGAGCTATTTTGCGACTCATTGACAAGGGCCTTGAATCAGCGTAGCGTTCGTATTGAAGCGAGTATTCCTCCTCACTTTTCAGGTTCACTGAACTAAGTCAGCCGATCTGAAATTTCCTCACCTTAGCCTCACTAGATGGCTCTTGCCTGCAGTCGGACGGGGTCGCTCTTGAAGGCGTTTGCGGCAACAACGTCACAATTGAGCCGCGCAGAAGCGGCGCTGATGGAGAAACCGTTTCTAATGATGAGTAAAGAGCCGACAAAGCGAGTCCAGATCGATCGCGTACTAGAAAGTGCGGTGGTTCTAAATTGGAACGGGCTCCTCAAGAGTTCGCACCAAGGGGTGGTCCATGTCGAATATGGAACAGCTCCTGAGCCCTCTTTGCAGTATGTGAAGATGTGGCTCTCAACGACGAGAGGAAAGTGGGAACTCATTTGCGAATACTGGATGTCGCCTGGATCGTCCAAAGTTCCAGCCGCTGGACTGACGTTCAGCAACGGTTACTATTCTGAGGATTTGGCGCAGATGCTGAGACAGACCATGCAGCATCAAGATGGCTATCCGAATTCGTTGTTTGGGAAGTCCGGCGTGAACTTGATTCGAGTTCAGCCGCCTACAGAAGACGCCAGGCTGAAAGCCAGCAACTGCATGAGTGAAGCATACCAGCGTCTCGGTCTCGCATGCATCAACATTCCGCACACGGCAGCCTAAGGGGTCGCGTGGTCAGCGGCTGGCTGAACCTCCATCATGATACAAAGCGAAAGAGACTCCTCGCGTAGCGTTCAGAGTTTTTTCCGCAACGACTTGAAGTCATGCCCTATTACGAATCGTTTTTCCTAACACGCTCTAAGCAGGCCACATGATCCGTCCATTCGGCATCGCATCCTTGTAAAACACTCAGCCGCCATCGCGAGCTATGCGTCCACGTGCTGATCTCCGTCGTTGCCGATGACATGCAACCAAAGGAGCAGCCCGCTCCCAAGCAAGGGCGCTATCAAACCGGTGTGCAAGGAGCCAAATGAGGTCGAGATGGCGCCCACGAGCCAGGGCATTGTCGTGCCCCCGAGACCTGCCAGCGCAAACATGGGACCGGCAATCCGCTTTTCCCTTTCTTGAAAGCGAGAAAGCAGCGCAATGGTAATAGGAAAGACGGCCGCGAGTCCGAAGCCTACGACGAGCCCGGCTGCGGTAAGCCATTGCCACGGCGAAGAGAGCACCAGAACGCACATGCCTGTAGTAGCTACCACTAGGCTGGCCAGCGCCAGAGTGCGTTCACGCATCCGCTTTAGCAAGAGCGGAACGATGCCGCGACCGGCAAGCAGCCCTCCCCAGAACAGCGATGGCGCCAAAACCCAAGTTCTCCCCACACCGGAGGGAGCGCGCTCCACCAGGGTCGCAATCCATCCCCCGACGGAAGACTCTATTGCCACGTAGAGAAAAAACATTCCTCCCACAATCGCTACAGATGGCCAGTTGGAGAACACTTGCTGGCCGCCGGCAGACTGCTTATAACTTCGTAGTTGATCCCCTTCTTTTGCAAATGCCAGAGTGAGTGTCACCAGCAGGAGAAGTCCGCTCAGTAGGGACACAAATGTCGTGACGTGATTTTGGTTCATGGCGATGGAAAGGGCGAAAGGCGCCAACACAGCCCCCAATCCCCAGCAAAAATTCAAAATGCTTAGCGCTGAGGCACGGCGGCCAGGACTTACGCTGGAAATCAGGACGTTGGTGGCAGGAAGGCCGAGGCCGAGTCCCAAGCCAAAGACGAGCGTGGCCAGCAAGGCACTCCTCCACTCGGGCAACGCGAGTCCTCTCACGCCGACTGCCATGAGCACGTAAGCCAGCCCAATGCTGAAGCGGAAGCCACGAAGTGGCAGCAGCACGCTGCTCAAGCTCACTCCCAGTATGGTGCCAAGAAACTGAGTTGCAAAAAAGTAGCCGGACTGAGAGTCTGAGAGATGCCACTGTGCAGCTAGAACAGGGAGAATCGGTCCGAGAAATGTATTGACGATTCCAGTCAATACAAACCCGGCGGACGCGACCCTGGCTAACACGCGCGAATGATTGGTTGGAACCACAGGTTTTGGATAGTGGGTCAGTTTGGCGGTTTCCAAATTCTCTACTCTTGCAAAACGTCAGCACCAGTCATCCTGAAGCACGAAACCGCGATGGATCCCGATACTGTCTCGCGGAGGCTCAAAGCCGAGGGATTCTCCACCGGCTGAAGCGGGTTCAGAATGACAAGGCTAAGCGCAGCGGGAGCAGATCCTTGTCCCGCTTTGCGGGATCAGAGCCTGTTCCCGCTCTGCGGAATAGTAGCCGAAGGAATGACGCTCTCTTTGCTGCTGCCATGCTCTTGGTATAAACCGTCCGGGGAATTGCAATAGCTCCAGGGAGCGTTCGTCAGAAAAACGACCGGTCGTCAAACGGAGTCTTGACGCGCTGATGTCTGGCCGGCCAAACTCTCGATCTCCTGATCCATAAGCCACAGCTTGACAACCTCGCTAACCTTGCTCCCCTCGACCGTGTGACGTACTGCATCAAGCGCTGTGACCCTGACATTTTGCCCATCGCCGTAGAACCCTGCCCAATAGGGCATATAGAACTCCGGCCGAACGAATTCGGCGCAAATCACCGGGTCAACCATGTGGAAGAATCCGCGAGCAAACAAGGACCTCCGTGCTTTCTTCAAAACCAGCAGTTTTGTTTCACTCTCCCCCAGCCGGACGGGATGGNAGTTACGAGTTTCGACTTCGACGAACTTTCCGTCTGGGGGAGGACTCGTAAACTCATAAAGATCAAGCAAACCCGCGGCCGCGTCCACCGCGTAATACTTCGTGAGCTTCGCGCGACGATCATCCACCGTGATCTTGTAGAGGCGATACGGAATGTAAATGTCAGCGATCGCGACTAGCTTTCCGCTTCTCCAGCGCCGAAGTAGCCCGAGAGGTCCTGGGTGAGATAGGGTGCGCAACGCCAGTTCTCGCCCCATGGTTGCTTGAAAGCTAGAAATCATCATGCGATCAACGAAAATATATCCACAAACCCACTACGCTTAGCGCCAGAAGCACGCTAAAGCCGATATTGAACCATTGGCTAAACACGGCGTGTCCTGACGAGGCAGGAAGCAGCTGAGCGGCAGCAGCACCGGCAGGTTGTACCTTGAGCTTTTCAGTCACGGTAGCGAACGTCAGACCCGCCAACTTGCTTCGTTCGGGCGCGGCGGTGGCCAGGCTCACCACGACCAACACCCCGGAACAGATTACGAACATGAAGATGGCATAGTGGAGAAAGTTCATGTCGACCAGCCATATCGCCAATCGAGAATGGAAATAGTGTCCGCCGGCGGCGTGTTCCTTCAGTTCCATGATGAAGCGACCTGCGCCCAGAACGAAGCCTGTTAGGAGGGAGGATATTGCCCCTGTACCGTTGAGACGGGGCCAGAGGATACCGAGAACGAAACAAGCCGCAATGGGGGGACTGATGTATGCCTGCACGCTCTGCAAATAGACGTAAAGCTGGCTGTTGATAAGGTGAATGAAAGGTACCCAGAGAAGCCCAAGGAGAACCATTGCGCCTGTTGCCAGCCGGCCAAAAGTGACGAGCTGTTTTTCGGAGGCCTGGGGACGATATTTCTTGTAAAAATCGAGCGTCACCAATGTGGAAGCCGAATTGAAAACCGAACTCATGGCTCCCATCAGTGCGGCCAACAGGGCAGCGATCATCAAGCCGACCAAGCCACTGGGCAGCAGATTGATGATCAAAGTTGGATACGCGATGTCGCCATTCAGCACCTGACCGTCAGCCCCAAATTTGAACAAGTCGCGGTACAGGGCGAGCGCGATCAGCCCGGGCAGGACAAGAACGAACACGGGCAAGATCTTCAGGAAGCCCGCAAAGACCGTCGCCGCCTTGGCATGGCTCTCACTCTTGGCCGAAAGCACGCGTTGCACCATCACTTGATCGGTGCACCAATACCAAATGCCTAGAATCGGGGCGCCAAAAAATATGCCTGTCCAAGGGAATGTGGCATCACTCGCCGGCTTCATCATGTGAAAGTACTCGGGAGGCAACGCGGCGCGCAGCGCGGAGAACCCGCCAACCTGATGTATGCCGAGGATTGTCAACACCACCGCCCCGACGACAAGAACGAGCGTTTGTACGAGGTCGGTGTAGATGACTGCCCCGAGCCCGCCCGCAATGGTGTAAATGCCGGTTGCCACTACGAGAATCACGGCCGCGGTCATTGGACTCCATCCCAGCACGCGCTCCAGTACGATGGCTGCGGCATAGAGATGGACCGATATCTTGGTGAAGATGTATGCGATGACCGAGATACTCGCCAGATATGTCGAGCATGACCGATTAAAACGGCGTTCCAGGAATTCCGGCATCGTGAAGACATTCGACCGAAGATAAAAGGGCACGAATATCCAGCCGAGAATCAGCAGCATGAAGCACGCCAGCCATTCAAAGTGACCGACCGCGAGCCCCGACGCGGCCCCTGAGCCTGCCAAGCCGATGAAGTGCTCTGTTGAAATATTCGAAACAAATAGGGAAGCGCCAATGGCGAACCATCCAACATTGCGGCTTGCCAAAAAATAATCGGTTGTAGTGCGCTCTTTTCGAGAAAAATAAAATCCGATCGCGAAAACGATACAGAAATAGAGGACAACAATGACGAGATCGGGAGTCGAGAGAACTCTATGGGTGATATGCATGGCGTGCCCCTTGTGCCGGATTCGGTCCTGTCACTTGCGTTTGCTGCTCACCCATCTCCGCCCTGCTCGAACCTCGCACCCAAAGCTCGACCTTTGAAGTCAAACGTGCGGAAATGTGTCGGCGTACAAAATACCATACAAAAACGTTTCGGTAACAACTTCTGTTTGGCAAAACTTTCGGTCTGCTGTTCCTGCGCTTGTGCAATCGAGCGGCTCTTCAGACGGCTCCGACAACAAAATTGTGAAATTGAGAGGATCCAGCCGCGAATCAACGCTAATACAGCGAATGAATTCCTTGGCAAGGCCTATTTGGCTATGTCAAAACCCAATGCATCTTTCTGTTCAGGCCATTCGTGTTTGTTCGCGTTATTCGCGGCTAAATGTCCTCAGCTTTATCCGGGCCTCTGCGTCTTGGTGTTGGAGCTGTGTAGTAAGCCCTCCATGCTCGTTTCGGGCAAATATTCCGCCGGCCGCTTGGCGTCGCCGAAAAAGAGCAAGGAACAAGGCCTGGAGAAAGGACAAGTCTCACCTGGCCACATGGCTAGTTGTCAAGACTGGGTGTCATCATTTCAGATAACAAGAGATTAGTAGAAATGCGCCGCCTCTTTGAGAGGCAGCACGAGCTGAAACGTCTGACGGCCTAGCGCGGTCTTCTGTTCGATTTGAGCAGCCTGGAGCAAGACATGAGTTGGGCTGCACGTGCGACGACCGTGCAACAGAGAGGCTGCCTCACATCACAATCACGGAGCGGGTTGAGCACACACGGCGGTCTTTTTGCGGAGCACCTCGGCCAACTTCTGCACCGCCGGCAGTTCCTCATCCAGCGCGCTTTTGGTTGCGTTCAGCAGCCTGCGTTCCTCCCCTGAATCGTCTCGGTCTTCGCCCGAGGTGTCTCGGCTTTCGAGAAGATTGCTGATCCGGGTTTGGAAGCCCGTGATCTTGGTGTCGGCATCGCAGAAGAATTTCAAGGAATCGAGGTTCACGTTGGTAATATCCGGAGTTGTCGCGTTCGCGGCGTCAGTTCCCACGCTCAAGATGAAGGCTTGGGCGTTGCGAACCGACCCATCGCCAAACTGAGTGATTTCCGCGCCGAGTGCCCGCAGGTGAGAATGCTCAGACATACGCGCGGCCGCCTCCCGGACCTTCTGAACCGCAGGAAGCAGCAACCCGATCAGGATCGCTATGATGGCGATCACTACCAGGAGCTCGATCAGGGTAAAGCCTGCGGTGCCCTTGCGGAAGGAACGCCATTTGGTTTGCTTCATCAAACGGGTCGCGAAGTCTTTCATGCGCTTTCCTCCTACTGGATTTGTGTTGGACCGAGCGGCGCTCTAACGGATGGGCAGACGACAAGAGAATGTCCAAAGCTGTTTGGCGCCTTCAGAACGCGACCACCTTATACTCGTAATAGAGCGAAGTCAATCTACTGGTCACACAAGGTGTCCTTACGCGCCGCTGGCAGAAACCAGTTGTCGAGGGATTCACGGGGATCGAGAAAATGGTTTCCATCTCGCAGATCAGCCGCGAGATTGTCCTTCAACTTCACCGAGACATCTTCTGGACGGCAATGTCACTCGACGCCGGTCATAGCCCAGATGTCGCCTCCCTGCGGTCGGAAGCGGTCGAACAACACCCACTTCCCGTCCGGCGACCATACCGGGTAGTCAATTCTGACTTCCGGGTCGGGAAATTCGTAGACCTTTTCCGGCTTCCCGCCTTTGACCGGCGACACCCAGAGGACCCTGTGGCCTACAACGTCCATAATCCGGGAGCGGTCCGGCGAAAAAGAAATGTGCGAGCCCCCCATCATTTCAGCAAACGGTTGCGGGTCGCCTCCATCGACCGACACCTTCATGGTCGCCGGTTTGCCACCGCATATGCAGCGGAATATCACCTCTCGTCCGTCCTCAGACCAGCGCATGAAATGGCCGGTTACGCCCGTATTCGTCAACCGGTGCGGATTGCTGCCAGCGGCGTTTGCCACCCACACCTCCAGCCGGCCGCTCTGGTCCGACTGAAACGCGATACGAGTGCCATCAGGCGAGAAGGAGGGGTTGACGTTCACGGCACCGTTCGAAGTCAACTGCTTCATCGCGCCAGTGGCAACCTCTACCTCCCAGATGTTCGGGCTCCCTGAACGCGAGGAGAAGAAGGCGATCTTCTTCCCATCCGGTGACCAGTTTGTTTGGAAGTCGCCGCCGCGTCCAGTGGTGAGTTGGCGCGAACTTGATTCCGTCAACGAAAAGAGCCAGATATTCATGTCCCCGGCGCGGTCGGAATTGAAGGCGATGTTTTTACCGTCAGGCGACCATGCGCCACGGCTATCCTCGCGGGTGGTGCTGATCACCGACTCAGGCGACCCGGTGGCTGCCAATAGCCCAGTTTGTGGGGAAACCGGGAGCTTCCAGATGTCGGCATTCTGGCGCATCGTGGCGAAGGCCAGACGCTTGCCATCGCGTGAGACAGCAACCTCGACATCCTGGCCTGCGCCCTTCGTTACCTGTTGCAGCGCACCGTCCACTGTTCCATCTGCTTGAACGGGCGCTCGCCAGATGTTTATGCCACCGCTGCGATCGGAGGAGAAGTAGATGTACTTTCTGGACGGTGACCATGCTGGACGTATGTTGCGATAGAAATCGTTTGTAATCCAACTCATCTGCTTCGATTCGAGGTTCACGACGCGGATGTCAAACTTCGTTCGCAGGAGGTTCTGGAAGACGATCTTGCTGCCATCGGGAGACCAAGCGGGTGCGACATGCGCAACCTCCTCGCTGGTGTCAGTCGTTACCTGTTGCGGGTTGTGTCCCTCGCTGTCGAGGACCCAGATGCGCCGGGGTCCAGCCCAGGACGCATCCACTGCGATGCGCTTGCCATCGGGGGAATATGCCGGATTAAACGCGTTCTCGACGAGCTTCCTTTCTTTGCCCGACGCAAGATCCAGCATCCACACATCTCCCTCCAGGAATTCACCGAAAACGTCTCCGGGTTGCAGCTTCATACCGGGTTGATGGGCTCTCACAAACGCAACATGTTCTCCGTCCGGCGACCAAGCCGGCTGTAGCTCGTCCAGATCGCCGCTGGTCAACTGTGAGTCCCGCCCGGAGGCCAAATCTTTGCGGAAAATCTTGTGAGTGCCGCCAACCTCGCGCCGATACAACAGCTCTCGCCCATCCGGCGACCACGCGGGATATTCGTTGACTCCCTCCGCAAAGGTCACTTGGGAGAGCGTGGCATGCAAGGGCGGCCCCGAGGTTCTCGATCGCACGTCGGTCACGACGAGCAGCGTAATGATAGCGATTGCGAAGACCGCTGCGAGAATCGACCAAGTTGCCCACTTTTTGGTCGCGTCGGCCATTGTGCTGCCGGCATCCGCGCCGATTCCGTGTCCCGCTTAAAGCGCTGCAGGTCGGCGCGCATCTCGGCAGCGTGCTGGTAGCGCAGGTCACGGTCTTTCTCCAGAGCCTTATTGATGATTCGTTCCAACTCCGCCGGGATTTCCGGGTGTAGGCGTGTCAGGGGAATGGGTGCGCGGTTCAGGATGGCGTCGAAGAGTACAGCTGAAGTATCGCCTTGGAAGGGCAGGACACCGGTCGCCATCTCGTAGAGAAGCGTTCCGAATGAAAACAGGTCGGTACGCGGATCCAGTTCTTTGCCGCGTGCTTGCTCCGGCGACATGTAGGCCACCGTACCCACCGTCGCGCCGGGGCTGGTCAGATGCTCTTCGCTCATGGTGGGGGCTTGCGCCGCCTCTGCCGCTCCCAGGGCACCGCTGCCCGAGGGCAGGACTTTGGCCAGGCCGAAGTCGAGTACCTTGGCGTGTCCCCTCTGGGTGACAAAGACGTTGGCCGCCTTGAGGTCGCGGTGAATAATACCCGCCGAGTGCGCGGCATCGAGCGCGTCGGCGATATCGATGCTTAGCGCGAGCAGCACATCCAAGTCCAAAGGACGCCCGCCGATGCGGTGCTTCAGCGTCATCCCTTCCAGGAACTCCATGGCAATGAAGGTGTGGCCGTCTTGCTCGTCGATGTCGTAGATGGTGCAGATGTTGGGATGATTCAGTGCAGATGCCGCCTGCGCCTCGCGGCGGAACCGCGCCAATGCCTGCTGATCGCGGGCCACGTCGGGCGGCAAGAATTTGAGCGCCACAAAGCGGTGAAGGCGCTTGTCTTCAGCCTTGTAGACAACGCCCATACCGCCGCCACCGAGCTTTTCCAGGATCCGATAGTGCGAGATGATTTCGCCGATCATGCTCCGACCAAGGACGCAATGTTAGGGGTGCGCGCCAGGTAAGTCAACGTTGCTGCTGGAACCCACTGTCGGAGCTACTGATAGTCTCCATCCGCAAAGCTTGCGGCTTCCCTGTTTGTCGACGGACGCACTCAGAGAGACGATCGCGAAGCGTGGCTCGAATCCGGTAGATGTGAATTCTCAGCGCGTTGGCTCCGCCAGCTTCGGTAGCCATCTCTCTCCTGATCGCGATCCTTTCACGACCCTCACCCTGGTAATAGCGCGTGATGAGATCACGGTCGCGAGCGCTGAGCTGGTCCAGGCATTTGCTCAGAGAATCTAGCTCGGTCTCATCCCAGTCCGGCTCAATGATTTCTGGCAACGGCACCGCAATTAGCAAATAGCAATTAGCAATTAGTCCTTGTGTCGTGGCAATTTGCTTGTCGGGTGACTCGAGGAGAGCACGAGCGGCCGCCTTTTGGTAATTACCTCTCGTGCCGAGCTTTTGCTATTTGCTAATTGCAGTTAATTGCTATTTGCTAATTGCTTATTCATACGCTAGTGCGTCGATTGGATCCTTCTGTGCTGCCTTGAATGCTGGATAAACAGCGCCCAGCATGGCGCCGCCAACGGCAATCAACGTTGAGTAAAGAGCCCAGCGCAAGGTGATGGGCAGGACNCTCAGAGTTGGGAAGCGGTGCAGGATTCCCAATCGCCCGAGCGCGCTTAGTACGAATCCGACAATCACTCCGGCGATCGCCAGCAAAAGTGTCTCCCGCAGAATCAAGCGGACGACGTAGAGCTTGGAAGCTCCCAACGACTTCAAAATCCCGATCTCGCGTGTCCGCTCCATGACCGCTGTGTACATCGATTGGAAGATGACGATAAAGCCAATAATGACGGCAATGCCGATCACTACTTTGATGACAATGGAGAGCCCGGGAATGGTGTCGGCGGTCATCAATTGCAGCCACTCGCGCGTGGAGATGACATTGAAGTTCGTGAGCAGGCTCTTCAACTGCTGCACGGCAATGCCATCATTCTTGGGATTGTCAAGCTTGATGTAGAAGACGCTCGCCTTGCCTTCGCTTCCAATCAGGTCCTGCATGGTCCGCAACGGGACATAGCGGCGGCTGCCGCGGCCGTGAGGAATCACGCCGCAAACGCGAAAATCGTGGTTCAAGACCTTAACCACCGATCCCACATGAACTTTGTTTCCCTCAGCATAGACGTCGTCGACAATCAGGTCGTCGGGTCCCTGAAAAGGTCCGCCTTCAAGGTATCGCAGGGGTCCGCCAACCGATTCAAACGACGGCAGATCGATGCCGTTGAGGACCTCAAAGCCGTTCAGGCTGACCGTAGTCTGCAGCACGACCGGAGCTACCGCCTTCACGTGCGGCTGTCCGGCCAAGAGATCGGCATACTTCACTGAAACCGGTGCCGCCGAGAACGCCGCGAAATTCGCCGATCCCGGCGGCCGGACGATCACATCCGCCCCCAACCCCTTCTGGCGCTCTTTGCTGTCGTCCAGGATCCCGAGCATCAGACCTACAATCAGCAGAATGAGTGTGACCTCGATGGCAACGGCGAGGATGCTGATCATCGACCGCAAGGGCCGGTACGCGAGGTTGGAGACGATCATCTTGTTCATGAGGTCATTGTAGCTACGGCGTCAATCTAAAAGGGGCAGCGGCAATTCCGCAACTAGAACATATCAGGTTCGTGCGGCGAGTGGCCGCGCAGTGCTGACTGGCTTTCGGCGCTGTCGTGGTGATCATCCACGTTGATGAACTTGGCCCCGGGCGGCTGCTCCAGGACAAACTGATCGTCGGTCAGCGGCTCATTAAGGTTCAGTTTCACCACCGACAATGTCACTGAGAAGTCTTCGGCNGGCAGCTGGATGTTGATGATGTCCGGGAAAACCGTGCCGCCATGATCGGTGAAGTTGTCATAGTGGACGAATTCCACAAGCTGGCCCTGGCGGTTGTACAGATATTGATCGCGCGGCCGGAGATCGATGCGGCTGAAGACGATCTTACGTGAAAGAAAGTTTCCGCCGCCGTCCTTTGCGATCACGAGCACCTCGTAGTCCGCCTGCTGCACATCCTTCTTCGTCTTCGGATCCTTGACGATCTCCATTCCCTCTTGCAGCACCGCGATCTCACCGGCGGATTCGTCCACGGCTTTCATCAACAATGCGCCGTAGATGTTCTGGGGACGTAGGTTCCAGATCGGTTCCGGCGAGGGTTTCGCCGGTTGGCGATCGATCCCGGTCAGAAATTGATTCTTAGGCGGGATCGAGAGGCCGAAGGTCTGGCCGTTCGTCACCATGTCAAAGGCGACGTTGCGAACCACGGGGACCAGCGCCTTCATGCGCAGCATGCCCGGCTTGCGCACCAGGATGTAGCCTCGCGATTGCGGCCACTCCGCCACGCGGCCATTCTTCCGCTCCAGGAACGAGGCGTCAATATCGACCATAGCCTGCAAGCTCTGCCAGCGCGCCGCGTTGCCGTTGATGCTATCCACCAGCTGCTGCAACGATGCTTCTTTCAGATCGGCTGTACTCGTGCGCAACTGCGCGGGATGGTAGGTCCTAAGGCATCCCGCCAGCGGCAGCAGACCCAACATCAATAAAAGGATNTTGATACAAGGGTATTTATGCATTGGNCAATCAATTTGATGAATTCAAACCCCGGGACGACTCCATCAAGTATATCGAATTAAGGGATTTCTTGGGCCGTGTCCACNGTTAAGAAGCGTCAATCTAGGGCAAAAGCACGGCACGGAGAGCATCGTAAGGCGAGACCATCGGCCCGCAATCCGACGACTTTCGCTATATCGTCATCTCCTCTTCTCCTTACTTTCTCCCCGCGATGCCTCTACTGTTCTCTACAGTTAAAGACGCCCCTCTGTATTAGTTATTAGTGACAAAGCCGCGCTTTCCATTTCTTGCTCGTGTGGCACCGGCGCCCTCGCCGGTGGAACCGCAGCCGAGGGCGGCTGCGCCACAAAAGAAATCGCGCGAGACAGCGGCAGTCGCACAGAGAAGAGTGGAACGCGAAGCTCACCGATTAACGGACGAAGCTGCGGCCCGTCGATACGCCGCGACATTTTTGGCGTGCTCGGCTTCGGTGCGCGAAAAGCGATGATGTCCCTGGTTGTCGCTGACAAAGTAAAGATACTCNGTACTGGCCGGATGCATTGCGGCTTGCAGGGAAGCCTTTCCCGGATTGCTGATCGGTCCCGGCGGCAGGCCGGNGCTGCGATAGGTATTGTAGGGCGAATCAAAATGCAGGTCGGACTGGTGAATGGCTCCGCGATACCGGCCGTTTAAAAGAGCTGCATAGATGACGGTTGGATCGGTCGCTAACACCATGTTTTTGTCCAGGCGATTGTAGAAAACACTGGCCACCTCCGGGCGTTCCTCTGTCACGGCCGTTTCCTTCTCCACGATGCTGGCCATGGTGACCATCTTGTGAAAGTCCTGGTTCAAGCCTACGTCGCGCGCCGCCTGGCGGAAGCGATGGACCATGGCCGCAGCCATGTCGTGAAGCGACTGGGTGCGAGTGAAGTGGTAGGTGTCAGGGAAGAGATAGCCTTCCAGGCTCTGTGCCTGTGGATCGAGGTCGTGGATCAGGGAGATGTCCGCGCGTGCGATGCGCAAGAAATCTTCGCGTGCCCCAAGACCTGCCTCGTCAATGGCGGCGGCGATATCGAAGATGTTGAAGCCCTCGGGAATCACCAAGGTGCGGACGTAGATATCGCCCCGAGAGATGCGGCCGTAAACCTCACGTACCCGGGCGGGATGATCAAAAGCATATTCNCCGGCCTTCAATGGCGCGCGCCCGTGAAGGTAATGCAAGACCAAGAANGCGTAGCGGCTGCGGATGATCCCGGCGTTCTCCAACTCGCCGGCGATGTGCCGGGCCGAGCTGCCCGGCATCAGGCGCACAAGTTTTTCTTGCGTGGGACC
>JGI25617J43924_10000024_pt1 | contig 18765 bp, 12 predicted proteins | sample GraSoi2013_115cm_FD_43924 | JGI IMG/M metagenome (IMG submission 43924) | reverse complement strand
TCTGCGTCGTCTCCACCAAAGTCCGGAATGTAGTAACCGCTCTTCTTGAAATTTTGGTAACGAGTCGAGCGCTCCTGGCCATCCCAGCGCTGCTCGTCGACNAGGATGATGGCCGCAAGAATGGAAAGCTTCTCAACCGCNAGCGCNATATGCGCAAGATCGGCAATGGAGCGGTGCCCGTACTGGAAGTAGAAGGTGTTAAGAAACTCCTCCGCCTTCTGCTCGCTGATCTCGCGAAGAGACTCCTTCATGGAGAGTGCGGATCGCGAATACTTGGCCATGGCGTAAGCCTGGACCTCGGGGTCCNCGCCATGGACGGCAAACACGTTGACTTGCGACCCGGCGACTGTTCCATTCTGTTCAGCGGAAGGTGTCTTGGCGGTGATTGAGTCGGACATGTTATCTGAGATTCTAGCGCTTAACGGGTCAACACGGAGAGAAGCGTTTTTCGCGACCAAGTGAACCTCCTAGCTCGCATGGAAATTCCCAGGCCCGTCGCAAGTTTGTCCTGGTCATGTTCAGTCCCCCCAAGGCATACTAGAGCAGCGATTCCCTCAGTTAACTTCACTTGGAGTGTTCATTTACATGGGTGGACTAGGACTTTCATCCCCGCAACCTGAGCCGCTACCAATGACAACGGCCGCTGCACAGGGTCAGACGCTGGCGGCGCTGCACAAAGGCGCAAACTGGCTTTTCCTCATCGCCGGACTAAGTCTGGTGAATACCGTGATCATGGTAAGCGGTTCCAATTGGATGTTCCTGGGCGGGCTTGGTATTACCACGATTGCCTCAGCGATTGCCGTAAAGTCCGGAACAGGGGTTCAACTGGTCGCGCTGTTGATCAATCTCTGGGCCGCCGGCCTGTATATCGCCCTGGGACTGTTCGCACGTAAGGGACATAAATGGGCATTTATCACAGGGATGATTTTTTATGCGGTCGATGCCATCCCCGTTTTGCTCATACAGCTATGGCTGATGCTGGCCTTCCACGGCTTTGTCTTTTATCGCCTGTACCAGGGCTTCTCGAGCTGCAACGAGATGCATGCCTTTGACAAGAACCGGCAGACAGGAACAGGTCTTCCGGCCTGACGCAAGAGCATGGGCTGGCTCGGGCAACAGCACAAGCTTCGACAAGAAAAAGGGTTCCGCTGTAGTCCGCGGAGCCCCGAGAACATCGCAATCTTAGTCTACCAATCAAACTTCAGTCGCACACGCATGGAATGGCCGATATCGAGTCGATTTGGCTGAAGTCCGTGAAAGTTCCGGCTAAGGACCCAGACGGTCTGTCGAACAAACGTGGACGTATCAAACCCGAGGTTGGTGGTATTGCCGGCTTCGTCAGGAATAAGCACCTAGCTGTCGAACATGCTCGGCACACCAAAAAGGCCCGGCATTGCGCCGGGCCTGACTTCCCTAACTACAAGATCAGAATTCGAACTTGGCCCGGACACGCATGGAGCGGCCAAAGGAGTCCGTCTGGTTGAAATCCAGGAAGCCTGGGGGNGTAGCGAGGACGCCGGGAGCGCCGGGGTCTATCGCTCGGCCGGCAACCTGGTTGCCAAGGTTGGTTGTATTAAGAGCGTTGAACATATCCAGGCGCAGTTCGAAACCCGATTTCTCGGTGAACCGGAAGCGCTTGGCGATGGAGAAGTCCACGTTGTCGAGCCCGGGAGCGAACAGCGTGTTCCTTCCCACTGTGCGAGCATTGGGAGGGCCGCTGCTTTCGACGAAATGCACGGTGTTCGGATCAATGCAAACCAGGGTTAGAGGAAGAACAGCGGCTGCATCCGGATTAGAGAAGCCAGTTGGACACCAGCCCTTGCCGGCGGGGTCACCAGGCTTCACTGGCGCCGTGGGCGCTAATGCAGCCCGAGTGTTCAGAGGCGCCGCGGCGTTGCTGATGTCCGGACGGTCGGGTACAGTTTGGCCATCACCGTTACGATCAAAGCCGTTCGCCACTGTGAACGGGAAGCCGGTTGACCAGTGAGAGACGGCAGAGAGAGTCCAGCCGCCAACCAGGGAACCCATCAGACCCTTGGTTGGGGCGCGCGGGGTCCACAGCACGGAGATGGCGCCTACATGCCGCCGGTCAAAGTCCGAGTTTCCGTAGTCGAGGCGCGGGCTGAAGCCCAGTACCTGAGGCGCTGACTGGAACGAGCTGGGAGTAGAGTCAAAGCCGAAGACGTCGCTAATGTTGTCCAGGTAGTGGGCGTAGGTATAAGAGCCCACCAACTGCACCGAGCCGATCGGCGTCGACTTCAAAGCGCGACGCAAATTGAATTGCAGCGACTCATAGTTGGAGTTAGCCGAAGCCGCGCGCACGGTGCGGATTCCCTGGCCCGACCGAATGGCAGGCACGGACGAGGTCTGGAGTTCAGGGTGAAGCCGGTCGCCGGTAGCCAGATTGACGATGGGGTTCATGTCCAACGTCTGATACAGATGGTGCGAAACCGAACCCACATAAGACGTGTCCATGATCAGGTTGTAAGGCAGTTCACGCTGGAAACCCAGCGACCAGCGCTGCGTGTCGGGGTTGGGAATATTGCCCAGCAGCAGATTGCTCTGCGCCGAGGTCTTATCCGGGGGCGTGGCGGCGATTCCAGAAAAGAGGCTGCTGAAACCGGCCGCACCGCGTCCAATGTTGCTCGAGCCTATGTTGCCGCCCAGAGTGTTGGGCGAAGAACCGGCAATGTTGGAAAGCAGGTTATTGAACGAAGCGTCAAAGCTTCTCTGGTAACCGGCCCGCCAAACCATCTTTTCGCCACCTAGCATCCGCTGGAACCAATGATCGCCCTTGGGGTTCCAGGCGAAGCCAACGCTGGGGCCGATNTTCTTGAAGTTGGTATCCAGTTTGTGCGGGGCCGCAAAGTTGACGGGGTCGTAGTTGGTAAATCCGGCCACGGTAAAGGTGTTGGCGGGCTGCCCAAAAACTTCATAGCGCACGCCCAGGTTCAGGGTCAGGTTGCCAGTGGCCTTCCATGAATCCTGGAAGAAATACGACTGGCGGAACAGGTTCGGATGATAGATCGAGCTGCCAAACTGGCGGTTGAGACTGCCGGTCCTTCCGCCGAAATCATCGAGGAAGTTGGCGAAAGCGCTGGCAGTAATGCCTAAGGGGTTGGCGAGGTTGTTGACGCTGGAAGCATAGCNAAAGGATCCCCGTTCGTTAAACGGCGGATGCTGCCGGGCCAGTTGCCGCAGGAAATCACCGCCNAAGCGGAAGGTGTGTTTGCCGCGCACCACGTTCAAAGTGTCCTGGTACTGCCAGTTGTTGGCATACCGGAACTGGGGAATGTTGGTGGCGCCGCCAAATGCGGTAAGGCCGCTACCCGGGCTGTAGTTGGCCAGGGTGCCGAGAAACGGATCGGACGCGTCGTGGAGCGGAAAGTTAAACCCGATGCGGCCATAGTTGAACCGGAATTCGTTGGTCATCCGCGGATTGATGGCATAGGTGTCAACGAAAGCGCCAGTCAGGGTCTTGCCGGTAAAGTCGCTATCGAAGCCGGGGAAGTTGGCCAGACCGCTGGGCGTGGTGGTGTTGCTGTCATAGAGCCAGCGGAAGCTCAAAGTCTGTTTGTCTGAGGCGTTGTGGTCCACGCGGACCTGGTGGTTGTTGTCGAGCGCCGCCTGTGGCGACCGGCGAGTCACCTGTCCGGCAGTCAGATTGAGACCGGTGCGAAGCGTGCCATTGCAGGTCGGTCCTGAGGGCACGGCCAGGGGTATCTGAGGCACGCTCAAGGCCGGATTGCCGCGGACAGAACCGATGGCCTTGAGATACAGGGCCGCATTGGGGCAGCTCCCAGCCAGGCTCTGCAGCAGGGCCACACCGGCGTCATCTGGGGCGACCACGTTCGTCGCGCGCGTCGCGTTTCCATAAAGGCGGTCCCACTGCGCCGCGGCGAAGAAGAAGGTTTTGTTGTGCCCGTTATACCCGGGCAGGAGCACTGGGCCGCCGATGGTAAAGTCAGGAATGTTCTCCACCACGCGCGGAGCATCGGTAAACCCGCCAACACGCTGGAGATGGTTCAGCGCCTTGAAGGCGCTNCCGGTATAGACCCAAGCCACGCTTCCGTGGTAGTCGTTGGTCCCGGACTTGGTGATCTGATTGAAGACTGCGCCTCCGGCGCGGCCGTATTCGGCACTGAAATCGGCCGTCTGAATGTTGACTTCCTGGATTGCGTCGGGGTTGCTGATGGTGAAGGCCGGACCGGTGACCGAGATATCGTTGTTCTCAACACCGTCGATCAGGAAGTTNTTGCCGCGCGGCCGCTGTCCATTGACCGCGAAGTTCATGGTACCGTCCTGGTTGATCGAGTTGGTGCTCCCCAGGGCCACACCCGGCAGCAGTTGGGTCAGCGTAAGGCTGTCACCGCCCACCACGGGAAGGGTGGCGATGGTTTGAGCCGAGAAATTCTCACCCCGCACCTGTTCGCTGGTTTGCAGAGCAATTTGGATTCCGCTCGCTTCCACAGTCACAACTTCCGTCGCGGCTCCGACCTTCAACGCAAAATCAAGATTCAATGTGTGGGCAGCCTGAATTTCAACGCCCGTCCGGTCCTCGGTCGCGAACCCCTGGGCGCCCACCGTTACCGTATAGGTTCCAAGGTCAACGGCGTCAAAGCGGTAAATACCGGCCCCGTTGGTGGTTGTTTGGCGACTCACATTGGTGTTTGTCTCGGTGATCTTCACCGTTGCTTTCGTCACTACAGCGCCTGAAGTGTCAGTTACGGTGCCGGTGAGGGTGCCGCGGCTGGTCTGAGCTACGGCCATTGTGACCAAGAACAATACAAGCGTCAGCCCGCCCAAGAGCTGAGCGCGCGATGGGATGGCGACCCTCGCAAAACAGCGAAGTCTGTGCATAAGATAGTTCTCCTCCAAGGCAGTTGGTTGAAGGCAGTGGCAATCGTGGGCTGAGTTACCTGGGAACAGAATCAAAAATGCGGTTGAATCCGACAGCTGAGGTAAGGGAAAACTGTGCCTCTACTCCCCTACCTCCCGCTTCCTTATACCCTCACCACTCTCGATTCCAAAAATGAAGAGCCAGTCTCACTCGGCTTCGCTTGCCAATGTCCTGAGGCATGATGAAGCAAGCAGAGTTCCACAGGCGATGTGATTGAGAACCAGGTACTTGCAGGCCTCGGGCGAAGAAATATCCTTATTTACAGATTTTTAAGCTGCAGGAAAGTTCCAATTTTGGAAGGATGACAATTTTTGGAGTCAACTCCGATCGCGACTGTCTGCTTGTAAGGTGTTGCGCCAATTGTCCCTTTTGAATGATTTGCTCAAGCTCGATCAACGGCAAGTTTCCGTTGGAGAATCGGGTCAGCGAGCACTGATAACACCGCAACGATCTGACGGAGTGGAGGCCGCTGACGTATCGCTGAAGGCAAACTCGATCGTTGCGCTAGGGTTCCCTCGCTGCGCTCGGGAAAAAAGAAAGCTATCCCGTCTTGCTCGGCCGGGCCATGCCCAGCAGAATCTGGAACAGCAGCAGCCAGCGCTTGAGATTCACGGTGATGAGAAAATTTTCTTTCGCGTGTTCGCGGCCGTTCTTGCCCAACTGCGCGGCGAACTCCGGATGCGTAAGCAAGTACCGCACCTGATAGGCGCAACCCTCCACCGAATGCACCAATGCGCCGGTCAGCTTGTGGATGATCTGGCTGGGTATGCCGCCGACCGCCCCGGCCACTACCGGCTTTTCTTTCCACAGGCCTTCGGTGACGGTGAGGCCGAAGCCCTCTTTGAGTGACTTCTGAATAATGATGGTCGAGGCGCGCTGCAGAGCGTTGATCTCCAAGGCCGACCACGGCGGAAGGTTCAGGATGATGACATCGGGATCGTCGCCCGCCGCTTCCATGACCTCTTGCAAGACTGCTGCGCCTTCGGGATCGTCAGCGGCGCCGCCGCCGGCCAGCACCAACTGGCAATCGACGTACTTCTTGACGAGCTTGTAGGCTTCAATCACACCGACGGGATCCTTCAAGCGATCGAAGCGCGAAATCTGCGTGAGGATCGGCCGCGAGCGATCGATGCCGAAGTCGTCGCACACCTTATCGATGTAACTCTCTTCCAAATCCTTGTTCTTCTCGGAAAGCGGATCGATCGAAGGATAAAAAAGATATTGCGGTATGTTGAGCTGGCGTGTGAAGGCCGGCGAGGAGAAGATCGACGCGTCATACTGCTCGACCATGGGCCTAAGAAAATCCCACACACCGGAATGGGGATTTGAAAGATCGATATGGCAGCGCCAGATCCAGCGGCCCCGATTTTCCGATTTCGCTCGGACCAACCCCACCGGCTGCGGATCGTGAATCACGAACAGGTCTTCGACGAATTCCATTCTCTGGCGGTTCTGTTCGTTGTAGGCCGTGAAGATCTCCTGAATCTGCGGGGTAAGGTTGTAGTCGCCACCATGCAGCGCGTTGTGGAAGCCCTTGGTGACTTCATAAAAATCGTTACCACCGGTAATTACCTCCCACTTGGTGGTCACTTCCAGCTCGTTGATCAGCGGCACCAGGCGATTCAAGATTTCCGCTACGCCGCCGCCTACAGCAGTGGAATTCACCATCTTGACCGTTTTGCCCTGCAAATGCCGCGCGAGAAAACGAATCTCGTCCAGCTCCGGAACTCCGATGATGGCGGCGTAATCTTCTAACCGCGGAGGCGCGGGCGGTGGCGGCGGCTCGGTTTGGATCCTTGGCTTCTTGCGGCGCTCGATAAAGTGCGGCGCCACCGGCGGATGGCGAAGCCGGCCCTCCTTTAATGCTGTCCCGGAGGGGGAACCAGCGTTGCTTTCCTGGTCCGCTTCGCCCGGGGCTCCGTTTCCACCGGCGGCGGGGCCGGTCTTTCTGGCGGAGCTCTGCTCTTCCGGTGACCGAGTCGGTTTCGGTTGCTCTTTCTTCATCACTCTCCCTTGACACCATATCGTCGCGGCGACAATTAAGCCTTGGCCATTTCGGTCTCGACGACTCTGAGAATGCTGCGCCGTACACCCTCGAGCGTAGAGGTATAGATGTCGATGCGGTTAAGGCGGTCAGCCGCTTGGCCCATGTCCAGCTCCTGTTCGAGCCAGAGCGAGAAATCGTTGTTGTTCAGCTTGAGACGAAGCCGCGCGTCGATAAAGTGATAGTAGATTCCGTGAACGCTGACTTTGCGTAGACCGTCCGCGAATTCTTCCAGGTTGCGCGCAACATACGGTGTCGGCACCACGACCAATTCAGAAGCCATCAGGTAAAAAGGCTCGGTCGCCGCTCGTGTCGCTGCCCGTGGATTTTTTTGAAGATAACCTTCCAGCAGGCGTACGACTTCTTTGCGCAGCGAAGCGATAGAGGTGAACTCACGTACGTCGAGCGCGGCCAGGCGCTCGGCCAGCTCCACCTCGTTACACGCGGAAAACGCCCAGTGGGAAAAGTCGTTGGAAAACCCCGCGCGAATGAAGTGGTGTTCTTCCAGGGTCTGAAAGGTGTGTTGAAAGATGCAGGCGTCGCTGCAGGTGCGCAGGGCATCGAGCAGTTCCTGCAAGTTCATGGCTTTGTCACGGCTGATTCGCAACAGATGAGCCGCTGAGTTGAAATAAAAAGGTGCCCGCGCCCAACGGGGCTGAACGGAGGACGTCGGTGCCGTAGCCATGAAACTCCTCTCACTGATTCTAAATGTTTAATGAAACTCTTAGGATGCCCCGCCTACGAGTTCTGTTGTTTGGCGACGCGGTTCATTCATCTTTTATCTTTTATTATCTTTTATCCTGAGCCGGCAGGACTCGATTTTCAGCCAGCTACTCTGGATTCTTGTGGCTTCGACGCATCTGAAGAGATAAGGTTTCTGGTCGAGCCCTGAAAGCATTTGGTGCGATGTCAGCGAGCCATCCATTCCTGTTTCAGCTGTTCGTAATCTTCGTATTTGCCAAGTTGGGCGGCGAGATATTTGAACGGTTGCGCCTGCCCGCGGTCCTAGGTGAGATTCTGGCCGGTGTGGTGATCGGCCCCTACGGCATGAGCCTGGTCGTGCCCGGCGACGCAATCAAGGATGTAGCGGAAGTTGGCGCTATCTTCCTGCTGTTCACTGTCGGTCTGGAGATCCAGCCCAAGGAGTTGTTGAGCGTGGGCCGGACTTCGCTCTATGTCGCTCTGGCCGGCATCACCGTTCCTTTCCTTTCCGGATTCGCCTACATGCTACTCAGCCATCATTCAACGCCGGAAGCGACCTTCGTGGCGGTGGCCATGGTGGCAACCAGTGTGGGTATCACAGCGCGTGTCCTGGGAGACCTGAATCTTCTGAAGACGCGGGCGGCGCGCATCATCTTAGCCGCGGCGGTCTTTGACGACATCCTGGGCCTGATTCTGCTCGGCGTGGTGGGCGGGCTGGTTTCAAGTACCGGTCGCTTCTGGGTCCAGACGCTCATCACCTCGATCGAAGCCGGGGCTTTCGCGCTGATCATGATCTTCTACGCTCCTCGCGTCGTGCGGCGGATCGAGCCGGGCCTCGAGCGTATGTCGACGCCGAACGCGCCTCTGATTATTGCCCTGGCGATCTGTCTGGGCCTCTCTTTTGCCGCCGCGCAGATAAAGATGGCCGCGATCGTCGGCGCGTTCTTTGCCGGGTTGGCCTTCGCCGAGCCTTCGCCGCGCTGGAATCTGAGACCCCGGGTGCTGGCCATCAACGATTTCCTTGCCCCGTTTTTCTTCTTCACTATGGGCGCGCAGCTGAACATCAAGGTGTTTGATCGCCAGCTGGTGCTTGCGGCAACTGCCATTTCGATTCTGGCCTTTCTCTCGAAGCTCCTAGGCTGCGGTCTGCCCGTGCTGCGTTTCGGTTGGAAGACCGCGGCCAAGGTCGGTATGGGGATGGTGCCGCGAGGCGAGGTCGGCCTGATCGTTGCCCTGAACGGCCTGCAGTTGAACGCGATTTCTGAGCGAGCCTACGCTCTGGTCATCTTCATGACCGGCGTGACCACGATGATTGCGCCGCCGTTGCTGAAGATCTTGTTCCAGGCGGAGCGCCAGGCAGTGACTGCGCCGGCAGAAGAACGCTCTACGGCCATGTGAGAACTTGTAGCCCAGGCGCCCGCCCTCGCCTGTGCTTTGGTACGGCACTGCACCGCCAAGGGGGGCGGTGCCACATGGATCTCGAAAAACACGGAGCACTCACAATCGGGTGATCTGGTGATCGGTTCATAGGCTGATCGGTGGCACTTTCCACCGACTCGATTCGCGCATTAGCGTCTCTTTCTCAACGGTCTTGATCAGATCACCCGATGACGCGCGATCACCCGATCTTACCGGGCCAACTTCTTCGATATTCGTAGATTCTTTATAATTCGCAGGGCGCTTCTATTCCCCGATAATTGAGGAAAGGAAATTCATGGCAGGAGTTACAGGCCGTGTCGCTCTGGTGACTGGAGCTTCGCAGGGAATCGGTCGCGCATGCGCTTTGGCGTTGGCGGATGGCGGCGCGTCGATCGCGTTGGCGGCGCGCAACGAGGAGAAACTCGCCCAGGTCGCCAAAGAGATTGAGAGCAAAGGTGGCCAAGCCGCAGCCTTCCGAATGGACGTCGGCAACGAAGACGAGGTGAAGTCCGCGATCAAAGCTGCAATCGAACGCTTCGGAAAAATCGATATCCTGGTCAACAACGCTGGAGTAACCAAAGACACCCTNTTGATGCGCATGAAGCGCTCGGACTGGGACTCNGTAATCCAGACCAACCTGAGCGGAGCTTTCTTCTGCACGCAAGCGGTCATTGGTAAGATGTTGAAGGAGCGCTGGGGGCGGATCATCAACATCACCAGCGTATTCGGCCAAACCGGCCAAGCCGGGCAGGCGAACTACTCCGCGTCTAAAGCTGGGCTAATCGGCTTCACTATGGCTATGGCCCGCGAGGTGGCTTCCCGGAGCATTACCGTCAACGCAGTGGCGCCAGGCTATATCGAGACGGCGATGACCGAGGCACTCTCCAGCGACTTGAAAGCCAAAGTCAACGAGATGATTCCCCTTGGTCGCGCCGGCAGCAATATGGACGTAGCTCACGCTGTCCGTTTTCTTGCTTCGGAAGAGGCGGGGTACATCACTGGCCATGTCCTCAAGGTCAATGGCGGAATGCTGATGGGATAATTGAACGCTTGCTCGAGCAGACAGTTGTTGCGATCCAACGCCAGCGAGTTTTGCACACTTTTCTGTTCACTCTGCCGTAACAAATTGCGAAGACGCTACAAATTATCGGAAGAGACTACGCATTTTTGAATTTCTAGCGATTTCAGCCTACGTTAGCGAGCGCTTTGCTACGTAACCCTGGCTCCCTAAGCTCTATCTCTTCAACAAGAACAGCCCATTTACTTGAAATTTACGCGCCTGGCGCATATATGGAAGCGGGGTTGCAGGTATAATGCGCAACTGCTTCCAGTCTCTTGAGCACATTGTCCAAAGGGTCCCTCCTGAAATTGATCTTGGAAGTCTAAGGAGAGAATCGAATGAAGAAGCTGCTTTTTGTCCTTGCTATCGCTTGCTGCTCCAGTCTGATGGGTATTGCACAAGACGACAACACCCTAACCTTGCGCGCCACTCTGCGTGGCGATAACGAGGTACCACCGATCAACACCCCAGCCACAGGCGATTTCAAAGCTACACAAAACGCCGATGGCACCTTCAACTTCACGCTTACCTTCGCCAACCTCAAGGCAAATCTGATTCTGGCGCACTTTCACTTCGCTCCAAAACATGTGGCGGGTGCTGTAATGATCTTCCTGTGCGGCGGCGACAGCCAGCCAGCTTGCCCATCCGCTACTTCTGGAACCATTACGGGCACGTTCGGTCCAACTAATGTTGTTTGCACCGGCTGTAATGCCCAAAATCCTGCAGGCCAAGGCATTGCTGCCGGTGATTTCGCGAGTGCCCTGGAAGCGATCCTGGAAGGCAACGCCTATATCAACATCCACAGCGCTGCTCCCACCGGCTTCCCGGGCGGTGAAGCTCGCGGACAAGTTAGCGTGAGCCATGGAGACAGCGATTAACAGATTCCGTACGTGTGATCAGGCCCCGCATGGGCGGGGTCTTTCTTTTTTCAAAGAAGATTCCTTCAGTCGCGTGTCCCGCATCGGCAGATGCCAGCTCCTTACTGCCCGGCTCTCGGTCCGCGAGATGCTCTTCACGGAGCTTCGCCCTGAGAGCTTCCGCTGCTCGCAGGCCCCTGACGAATTTTAGTAGCAAGCAGGAATGCGTCATCTTGCGTCATTGACCGTTCCTCCTTGACAGATGCCATCGCAATGCGGCCTAAGTTCTTCAAATTCAGCGATGCAAACCGATCGCGATAGCCGCGGCATGAAGCGTAATTTGTGGAAAAATTGTGCTTGCAGAAAATTCCAGCTCTGATTACTATTCAGGCACTCCCTTAAAGAAGAAAGCGTTCCCAAAAGACACTTCCCGAATGAACATCGGCGCCACAATCAGGACCTATCGACTGCAAAAGGGCATGTCACAGGGTGACATCGAAAAGCGCACCGGGCTGTTGCGGTGCTACCTTTCGCGGGTCGAGAACGGCCACACCATCCCTTCGCTCGACACCCTGGCCAAGATCGCTCATGCCATGGAACTGCCCCTGGGACACTTCTTCGGCGAAAGCGTGAACAATGGCAAACGCTTGCCCCGCTTGAGCGAAGAAGAGGTCCGTTTCCTGAATCAGGTCCGCCGCTACACCATTAACCTGAACGACAGCGACCGCAAGCTGGTATTGGCGATGGTGAAGAAGATGGCGGCAGGATCGTCAAAATAGGTTTTTCTGAAATCCCAAGCGTAGCGAGGGATGCCTATTGCCTACCTTTTAGTCATGGAACCGAGGACAGATTTAGTTCCCGCACATGCTCGGAATGGTTCCAAATTTGGAGCGTCGCTGATCCAATAATTCGTCGCAGACGATAGNGATCCCTCGCTACTGCTCGGGATTTCAGAAAAAGCTTCTCTCACGCCGCCCGGCCGACTTCACTCAAGGCCAGCACCGCCAGTTCCAGACGATCGCGNGCACCGGTCTTGGTGAAGATGCTCTGCAGATGGCGTTTGACCGTGTTCTCGCTGATGTTCAGNGCCTGTCCNATATCCTTATTTTTCAAGCCGCGGGCCACATGGCCGGTGATTTGCTTCTCGCGCGCGGAGAGTCGCGCCAGCGCGTCCGCCGGAGCTTTCGATTCGGCCGTCATGGTGGTAAGCACCTGCTGAGCCAGTTCGTCGGAGAACGCCAGCTCGCCATTGGCCACAGTGCGAATGGCAGAGAAAAGTTTTTCCGGACCGTCGCTCTTCAAGACCAGGCCGCGTGCACCTAACTTCACCGCCTGAGCGTAGTCAAGCTCGCTCTCCGAGCCGGTCAGCACGACCGACGCCACCTGGCTGCCCGCGCGATCGAGCGTGCGCAGGACTTCGAATCCATCGCTCTCCGGCATGAACAGGTCGAGCACCAGCACGTCGGGATGATGTTCCTTGACCAAGTCGAGAGCTTGCTGGCCATTGCCGGCCCAGCCTTCGACGAGGAACTCAGGTTGCGTCGCCAGCAGAGCTGCCAGGGATTCGCGGAGCACGGCATGATCGTCCGCGATGATGATTCGGGTGCGACGGTGAGGGGAGCCCTTAGCCATAGACTCTTAGATGCAATCCAAAGCCCAATCCTCTGCCTGACCTTTGGCGAGGGCTGGGCTGTTTGTTTTCTATGGTATAGTCCGCATGGCTTGTGCCCGGGTCAGACCTGGGGTGGAGTTTTTTGCTTGACCATTGATGAAGAACTTTCCCTGCTCGAAGACCAGGTGCGCCGCCTTAAGGTGGAGTACGACATCTACTTCGGCGGGGGCTCGAAAAAGCCGCCGGTGGATATCGAATGGAAGGTCCGGAACCTGCTACGAAAGTATTCCGACGGCAGCCGGATGAACTACTCGCAAAGATTTCGTTACACCACGGTTCAGCAAAAATACGCGCTCTACAACACGCTGTGGCAGCAAAAGCTCCAGATCAAGGAAGAAGGCTACCGCCGTCCCCAGGATGCCATGCTGGGAATCCAGGGTCTCCGCGAAGAACAGGAACACGACGCGGCGCGGGCTGTGCGGCTCCATCCCAACGCAGGCCAAGGCCCCTTCAAGGTTGCGTGTTCCGATGTCGATTCCGAGCTGAGCAAAGTGGAAGCCCTATTTAAGGCGCTGTCCGATGCCCGTCAAACCGTCGGCGAAAAGAATTCCGCCAACTTGGATTCATTCAAGAAATTCGTACGGCAAAAAACCGAGCAGCTGAAAAAAGAATATGGCTGCAAAGCGGTCGAGTACTCGGTGGAGATGCTGAAGGGACAGGTCAAGCTGAAGGCTAAGCCGAAGACTTGAAATCAGGTGATCGGGAGATCGGATCATCGGATCATCGGGCGATCGGACCCAAGTCAAATGTCTAGTGCAGAGCCGGTAGCAAAATGCAAGTCGGGTGGCAAGACAAGTATCAGGGCATGACTTTAGTCGTGCCGTAAGGACCAAAGAAAAATCGGGCTTTCAGTTCCAACCTAACCTCGATCAACTCGACGCAGTGATTCGATCGCTGAAACTCAAGCGGTGACCGGTTTTCAGATCACCCGATCACCAGATCTCCATCACCAGATCTCCCGATCACCCGATCTTTCTGTTACCTTATTCATTAATCGATCTACCCCTCCGAGGAACAATCGTGGCCAAAATTCAGCGTGCGATTTTGAGCGTCACCGACAAGACGGGCCTTGCGGAGTTTGCCAAGCACCTGACGACCCTGAAAATTGAGCTGATTTCGACCGGTGGCACCGCCAAGCTGCTGCGTGACTCCGGCATCCGCGTGCGAGACATTTCCGAGCTCACCGGGTTTCCAGAGATGATGGATGGCCGGGTCAAGACTCTGCATCCCAAAGTCCACGGCGGTATCCTGCACGTGCGCGGCAATCCCGGCCACGTGGCGTCGGCGCGCGAGCACGGCATTCAGCCCATCGACATGGTGGTGGTCAACCTGTACGCTTTCGAGAAGACGGCTTCGAAGACCGGCGTGCATTTCGATGAGGTGATAGAGAACATCGACATCGGCGGACCATCCATGGTCCGCTCGGCGGCCAAGAATTTTCGCGATGTGGCCATTGTCACTTCACCTGACGACTACGCTGCCATTGCCACGGAAATGGCTTCTTCCGGGGGCGAGCTGAGCTTGGCCACGCGTTGGCGTCTGGCACAGAAGGCGTTCGCGACCACCGCGGCGTATGACGGCGCTATCGCGTCGACGCTGGCCCAGACTTCGCTCAACGAAGCCGACCAGCAATTCCATCTTCCCGAGGCGAGCGCAATGCCGAGCTCGCTCCATATCTTTCTGGATAAAGCGATGGACCTGCGCTATGGCGAAAATCCGCATCAGCACGCTGCCATGTACTCGGACCACTCGGGGGAAGGCGTGGCCAACGGCCAGCAGTTGCAAGGCAAGGAGCTCTCGTTCAACAACATTGTCGACTTGCAGGCGGCCTGGGACCTGGCCCAAGAATTCGAAGAGACGGTGTGCGCCATCATCAAGCACACCAACCCCTCCGGCACGGCCACGGGCGCCAATCTTCGCGAAGCCTATCTTCGCGCGCTCGAAGCCGATCCGGTTTCGGCGTTCGGTGGGGTAATTGGTGTCAACCGCGTCATCGATGGCGCGGCAGCCGAGGAGATGGCCAAGCTGTTCGTCGAGGCGATTGCCGCGCCGGGATTTGATGCCGGAGCACGCGAAAAATTCGCTGCCAAGAAAAACCTGCGTCTGGTGGTCATCAAACCCAGCCGCAGCCCGTGGACGCTTAAACATGTTTCCGGGGGAATGCTGATGCAGAACGTGGACAGCCGGCCGCTGACGCCTGCCGATTTGAAGGTTGTGACCAAGCGGCAGCCGACGGAAGAGGAGATGCGCTCACTTTTGTTCGCCTGGAAAGTCTGTAAGCACGTCAAGTCCAACGCCATCGTTTACGCCCGCGACGGCCAAAGTGTCGGCGTGGGAGCAGGACAAATGTCGCGTGTAGATTCGTGCAAGATCGGGGCTATGAAAGCGATCTTACCTTTGCAGGGCACGGTGGCGGCTTCGGATGCGTTTTTTCCTTTCCCCGACGGCGTGGAAGAGATCGCGCGGGCCGGAGCCACGGCTATCATCCAGCCGGGCGGCTCCGTGCGTGACGCGGAAGTAATCGAAGCCGCAGATCGATTGGGGCTGGCGATGGTGCTGACAGGCGTACGTCACTTCCGTCACTAGTTAAGAATTGTTCGTGGGGCGCTAAACCGCGGCTGCAAGGGCTAAAATTAGAAATGGCAAAAACCGGCTCCCGGAAGTCGTTCCCTAGCATCCAATAAAAAAGGGGATTTGTTCTCGGTTCGCTTTATGAATTTCATCAAACCAGGTTCTGTTATGCTCGCGCTGGCGCTTAGTTCTGCGGCTTTCGCCCAGGACAAACCGCCGGTACCTCAGTCCACGCCGACTCAAGAAAAGCCCTCTGGGCAGACCACTCAGGCCCGCAAACCCGACCATGCGGCTTCGTACTATCACTTTTCGATGGCGCACATGTATGAAGAGATGATGGCCATGTATGGCCGCGCCGAATACGCCAACAAGGCGATCGAAGAGTACAAGCTGGCCATCGCCGCCGATCCTTCTTCGGAGTACCTGAACGCCGCCCTGGCCGAACTCTACAACCGGACGGGGCGCATCCGCGATGCGGTACTAGAGGCGCAGCAGATCATCCAGCGCGATCCCAACAACCTGGAAGCTCACAAGCTCTTGGGGCGTGTCTATCTGCGGTCGCTGGGTGACATGCAATCGGGAACGCAGTCCCAGGAAGTCCTGAAGCTGGCCATCGAGCAATATGAGGCAACAATAAGGATCGAGCCCGGCAACCCCGACAATTTCTTGCTGCTGGGCCGTCTCTATCTCCTCAATAAAGAGACGCAAAAGGCAGAGAGCGCGTTTAGACAAGCGTTGAAGCTCGACTCCGGTTCCGAGGAAGCGGTCATCAATCTGGCTTATCTCTACAATGACACGGACGAAACTGGCAAAGCTCTCGAAACCCTGAATTCCATTCCGGAATCCGGCCGGAGCAGCAAGATTTATTCCGCGCTCGGTGCGACCTACGAAAAAGCCAAGGATTACAAAAAAGCTGTGAGCGCCTACCAGAGTGCCGTTCGCCTGGACAAAGAGAACCTCGACGCGATGCGCGGTCTGGCCCAGAACCTGGCCAACGACAATCAGCTGGAGGCTGCGCTCAACCAGTACAAGGCGCTGCAGGCCGCCGATCCTCAGGACCCGCAGGCTTCGCTTGAGATGTCCAAGATCTACCGGCGCATGGGCAAGCTTGATCTGGCCATGGAAAGCTTGAAGAAAGCCGAACCCATGTCTCAGGACTCGCTGGAGGTGTCGTACAACGAGGCTCTGATATTAGAAGCGCAGGGGAAATACGACGAAGCCGCCGCGACGCTGCAAAAGCTAATCACCCGCACCACCTCGCCCGACGGCAACTACAGCCCCAGTGAACGCAGCAACCGCGCCTTGTTCCTGGCCCGGCTGGGGACTATTTATCGCGAGTCCAACCGGCCCCAGCAGGCTCTCGAAGCTTTCCACAAAATGGTCGATCTGGGTGGGGAAGAGGCTGCTCATGGCTACCAGGAAATCGTCGACACCTATCGTGACCAGAAGGATTGGGCAGAGGCAAGCCGAAGCGCTCAGGAAGCGGTCAAGAAGCTGCCTGACGACAGAAATCTGAAGATGACCCTGGCCCAGCAGCTGGCCGATGACGGCAAAGCCGACGAGAGTATCCAGTTGGCGAAGTCGTTGATCAAGGGTGACGCCTCCGATCGCGAAGCTTATGTGGTCTTGTCGCAGATCTACATGAAGCTGCGGCGCTGGAAAGAATCCGAAGACGCTCTGGCGGAAGCCGGCAAGCAAGCCAGCAAGCCCGAGGACAAAGAATATGTTCTGTATTTCCAGGGCGCGTTGTACGAGCGCCAAAAGAAGTACGATCAGGCGGAACAGTCTTTCCGGCAAATTCTGCAAACTCATCCCGATAGCGCTCCAACGCTGAACTATCTGGGATACATGCTGGCCGATCACAACATGCGCCTGGAAGAGGCGCTCAACATGATCAAGCGTGCAGTCGAGCTGGAGCCGCAGAACGGCGCCTACCTCGATTCGCTGGGTTGGGTTTATTTCAAGCTCGGCAACTCTGAGCTGGCTGAAGACAATCTGCGTCGCGCCGCAGAAAAGACTCCCAACGACGCCACTATCCAGGACCACCTAGGTGAGCTCTACGCCAAGACCGGTAAGCTCAAGCTCGCAGCCATGCACTGGGAACGTGCTCTCGACGAGTGGAACAAGTCGATCGCGTCCGATGTTGACCAGCAGGATGTGGCGCGAGTTCAGAAGAAGCTCGAGAGCACGAAAGTCAAGATAGCGCAGCAGAAGCAATAGCACATAGCAATTAGCAAATAGCAATTGGCAAATAGCCCAGCTAAAGCCGGCGACAACGAAGTCTCTCGGGGACAGCTTTAGCTGGGCTAATTGCTAAATGCTAATTGCCATTTGCGAATCCTTGGCGCGTCGTTCCTGCATTTGCTATCGACACCGCCTCCAGCTCATTTAGACTGTCCCCATGCTCGCTCCCTATGCGTTGCGTGCGGAAGANAGCCGCGGACGTCGNTACTCGGAACCGGCTCATCCTTATCGCAACGACTTTCAGCGCGACCGCGACCGCGTTGTTCACTCCCGCGCCTTTCGTCGCCTGGAAAACAAAACCCAAGTCTTCACCCGGCGCTATTCCGATCACTTCCGCAACCGCCTGACCCACACCATTGAAGTCGCTCAGATCTCCCGCACCATAGCCGCCGCATTAGAACTGAATGAAGATCTTGTGGAAGCGCTGGCCTTAGTCCATGACGTTGGTCATCCTCCGTTCGGACATGCCGGAGAGCGCGCCTTGGATGCCATCATGCGCCGCCACGGCGATCGCTTTGACCATAACCTGCATGCTCTGCGCATCGTGGAGCAGTTCGAGCAGCGATACGCGGACTTTCCCGGTTTGAATTTGACCTTTGAAGTCCGCGAAGGCATCGTGAAACACTCCGGCAGCTACGACGCAAGGGTGATGCCGGAGCTGGCTCCGTACGAGCTCGAGCTGCGGGCTCCGCTCGAAGCCCAGCTCATCGATCTCACCGACGAAATCGCCTATAGCACGGCCGACGTCGATGACGGGGTGGAGGCCATGATCCTTACGCGGGCGCAGGTCCGCGAGCAAGTGCCGGTCTTCGCCCGGCTTCACGCCGAAGTCGAGAGGCTCTATCCCGAGGCAGCGGAGAAACTCCAATTCAACGAAACCCTCAAGCGCGTGCTGGACCACCTGGTGAGCGACCTGATCGCCAACACTAGAACGCTCATCGCCGCTTCCGGAGTCCAGTCTGTCCAGGACGTGCGCCGCCATTCCCGGCCGCTGATTGGTTTGAGCCCGCACGTAGAGGAAGAGCAAAGACAGCTGCGAGCGTTTCTNTACCAGAACCTCTATTTCAGCGCCGAACTGCAGCCTGAAAAAGAAATGGCGGAGCANGTAATCTCCGAGCTCTTTGAGTTTTTNATGANAGCGCCTGGGGAACTTCCTGCCAGTTATCAAGAGAAGACGCAACAGGAACCGCGNTANCGGATCGTGTGCGATTACATTGCCGGCATGACCGACAACTTTGTCCTGGAACAGCATCGACGCTTTTGCCTGGCGCCGCGAAGGGCCAAGGTTTCGCGTGG
>JGI25617J43924_10000018_pt1 | contig 20099 bp, 18 predicted proteins | sample GraSoi2013_115cm_FD_43924 | JGI IMG/M metagenome (IMG submission 43924) | reverse complement strand
GAGCTCTCCGGCGCGCGCAAAACAAACCATGATGGACGCACATTCCACATGCTACATCTTCATTATACTCGTAAGTGAGCTTCCGTTCATCGGACATCGAGTTAGGTAGTGGGATAGCGTGATTGGAGAAGCCGTGGCCTGTCATCTTGAGCCACGCACCTGCGGGGCAGGTTGAAACGGGAATGACAATGCTTTCGCGGTTAGGGGAAGATCAAAACTCCCCATAGGCTCAAGGTGTCATCCTGAGCCGAAGGCGAAGGATCGGCTCCGCTGGTCTTAAGGGGACCAGTCTCCGCTTGAGAACCGGACGAAGCTCGAACCTCCCGGGGGCGTGGCACTAACGACTTCGGAAAACTCCTCGAAATAGACCTGCAGGCGAAACGTGTGGCGAGAGGTAAATCCCGGTAAGAGCTTTTTTTGCTCAGGAAGACGCGCCTCCGCAGCCGGGCGATAGCGATGTACAGCCATCGAGACTTGGTCGACATGTAAGCGAAGTACCGTCTTATAGTGCTACGCGTTGGCGGCGGCGAGCGGAGCCGATCCTTCTCCCGCTTGGCGGGATCAGGATGACACTGTACTCGAAGGATAGACCTCGTGCGACCGACATGTCATCAGGAGCCGGCCCGAGTCTTGAGCCATCCTTCTAGCCCTCGGCCTAGTTCAGCATCGGCCAGGGATGAAAATAGGTTGCAGGAGCATCCACGATGCCTCACTCGGTCATTTCTGTTTCAACCTGCGTCCCCCGCAGTTCGGTTGCTCAAGATGACAGCGTTCGGACTTTGAGCACCAACTGATCCACTCTTCACCTGAATTTCCTCGGTTCAGTCAATTTTCCGCATCGGGCAAGGATCATTTTGCGTCTGATGTATTAACTCGCATGACTCCCTTAGAGCACAAGCGGCACCGGTTTCGCATCGCATTTTCTTTTGCTCTTGTCTACTTGTTCTGGGGCTCGACTTACCTGGCCATGCGGGTTGCAGTGGCCACGGTTCCGCCTTACGCGGTGGGGTCCGTGCGATACATGATTTCCGGTTCGCTGATGTTGCTGTGGTGCGCGGTCACCGGCCGGAAGATTCGTGTCAACCGTAATGATTTCGTTCGCCTCCTGGCCATCGGCGTCCTTTTGCTCTCGATCTCGAACGTCGGCGTCCTTTGGGCTGAGAGGTATGTTTCGAGCGGCTTGGCAGCCCTCATCGTTGCCATCGTACCGATCTGGGTCGTGGTGCTTGAGACCTGGGTCTTTCGCTCCGGCATCCTGCCGGCGCGAGGCTTGGCAGGTCTGGCACTGGGCATCGCCGGCATGTTGATCCTGCTGTGGCCCAAGATTGCTTCGGGCACGCATCTCGGCCGGCTACAGTTGTTTGGTTCGACCATTTTGATTTTTGCCTCGCTGACCTGGGCCTTGGGTTCGATCCTTTCGCATCGCTGGACGCTCAGTGTTGACGTTTTCACCTCGGCGGCATGGCAAATGTTGCTGGGCGGTTTGGTCAACACCTGTATTGCGGTGCTGACCGGCCAGTTTCACCGCGCCGTGTGGACCGGGCCCGCGATGTCGGCGATCGCCTATTTGGTCGTAAGCGGATCGCTGATCGGCTATACCGCTTACATCTGGTTGCTGGAGCATGTGCCTCCACCCAAGGTTGCAACCTACGCGTACGTCAACCCAATCGTCGCTGTGTTTCTGGGCTGGCTGTTGCTGCACGAATCCGTGGATGTCTTTACTCTTATCGGGACGGTCGTGATCATCGGCTCGGTGGCGCTGGTGAACACCTCGAAGCTCAAACGGGCGACGGTAGAAACAGTTCCCATCGAAGCCCCAGAGTTGCCTGCGGTTGTTGGGGACTAGGGAGAACGCGCTTTTTCTGAAACCCCGAGCAAAGCGAGGGGTCCCTATCCCAGCGATTGCTGGGCGGGCGACTCGAGGCAATCCCACGCGGCATGCTAGCTGCACTGTAACAACCTCCCAAAACGGCCTCTCGAATGTGGTCCTTCGACTGCCCCAAACATTTCGCCGGCGGCCTCCGTTTTTGTATTAGTCTCCTGGGGAAGGATTGAGCGATGTGGGAGACTCTGGCAACCATCTGCAGCATCTTCCTGATCACCGTTGTTCCAGCCATTCTCATTCTGTGGCTGCGCGACAGGATCCGCGGCCGGAGAGCCCGAGAGTCCGATCCAGAACGCCAGCTTCGCCTTCAGGCCTGGCGTCAACGAATGATCCACCCGGAAATCGAGGAAGTCGAGGAGTTCTGTGAAGGCAAGATTCCTCAGCGGCTCATTGCTATGTATTCGGATCACGAGCTAATCCTCAGCGGCGACTTTAAGGTTTGTCCGCCGGGAAAGGACCCGACCAAGGATTCGTGGTGGATCGGAGATTTCGTGCCACTTGCGGCTCAGGATCAGCGTCTCACTTGCGACCTAACCGAGTTTGGCAAGGGGTGTTGCTTCGCGGGAGACGGAATGGGCAATTTCTATTGGGTTCCGGTCGATGTGGAACGCAAGAGTGACGCCGCCGTGTATTTTGCATGTCACGATCCCTGGGGCAATGAGAAAGTAGCCGAGAGCCTAGATGAGTTCCTTTCCTGGCCGCGTGTTGCAGAATTGTGACACCCAAGGCTGGTCGCGACTATAGGGACCCCTCGCTCCGCTTCGGGGTTTCAGAAAGAGTCGCTCTTCCCGAAGATCACGATGTGCTGCAGCGGCAGGACCTCGATCGTCTCAAGGCGATGGAACTTCACAGCGGCCATCTCCTTCTCCAGCTGGGCCACGGACATCTTGTGTACTTCCTTGATGGCCACCCACGGATCTTCTTTGCGATACTCCACGAACATCACACGCCCTGCCGGCTTGAGGGCTTTGCGTAGCTCTGTCATCACTTCGAAGGGACAGGAGAGTTCGTGGTAGACGTCGACCATGAGCACCAGGTCAACTCCACCCGCAGGGAGGTGAGGATCGCACTCCGCGCCTTTGACGACCTCCACATTCGTGACCCTCTGCTCGCCGGCGCGCCGGCGGAGCGTGGCGATCATTTCGTCCTGCAGCTCAACCGCCAGGACTTTACCGGCCCTCGGGGCTAGACGAAAAGTAAAGTAGCCGGAGCCGGCGCCCAAGTCGGCGATGACCTCGTTGCCGCGGAGCTTCATGGCCTTGATCACTTCTGCAGGCTTCTCTTCGCTTTCGCGCTCAGGACGGTCGAGCCAGGGAATACCGCCCGGGCCCATGACCTGCGCGATCTCGCGGCCCATATAAAACTTTCCTGTGCCGTTGGGATCGTGTTCCGGGCGGGTCTCATAGAGCGGCGCGGCCGGAGCGGACGCCGCCTGGAAGGCGGCGAGTGTAATCCGCGGTGGCCCAAGAGTGGTAAGACTGGTGCGGCCGGGGGCCAACAACAGGATCAATAAGCTGAGAATGATAGAGATCTGTTTGCGATTCGGCATAATAACTCACTTGTGCTGACCGGAAGTTGAAGCATACGACCTTCAGTTGGCGACCGCCACCCTTTATAATGTTGCCGCGTTAGCCATGCAAGGAGGCTCAAGCATGAAAAGACTATTTGTTCCGTTGGCTCTACTGACTTTGGTTTCCGTGTCGGCGATAGCCGAGAAAATGACGGGATATGTCTCAGATGAGAAGTGCGCATCGCACAGCTCCAAGGCCGCTAAGGCAACCGATTGGGTCAATCCCACTGCGTTCGAATCGTGCGCAAAGAAGTGCGTAGATGCCGGATCCCCGGTGGTGTTCGTAACCGAAGACAACAAGGTTCTCAAGTTTGACGCGGATTCCCTTAAGAAGGCGACGCCGCTTCTGGGACACCGGGTCTCACTAACCGGTAAGGTCGAGAACGGCACGTTGAAGGTCGATGAGATTGCTTCCATCAAGATGGATACAAAAGCCAAGCCCACCAGCGATACGGAAGAGAAGATGCATCAGAAGTAGTAGGCTTTTGGTTGCAAAGGCCGCTGTGAGCAATCAGCACTCAGCAGTCAGCATTCGGTCAGCCCGAACAGCATTGTTGCTAACAGGCCATTGCTGAGTGCTAATTTTCCAGAAACATTTGGATCGCCGGAGGCGCGAAATAACGGTAGCCCAGGGCGTGAGCCCTGGGTAGGCTTAAGAAACCTAACGGAGCCCCGGAGGGGCGACACAATCGAAGGTCATGTGCCGGCCCTCCGGGGCTCAATCCTTTTCCCACCTTACCCAGGCCTTACGGCCTGGGCTACCGATATTTCGCGCCTACGGCGCTCGGGCCATCGCCACGTATAACCACGTAGATGAAGGCCTACTTCCGCTTCCACCTGATCCCGTCTTTCGTGTCCTCGACGATGATGCCGGCTTCTGTTAGCTGTTTGCGGATGGCATCGGCGCGGGCAAAGTCTCTCGCTTTCTTGGCGGCGTTGCGTTCTTCGATCAAGCGATTGACGTCGTCATCGGAGATTCGCTCCACTCCAAGCTTCCCGTCGGGCCCCGCCCACGAGCGGACGCGATCCATCTTCTCTGCGTCATCGTCCTTGAGCACCGCAAAGATCTCGTCAAACTGAACGAGAGCTGAGAGTAGTGGCGCTCGATCATCCTGGCGGAGCTCGCCGCGGTCGGCGGCGGTGTTGGCTTCGCGCACCATGTCGAAGATCGCAGCCAGAGCGCGGGCGGTGTTGAGGTCGTCATCCAGTCCAGCGCGCATCTCCTGCTTAGTTCGCGCGGCCAGCTCCTGTATCTTCTCATTCTTGCCTGCGGGAAGCTTGGCCATCTCCATGCGCGCTTGGAAGTCGCGCAGCCGGCCCACCGAATGCGCGGCTTGTTTGAGGCCGTCAAAGGTGAAGTTCAACTGCTTGGTGTAGGGGACCGAGGCGAGCAGATATCGGATGGCCGAAGGTTTGTATCCTTTGAGCAGCAGATCGCGGAGAGTGAAGAAATTGCCTTCGCTCTTCGACATCTTTTTGCCTTCGACCAGCAGGAAGCGCACGTGCATCCAGAAGCGCGCAAAGGTCTGGCCGGTAAGCGCCTCCGATTGTGCGATTTCATTCTCGTGGTGAGGAAAAGTCAAGTCTTCGCCGCCGCTGTGGAGATCGAAGCTCGGCCCGAGGTACTTCATCGACATGACGGAGCACTCGATGTGCCAACCGGGACGGCCGGGGCCGATGGGGCTGTCCCAGTAGGCTTCGTCTTCCTTGCGCGCTTTCCACAACGCAAAGTCGCGGGCGTTGTCCTTTTCGTATTCGTCGACGTCAACACGCGCGCCGACCTCCATCCCGGCGAAATCTTTTTTGGAGAGCTTGCCGTACTCGGGAAACTTGGCGATCCGGAAGTAGTACGAACCGTCTTCCGCGCGATACGCAAAGCTCTTTTGCTCCAGCTTCTGGATGGACTCGGCCATCTCCGGGATGTGTTCTGTCGCGCGGGCCAGTTGCTCCGGGCGCTCGATGTTGAGCGTTTGCATGTCTTCGAGGAAAGCATCTTCGTACTTGCGCGTGTATTCCTGAACAGTCTTGTGTTCGCGCGCGGCGTTGCGGATGATTTTGTCCTCAACATCGGTAATATTCATGACGTGCTGGAGCTTGTACCCGCTTTGGCGCAGGAAGCGGCGCAGCACGTCAATCGCCACGAAGGTGCGAAAATTGCCAATATGGCCGTAATCGTAGACCGTGGGCCCGCAGGCGTACATGCGGACCGTCTTGTCTTTGGAGGGGGTGAACTCTTCCACCTTACCGGAAAGCGTGTTGTAGAGGCGGAGGGACAAGTGAAGATTGTAGCAAGGAGATGTCTTAATCGGGTGATCGGGTGATCTGAAACCCAATGCGTTGAGCTTTTCTCGAGCCTCGGATTTGCTTTTTACTCGGGGCTCATTTTGCGCATTTAGCATTCACGGTTGGCTTGGGTGTAGCCCAGTACTTCGCTTTGTCCGATCACCCGATCACCCGATCACCAGATCACCCGATCTGTCACGGCTCCCAGCTCAGGCTCAGATTTTTGCTCTTGAAGTCGAGCAGCAGCGTTTTCTGGCTGTACGCCGTGAAGTTGCCGGGGATACTGGTGTCACGGTCGTAGGCCTCGCCGGGAGCATCTACGCGCACGCGGACGGTGTGGGTTCCGGCGCGCACGGGAAGCGTGAGCGCGATGGCGCCACCGTTGATCGCCGCAGTTTCGTGGAGCCGGGCATGCGGGTGGATCGTGCCCCGCAGCTGGTCGTGATAGCGCAAATCGTCATCCACCCAAATATAGACTTCGGCGGAGTGGAAGGGATATTGCCCGACAATTTGCAAGTCGGCGGGAAGGCCACGATTGAAGCCAAAGCCGAAGCCGAAGTCGAAACCGAATGGGTTGGCAAAAGCGACGGCGGCCGCCAGAACAAGTACGGCGGCTACTATATAAAAGATTGCCGCGCGCTTGCGCTTATGTTGGACGGGTGGCGTGGGGCGGACCGGCGACATGGTGGGCGATGCTGCTGCCGCGCTCGACGTGGCCTGCGGCATGATTGCGACAGTCGCTGCATCCGGTGCGACCTCCAATCTCGCGGTCGGCTCCTCGCTCACCAGTGAACGCGGTCTCCGGCCGGTACTGAGTTCGTGGAGGTCGATAGCCATATCTTTGCCGCGCTGGTAGCGCTTCCCCGGATCTTTCGCCAAAGCGCGGTTAAGAACGTAGTCAACGTCCAAGCTGAGCGAAGGATCCACAGCGGTGGCGGGCTTGGGATCTTTCGTTGCCACTTGGAGTGAGATCTCGGTGATGGATTCGCCCGAGAAAGGCTTTTCGCCGGTGAGCAGCCAGTAGGCAATCACGCCGAGAGAAAAAAGATCGGACCGGCCATCGATAGGTTTGCCATTGATCTGCTCGGGTGACATGTAGGCCGGCGTTCCCAGAACCTGGCCGGGCAGGGTGACCTCGGTGAAGGAGAGCTTGGCGATTCCGAAATCGGCGATCTTGGCCCGGCCGTCAGAAGTCACAATNATGTTGGCAGGCTTGATGTCGCGGTGGACGATCCCCTGCCGGTGCGCATAGTCGAGCGCCTGGNCGATTTGCTCAAGCAGATGCAGCGAAGNTTGCAGCGGCAGTCTCGCAGGTCCGGCGTCAACGAGTTCATTAAGCACTTGGCCGTCCACGTATTCCATCACGATGAACGGCGTCTGTGTGTCCTGGTCTTCACCAACATCAAAGATGGTTACAATACCTGGATGCGAGAGCCGGCCAGCGGCGCGGGCTTCACGGAAGAAACGCTGCTTATAGTCTTCCGTAACCTTGGCATCGGCCGAGGGAATGGCAATGGTCTTAATGGCTACGGTACGGTCGATGCGAGGATCGCGAGCACGGAACACTGCGCCCATGGCGCCACGGCCAAGTTCGGCGAGAATCTCATAGCGTCCCAGTTTTTGCATCGTCCCGAGTCGCGCCTGCTCGCGACTGGCCCAGTGATTCAGGGGGAGATTGGGCCGATGATAGCACGGATAACGCGTTGCAACGACTACGGCGTGGACGAGCCTTCAGACGTTGCCAGAAAGTCCGGCGCGAGCCGAGCCAGGTGTTAGCGCATGACTTTATCGGGCTTTAGGCCCCTGCGTTTCGCGCGAACATGCTAGAAAACGTTACCTCAGCGGCTAAGCCGAGGATGTTGCCCGCATCTGACGGCGCGAGTCTTCCCTCCGCTTCGCAAGCTCACTTCGCGGACACGCTGTGCCCAGACGCTTCTCGTCCATTCCCAGAGTTTCCCCCAACGACTTAAAGTCGGGCGCTTGTGAGACTGTTTAGCAGAATCAAATCAGGCTCGTGTCCTGATAAAACCTCGCCGCGGACTAGCGCAGCTCAACACGGATGACCGAACCAAATCAATCCGGTCGCGGCTGTTCGGTGTGGCGCAGGTCCCAGGCTAAGCGAAGCACGTAGTGCACGCCGGAGAGGATNGTCAGCGCAACTGTGACGTTAAACCCGAGCTGCCGCCCCTTGGCGATCCAGGTGTCGCTGCGGACCTCATGCAGCAGCACCAGAAGCACGGTCAGGATCTGGGCCACCGTGTTGGCCTTTCCCAGCCAGCTCGGCCGGAAGATTCTCATGGCGCCGGCCGCGTACAGCAGCGTGCAGATGATCACGATGATAATGTCGCGGCTGAAGACCAGAACNGTCACCGTTAGGGGAATCTTGCGAGNGGCAAACAGCATCAGGAACATCGTGCTGAGCAGCAGCTTGTCGGCGATGGGATCAAGGTATTGGCCAAGCGTGGTCTGCTGTTTCATGAGGCGGGCCAGCAGCCCATCTAACCCGTCGCTGATGCCGGCGATCACAAAAATTGCCAGCGCCCACCCGTAGTGGCCCTTGAGCACCGCGATTGCGGCAAAGGGTAAAACGATGAGCCGGCTTAAGGTGAGCAGGTTGGGGGCCGAGCCGAGCTGCCCCATCATTTGCGAGGCTCCTGGAAAAATTTGTGGACGTCGAGGCCGNTCTTGGCGCGGAACTGCTCGGCCAAGGATGGCAGCTCTCCGTTGCGATTGTCCTCTTCGATCCGCTGCACGCGGTGCATGGGAAAGAATACGACGCTGGCGCTCACGGCTTCGCCCGCCTTGATCAACTGAGTGAAGTCGTCGAGGGACTGCAGGTCCACGCCGCGCACATTCACGCCCGCCGGATCAAGCGAGAGCATGAGGCCCCAGAATTTTTCCCGCGGATTGTATAAGGTGACCAGAACCAGCTGTCCGGACTCCATGTGAGACCAGCGCCCCCAATGCCTACTGATTCTCGCGGGACAACGCGAGAATTGCAAGAGCAGGTGTTTCAGCGTCGCGTGTTTGGCGGATTGCAATTTCCGAGCTGCTAGTCTGTAATTCTCGGACATGGAAAGCAGCGACTGCGCAGCATTTGCCTCTTCATTCAGCACAAAAGATGTCCGCGATCACTACGATCGGTTTGCCTGGGCGTATCGCCGCTACTGGGGCGATCACATTCACCATGGTCCATTCCTGAACGGGCAAGAGAATGCAACGTTCGCCCTGCCGGTGGGGCGACTCGAAAGTTGAATCCTACGGCATTGTAAGTTAAGCTTTGGCCTCACTTACAAACTACCAAAGGTGAAAGGAGATCATGCCTTGAGTGCGGAAGGCTCTCGACCGAAGCCTGACGACCTTCTCGACGGCTGGAAAGCCATCGCCGAACATCTTGCCCGGACGGAACGGACTGTCCAACGATGGGAGAAGAGCAAGGGCCTTCCCGTCCGCCGCCTGCAGGCTACTTCGCCGGACGAGCAGCCAAGAGTGTTCGCCTATAAGTCCGAGGTCGATGTGTGGTGGCAGGAGCAACAAACCAAACTTACCGACAAAGCGGAGAAAGAGGCTCAAGAAGAAGAAACAGGCAGTGTTGGGCATTCCAGCCCATCGCCGGCGCTACGCGTTCATACAGCGAGACGCGCCATCTATACGGTTCTCGCCATCCTGCTAGCTCTGGCCATGGGCGCCATGGCGTGGCCCAAAATTCAAAGCCGGTGGTGGCCGCAAGAAAAAGTATTGGGCGTGATGCCGTTTCGGAACCTCAGCGCGGCCGGCGATCCCGAACCACAGCGACTCGCGGAAGCGTTGACTGAAGAGACGGTGACCGGGCTCAGTCGACTACAATCCAGGCGTTTTCGGGTGATTGAATGGCCGGCAGACTCTTCGATTGCCAAGTCGGTTCACCTGGACTACGTGCTCAAAGGATCGTTACAGCGCGCCGGCCATAAGGTTGCGATTACCGCGCAGCTCATCTTGGCCAAGGATCAAAGTCGCATCTGGGGGAATACCTACGAACGCGATTTGAGAGATCCCCAGGACATGATTCCTATCGAGATCGAGATCTCCGATGCCATCATCAAAGAGGTGTTACCACTTCTCCCCCGCGATAATCGCTCCCCGCAACCGGTAAAGCCTGACGCCTACGAGTCATACCTTTGGGGACGATTGTTGGTGAACAAGCGGACTGCGGAGAGCCTGTTCCAGGCAATCACCTATTTCAAGAAAGCCATCGACTTCGATCCAACTTATGCGCCGGCCTATGCCGGCCTGGCTGATTGTTATTTCTTGCTTGGTTCGGTGCCCTACACGGCATTGCCGCCCAGCGAGACATTTCCGGAAGCTGAAGCCAACGCGCGAAGAGCTCTGGAGCTGGATAGCAATCTGGCCGAGGCCCATATTTCTCTGGGGTACTCCGCCCTGGTATACCGGCGAGACTTCCCCGAGGCTGAACGGCAATTCCAATCGGCGATGCGTCTGCGACCGCAGTATCCTCCCGCCCACCAGTTCTATGCCTACTATCTGACGGCGATGGGACGCATTGGCGAGGCGGTGAAGGAGCGGCAGAGAGCCAGAGCCTTGGAGCCGCTCTCGCCGATCTTCAATGCCGCTCTGGGTGAGGCGTACTATCAGCAACGTCAGTTTGACCTCGCCATTCAAGAGAATCAGAAGTCGCTGGTGGCGGATCCGAGTTACATGGTTGCGCTCATGAACATCGCGCGCAGCTACGAGCAACAGCGAAAATACGCGAACGCCGACGCTATTTTTCAGCAGGTCCTGAGCCTCGCTTCCCAAGAACCGGCAGTGCTGGCCATGGCCGGACATGAATACGCAGTCTCTGGCCGCACCACACAGGCGCGCGGCTTACTCTCTCAACTGAAGCAGATTTCCCAGCACCGCTACGTGTCGCCCCTGTATCTGGCTCTGGTGGAGATCGGGCTCGGCGATAAAGATGAAGCCTTCCGGTTGCTCGAGCAAGCCTATAACGACCGCAGCGATTACCTGGTTTACTTGCGCAGTGATCCCTGGGCCGATCCTTTACGTAAAGATCCGCGCTTTGCAGTGTTCCTAAGGAAAATCGGCTTACCGGATGAGCCAGCAGCGGACGCTCTGTAGGGTGGCGGCCACGGCACACGTACCACCGTCCCGCGGAGTGGTAAAATATCAAGCATCCGATCGCGTTTTGGTTTGTAGGCGCGTAGCTCAGTTGGTTAGAGCGCTACCTTGACACGGTAGAGGTCAGGAGTTCGAGTCTCCTCGTGCCTACCATTTCTTTGTCCCTTATCGCCAGTCACTTACCGCTACTCCGTTAGAATCACACAAACAAAAATCACCTGCGTTTTGTCACCTGTGCCTTCGGGCTCGATTCAATACCGCTATGACTCAGCAACTCGCAGCACCATCGTCGTTGATCGGCGACAGCTGACGAGTCGTTTCTTTCAAACCGAGGAAGGCATAACCACAAAAGTGCTAAACGCTTTGGGGGAGGAAACCGCTATCACTCTAGACTCAGCCCGCAATGTGAGGTCTTTGGCTCGAAATGGGTCTGTATTAGAGACGATGCAGTATGACCAACAACACAGGCTGCTGTTCCGGCGAAGCAATACAGATTCGGGCACCATAGACAGACAATACGGCTATGATTCCGCGACTGGACTCCTGTCTGGAATCCACGCAAGTAGCGGAGTCCTCAGGCGTTTGAATACGACCCAGTTGGTAATCTGACCGCTGCCTCCCTGCCAGACGGAACGCGCAAATTCGCGTATACGTCTTACGGTGATTTATCAGGCTTTTCGATTCAAGGAACCCAGCTGATATTTACTCCTGATTCCGATGGTCAGATTGCTTCGATGAGCCAAGGAAAAGACGAAACGAGCTTCGCTTATGAGGCTGGTGGCGAGTTGAGCGAAGCTGCGTTCCCCACAGGCATGCGGGCTGAGTATAAATACCAGCCATCGGGGCTACGGTCAAAAATGATTTACAAGGACGGTCGTCGTGTGGAATACGCCTACGATCCTGCCGGCAACCTGACCTCCACGAAAGTATTCGATCGACACGGCGCGCAGGTCAACGGTCAGTTGCTGGAAATGAGCGACTCTTACCAGTTGGTTCGTTGGGTTCTCTTCGACGGAACAGAAACGACTTTCCAATACGATCTGAATGGCAATTTGACAGAAATCAAGAAGGGCAAATCGACGACGAAATTTGAGTACGACGGCTTGGATCGGCTCACAGGAGTCACTACTCCAAGTGGACAGAGGCTAACTTACTCTTACAAGCCAGGCGAGCGATCCTTGATTGAACAATACGAACACGCGAATGTTGGCATCGCTGATCTGCGAGACACGGGCTTGACATTTTCNGGGGCTTTCAACATTATCGCTTCCAGGCCCCTCAATGCGATGCTTGGCTCGGTACGCTTTTCGGAGACGCTGGGGGCATTTCAGCTAGCGAATGCGGACGGTTCGGAGATTGTGCGACCCAACGAAAGCNTTGAAGGGGCGTTAGCAAAACTCCATCTTCACCAAACCGGGATGACGCAAGAAGANCTCCAAAGTGGCTTCAGTGCGCCGTTCAATACAATGTTCATGCCAGCAGAATACCTCACAATCAACTGCTGTCCAGAGTGTTACTACCGTGGAGGCACATGGTATTGTCCGCCGTGCGGTGGCGGAGGGGGTGGTCCTACTGGCATACCGGATCATCTTGAGGTCCTAAGCGACGTAACCCAAACTGCAAATAGCTGTGGTGCAAACAACCCAGTAGTAAGAACCATCTCATATGCTGTTGTTGACATTAACGAAAACCAAGTCACGAAGATTATGTCGGCAGGTGAGCAGTTTGATAGCATTAGTGCGAATACCTGTAACAATGGTACCTTCGGAACTAATAGCTGTAGCAATCCAACGAGTGCGCTTGGCGGGATCACAGACAATCTGAGCATCGGCTGTAATTCGGTTGGAGGGAGTTGTGGTGCGACCCTTACCAATCAGAGATGGTTCCTGTGTAATTTTGGGGGTCTACCGATCGGTTCCCCTGGGACACTAGTTGTGCACAACGACGTCATAACGGTCGGAGGCCGCACATTTTTCTTCGTCGGAGAAGATATTTTTCCTTAAGGATGGGCTATGAAACGCAAAGCCGTTCTCAGTCTGCTGATTTTCGTTCCACTATTGGGCGTAGCCGCACCGGAAAGTACCGGATCAGTCCAGGGAAGTGTTGTCGATGAGAATGGTCGGCCTGTTGCCAATGTGAAAGTGTACCCCATGGGGAAAGGGCCGCTAACTGCGGCCCCGTTTTCAATTACCGACGATGACGGAAATTTTGAGCTGCGGAGGCTACTACCTGGAGAGACCAAACTATTCGCTGTGGCAACTCAAGCCGGATACCCTGACGGGAGATCCGGGATTTTTACAGGCGATCCGTCTATGTTTGAGACGGTCAACATTGAGCCTGGGCGCACACTTAGGGGCGTTGTTCTTAAGCTGCCCAAAAAGGGTGGCGTTTTTCGAGCACACATCGTTGACATCGTAACCGGGAAACCCGTACTCACTTCACGCATCCGCATTACCAGAGCGGACGTTCCTAAAGTCTTCTACGAATCAGGACCGAATCTTCAGGGACAGTTCGAGATCGTATTGGTGCCAAATGTTCCTTTCCGGGTGGAGATTCGAGCTGCTAACTACAAGGAATGGCAATATGCTCGAGTGGACAGTCAGGGGAAAGCGAACTCAGACTTGGTACTTAGCCCGGAAGCAATAGAAGAGGTAACCGTTAAGCTCCAAATGTTGCCTGAAGATCAGACGCACTAATCTGCCAAGACAGGCCCGGATGTCGAAAGTGCCATGGCCAAGCATTTCAGATGTGGCGGGACAGAATAACGAGCTTGCGGTAATCCGTGGAACTTAAGCCGCTTTCTCTTTCTTCGCACGCTCAGCCCATCTCTTTTTCATCGCAGCGCCTATCCTGGCCTTCGCCGCTGCGCTCATATGACGCCCATGTCGCCTTCCTAGCCTCCGAGTAGCCATTAGCCCTTAGCCGAACAATTATGTGGCTTCCGGTTTTGGCTAAAGGCTAAGAGCTAAAGGCTCGGGACTTATTAGCCGGACCGACACCGACCGCTCCTGCTATCTACTTGCACACTGCAAGTGGTATCACGACACAGACGGTTTGTTGCAAAATGCAAGTAGAATTTTTTCGACTGGCGACAATAAGGATGAGACACTCACAGCGCTCCGGCTGCCCGATCAATCTGACCCTCGAAATGCTCGGCGACCGCTGGAGTTTGATCCTCATCCGCGACGTCATGTTCGGAAATCGCCGGCACTACGGGGAGCTTCTGAGGCTTTCCGAGGAACGCATAGCGTCGAACATTTTGGCAAATCGGTTGAGGCGCTTGGTGCGCGCTGGTCTGTTGTCGCGAAGTGGCGACCCGACTCACAAGCAAAAGGGCATTTACAGTCTTACCGAGGCGTCCACCAAAAGTACATTACAAATCGTGCGACACTGACTTCCCCTCTTGCGTCAATAGCCCAGGGACATCCAATCGGAGCCTGGGCGGGAAAGGGCTGAGAGGTTTGCGCCCCATCACGGGCGTTTCTGAATATTTCTGGCACGGGCAGACATTTGGACGTAAGAGACGCCCAGAAAGGTTTTCGTTACCGCTCTCGTAATCTCCACACAGTTGAATTTTCGGGATCCGCTGTCGCGTAGGATTTTNCGGAACGCTTTGAGGACNGCCTGGCTCTCTCCGAAGCCCAGACAGTTCACGCTTAGAGGCGTGGATTTTTGAAATACAGTCCACCCCATCTGACTGAAGTCCCTGTCCAATCCCTGCCCTCTTAGGTTGGTGATCATTCTCCAACCTTTGGAGAACGGCTCACTCTTTATCCCTGAAGAGTCTGGCAAGGATGTTCCTTCCGCGATGATGAGAGTGCCAGTTTTAAGGCCGTACTGCATAATCGGTCCTCTCCGCTGAAACGTCTGGAGCTATTCGCTTGGTCACTACTTCTCGCGACTCATAAAGGCGCTCAGCCTCTTCGAGCGGGATGGGTGCCGCAGCTTGCGCAACGCTTTGGCCTCAATCTGACGGATACGTTCCCGCGTGACCCGGAAATTCACTCCAACCTCCTCCAGCGTTCGTTCGGAACCGTCTTCCAACCCAAACCTCATCTTGATGATCGACTCTTCCCGCGGACTCAACGTGCGCAGGACATGCGCTGTCTGTCTTTTGAGGTCCACACTGATCATGGCTTCTGCAGGTGAAACCCCTCCAGGGTCCTCGATAATGTCCCTCAGGTGCGAATCCGCTTCTTCTCCTATGGGAGTTTCCAGGGAAATGGGTTGCTGCGCGATCTTCAACACCTTGCGGACTTTAGCTACCGGGATGTCCATGCGTCGTGCGACTTCCTCTGAGGTCGGCTCACGGCCCAGCTCCTGCACCAGCTGTCGCGAGGCACGAATTAGTTTGTTGATGATTTCGGTCATGTGCACGGGAACACGGATGGTTCGGGCCTGATCGGAGATCGCACGGGTAATCGCCTGGCGGATCCACCAAGTTGCGTACGTTGAAAACTTGTAGCCACGCCGATAGTCGAACTTGTCCACCGCCTTCATCAGGCCAATATTGCCTTCCTGGATCAGATCGAGAAATTGCAGGCCGCGATTCGTGTACTTCTTGGCGATGGAGACTACAAGCCGAAGGTTGGCTTCGACCAGATCGCGCTTGGCATATTCCGCGTCCACATTACCTTGGATGATTTCGCGTTGAGTTCCACGGATCTCCTGAAATGCGACGTTCGCTGCCTGTTCAAGCTTCTTGAGGTCCGCCGCGCAAATCCGTTGCTGGCGCTTGTATTCAGCGCGAACTCCTTCGCTACGGGTGTTCTCAAATTTCTTTTCCAGGTGGCGAACCTGGCGATCCAGCGAGCGCATGGCGTCGGCCGTTGTCGTGACCCTGTCGATCAAGCGCTGGCGTTGGTGCTGGGTGTACTTGATGCCGCGAATCGCAAGGGACACGGCGACCATTTCGCGTCCTAACCTCCAGCGACAGCGTCGATATCTTTTGGAGTGTTTCTTCTGATCGATCGCAGCGAGTTTTTCCTTGCCGGCTTGCACTCTTTTGTAGTGCGTCGCCATTGCATCCAGATGGTCAATGGTCGCGTTGGCGCGGGCCAGGAGAATGGCATCGGTAATCTCCTCTTCGTCGAAGATCACCAAGTCCTTGATCAACCGCGCTCCGCTCTTCAAATCGGCGCCGATAGTCAATAACTCTTGGATAACAACGGGAGAACGCGAAATCGCTTTCAGCACCCGGAGATGCCCGCGCTCGAATCGTTTGGCAATCTCGATCTCTCCCTGGCGAGTCAGCAGAGGAACTGCACCCATTTCTCGTAGGTATAGGCGCACCGGGTCACTCGTTTTCTCGAGTACCTCAGGCGTTAGCTGAATTTCCTCATCTTCGCCAGCATCAAGCTCCAATTCGGCCCTTGTTCTGCGCTGCGAAGGCAACTCGCCTTCCCGCGCCACATCAATACCTTGCCGATCCAGCATCGTCGCCAAGTCTTCGATGTCCCCATCGGCAAGATCAGCCGCCTCATCGTTCCTGAGGTAGCTGGCGTCCTTGCCCGCTGTATCGATGAATTTCGCGAGAGGATCGTGTTTATTGTGGCTGGCCAAAAAGCTGCCTTTCAGCGCCCACGCTAGGTTTAGCAGGGCACGCGCGGACACAGATCGTTACTTTTACGTTGCAGGAGCCGACAAAAGTCCCCGCCTGCGATTGGTCTTAATCCAGCAGCCATGCGGAAAGGGTCGGACTGATTGATCGCGCATGCTAGGGGAACAGAACTAAGTAGCCGGATCGAGTTTTAGAGAGTCGATCTCTTGAAGAATCATTTCGAGTCTTCGCTCCAGTTGCTTCTTGGTTCGTGGCTTGCGTTCGGTCTGAGCAAATTGCTTGTAATCTGCGATTGAGCGACGATAGTAGTCAGCCGTCTTTCTCAGCAATTCGACTTTCTGAGTGTTTAGTGTGGACATGATTTTATTCTACGCTTCCTGACCTTACTGCAGTTTCGGCAGCTCGATTGTTCCGTGGTGCTTCCGTTCCTGAATATGGTCCCAGACAAGTGTATCGGTTACCCACGACGCCTGCTTTTTGGCAAGTTCAACGTTCTGAAGTTCGGGGGCATGACGTATGGTGTACCGTTGGCCGCAGTTGCTGCAGACAATGGTTTCCATCAGAATTGCATTCGAGGGACGCTCGGCCATTCGTCCCAGGCGTCTGGCAACGCCATTCGGGTTCACCACCGCGGCTCACGACGCTGACGGGGATTATTGCGATTGCCGCCTCGTCCGGCATCGCGGAATCCACTCCGCTGAGTTTGTGGCCGTGCCTCGTTCACGGTGAGCGCCCGGCCGCCGCAATCTTTCCCGTTCAAAGCTGCCATTGCTTTCTCAGCTTCTTCGTCGTTCGGCATCTGAACAAAACCGAAGCCGCGGGATCGTCCACTGTCGCGATCGGTCGCGATGGTGGCGCTCTCGATGCTGCCGTGAGGCTCAAACAGAGACCGAAGTTCGGACTCTGTCATGCTGAAAGAAAAGTTCCCGACGTAAATCTTCTTCACTGTGACTCCTTTTGCTGTTGGATTTGACTGTTCTCAGCAGAAATAGGCAGGGAGGGAAGCGGGAAACTTGTCTATCTGAGTCGAGGACAATTAAAGTACCAACTCAATATTACACCTAAAAGCGAGGCTCGTGCGAGGAAAGAGGGGCTGCAAACCATACTTCAGAGCGGCGAATAGGTGTTCGGCTATCTCTCTAAAGCATGGTGTCGAGTACGATCCCAGATACGTGTTTGGTTAGTGCGCCCTCCGGGGCTCGATCCTTTTTTCAACTTACCCAGGCCTTATGGCCTGGGCTAACTCATTTCGCGCCTCCGGCGCTGGGATGTGCGGCATACCTGTGAGACTTCATGTAAGCTTGTAANTGTGCCTGGATTTGCCTTGGCACGCGAAGGGGGATCAANTTGGCAGAAGTGCGTCTGCAAGAAGGCGAGCCGCTGGAAAATGCGCTACGCCGTTTTAAGCGTAAGGTTCANACNGAAGACATCATCAAGGAAGTGAAGCGACACTCCTACTATCTCAAGCCGGGAGAGAAGCGGCGCGTGAAGCAAGCCCTGGCGCGCAAACGAGCAAAAAAGAAGAGCCGCAAAGACCGCGATTCGAGACCGGATCGCGATTGATAAACCCGCAATCGCCGTAATCGGAGGAACCAGATTCCGGCGATGTCGGCGATCCCGGGCGATTCCGGCGATCTAGCTCCAGTTACTGCTTGGTGGGAACGAATACGAGAGAATTTGTAATCGCGTGAACCGAGAGTGCGATCCGACTTTGTACTCCCACTTTCCGCATCAATTTTGCTACGTGCGCTTTCACTGTGCGCTCGGCGATCCCCAGGGGAGCGCCGATTTCTTTGTTGGATCGCCCCGCGACCAGCATTTCCAGAACCTCTTTTTCGCGGTGGGTAAAACAGACGCGGCCAGCCGGGAAGATCCGTCCGGGTGAGTTGCTCACGCGTTCGATGAATAGAGAGAGCACTCGCCGCGGCGCCCAAACCGAACCTTGGCTCACTACCCGAAACGCCTGCGCAAACTCAGTTGGTTCCGCGGCTTCGTCGACATAGCCCTTGGCTCCAGAAGCAATGGCCTTGAGGATGTTTTCTTCGTCCATTCCAGCCCCCATCACGATCAGGCGCAAGTCGGGGCGCGCCGCCTTTAGGGTAGCCACTACCTCGAACAAGTTTGAACCGGCATGGTTCCCGAGGAGGACAAGATCGATGTTCTGTTGGGCGGCGGTTTCGGACAAAGAAGTGGAACTGAGTTCGAAACCGGACTCTGAACCTAGACAGGCACGCAAGCCGATGAACCGTAGAGGGTCACTCTCGATCATGGCAACCCGGATGGGCTCTGTTTTAAGAAGGAAGGCTTTCATAAAGACTCCTCACTGGAGATTCTGCTGCTCACAGCCATCGCATTGCAGAGACTACCACGTTTTCAGATAGATCCAGCTGCTACGTCTGTTTGTGATTCTTGCACAGGCGCGTGGCCGGCGCTTCGGTACGAAAGGCCATGTTGGCCAGAGCTAAGGTGGTATCAGCAGAACCGATTGACACCCTTTTCAGTTGCTGTGTAGAGCGACTATCGGGTTGATGTTGGAAGCTCGCCGCGCCGGAATGTAGGTCGCCAGCATCGCAACAATGACCATCGCGATCGCTACGATGACGTACACCCGCGAATCGCCGGTACGCAGGCCGTCGAACATTGCNGCAAAAAGCTTGGGCAAAGGNAGCGCAGACGCGAGTCCTATCGCAGCGCCGATCCCCGCCATTTTCATGCCCTCCCACAAAACCATGCGGCGAACGGTCGGCCGCTCGGCGCCCAAGGCCATGCGGATGGCAATTTCGTGNGTGCGCTGGCCAACGGAGTAAGAGATAAGGCCGTAAATTCCGATCGCCGCCAGGATCAGCGCGAGGAGGGCAAAGGTGCCCAACATCCCNAGAAAGACTTGGTCCCCACTCCTCTGCAGCGCGATGACCGAGGACATACTCATCACATGGACCAGCGGGAGNTCAACGTCANCTTGCGCGACGGCTTTGCGTAGAGCCACCTCCAGGTTGTCGGGCNCGGAGCCGGCCCGAACCATCAGGGAGAAGGAAGGAATGGGATGCTGCAGGAACGGCTCGTAGGCTTCCGGGTCGTCGCGAGTCTCTTCGGAGTAGGTCTTGACGTTGCCGACGACTCCCACGATCTGGCTCCACGCGGCAGTAACGCCACTGACGTCCANACGAATCCGCTGCCCCAGTGGATCCTTATCCTTGAAATAGCGGTGTGCAAACTCCTGGTTGACAACAACGACGNGGGGAGCCAAAGCGTCATCCGTTTCCGTGAAGATGCGGCCACGCAACAACGGAACGCCCGCGGCACGGAAGTAATCAGCGCTGGCGACAACATCGAGNGCGCTCGGACGCCGATCGCGCAACGAATCGTCTTGTCCCTGGATAAGGAAGGTGACTCTGNCGGCTCCGGTTGCCGGTAAGTCAGAAGTTACGGCAACGCCCTCGGCGCCAGGAATCTGATGCAAGCGGGCCAGCAAGCTCTGCACGAAATGGGCCTTTTGGGACGCGTCCTTGTAGCGCGCGTCATCCAGCGTCACACCTGCGGTGAGGAGACGCTCTGTCTGGAAGCCGAGATTCTGATGCTGGATCTCCAAAAGCCCACGCAGCAACAGTCCGGTTCCAACCAACAGGAAGAGCGCCACTGCGATCTCGGCGGTCACCAGCAACCTGCGTAGACGGCTTTGCGAGGCG
>JGI25617J43924_10000001_pt1 | contig 51657 bp, 62 predicted proteins | sample GraSoi2013_115cm_FD_43924 | JGI IMG/M metagenome (IMG submission 43924) | reverse complement strand
TAAGAAACTGGTATGAAAAATTAATGAGAGAGGGAAGAATATCTGCAGTACCAGCTAACTTCAAAGATAGACCTAAGGTCAGAGCTAAGAAGGTTGTCGAGAAGGTTACAGCTAAGTCCTTTGATGAAGCTGCGAGGATACTTCAAGATAAGAAACCTGTCGGACCTTCATCTCCTCTCCCTAACGTCACTTTTGCCGAGAAGCAACAAGCAGTTCTCGACAAAGATCCTACGGCAATCATCCCGACCATAGACGCAGTACAACGTACAGACTTCTTGGATGTCTTCATGAAAACCATCGATGTCAATAATCTAGAGATCATGGATGTTCAGCAAGTAGCTGACTTCGAGACAAATTGGCCTACTTTGTCTCAACAGATGGGTATACCTGAAGAATTAGCCAATGGTCTCAGGATGTCATTCGAAAAGAAGTGTGATCTTGCTGATGCATATCCTAAGATTGCTGCTGTTGGTTGGCAGAATTTAGTCAGTCACCATATACGTCTGTTGGCAGCTTACACTAAGGCTACTGCAGATCTTAAAGCTGCTGAAGAATTACTCGGTAAACCTGCTGATAAGGCTACTACTTCTGTTCCTCTTATCGGTAAACAGAGGTTCGGTATTAGGTAGACTATGCTCTGAACAACTAAAGTCTACCTATAGGAGAGTAGGGAGAGCCGACCTTCCTACTCTCCGACTTATCTTAGCAGGAGAATACCATGGCTATCTTTAAGTCTAAACAGACTGTTGCAGTTGAAGAGTTAGATTTTCGTCCTCCTGCTGAAGTCAATTGGCATAAGCTAGGAGCTAAACCATCGGCAGCATGGTGGAAGAATGCTGAGTCTGAGTGGAATGTAGAAGGAATGCATTGTACTCCTGACATCAGTACAATAGAAGATAACATGTATAATCTTCTATTCGTATGCGATGATCTTCTACAAGGTAGAAAGAAGTTCATACGAATAGAGAACAATTGTATTTTAGTAGCTAACTGCTACACAGTAAATAACTTCGAGTTCTGGTCTAAAGATTTAGGAACTGAGACATTTCCTATTCCTTTAGAAACAGACAAGAAACCTATGTTCGAAGACTGGGCTGATCTTAATACAAGTAGATTAGCTCAACCTGCTAAGATCAAAGGACAGTTATTAGCAGTCAGAGGAAATACTATAATTTCTCTTGACAAAGAGTATGCCAATACTGTACAGTATGAACGTAAGAAAGTACATATACATATACCTAATAGACGTATACAATATGAGGAGAAGGGTAAGACAGATATTAAGATGGCTGACATAGGTATGTGGGTATGGATGTATGTTGGTATCCAGACATACTGGTCTGAGTTAATTGATATGGGATTTAGGTGTAAACCTGTCACGATTTACAGAGCAAAAGCAATGATGAAGGAGCCTTATTATTACTTCCCAAGTAGTTAATTTACATATTCCATGTGAAGTCTGTGGTAGCTCAGATGCTAAAGCTACCTACGATGATGGACATGGGTTTTGTTTTTCATGTAGTCATTATTTTCCGCCATTAACCTCTCCTTCAACCAAGGANTTTACCTATGAGTATTGTCCATGGCGTGGCGTCAATGCGGAAACTTTCCGCTTCTATGACGTCAAAACTAAAATCGATTCCGACGGTAAGCCGGTCTCGATTGGCTATCGTTATCCGAACGGTAGCTACAAGGTTAGACAGCTTGGCAGCAAAGATTTCTCCAGCGTAGGAGAGATTAGCAAAGCAGGTCTATTCGGATCAGATAAGTTCAACGCTGGTCAACATAAATATGTGACCATCACCGAAGGAGAACAAGATGCGTGTTCCCTTTACCAAGTACTACATCAACCTGTGGTTTCTGTCCAGTCTGCTTCTAGCAGCGTACGTGACTGCACAGCATGTAGATCCTGGCTTAGTAGCTTCGATCGAGTCTACCTCTGTTTCGACAGCGACAGTGTGGGCAGAGAAGCTACAGCAGCAGTTTCTAAGCTTTTCGACTATGGCAAAGTCTTTGATGTAAAACTAACATCAAGGAAAGATGCCAATGAATACCTTCAGAATGGTGAAGGTGAAGTACTCAGGAACACATGGTTTAATTCCCGCAAATACTTGCCCGAGACCATCGTCTCTTCCTTCGACGACTTCAAAACTATTCTGAAAGGTAAAGTACAATACGGTATCCCCTATCCATTCCCTACCTTAACCGAAAAGACGTATGGGCTAAGGACAGGGGAAATCGTTCTAATTACTGCTCCAGAAGGAGTAGGTAAGACTGAATTAATGTACAACCTCGAACATCATTTGTTAAAGGTAACAGATGATAAAATAGGATGTATTCTCCATGAAGAAAGCCCTAGAAGGCACCTCCAAGCTATTGCTGGACTTGAGCTCAAAAGACCCGCGCACCTTCCCGACAGCGGTCTCAAGGAAGATGAAATCTTTTCTGCTGTCTCCAAGGTTATTCGCATGGATGAGCGGCTGTACCTTCATTCTAGCTTTGGGGGCGACTCTGCAGAGACACTCTGCGACACTATTAGGTTTCTCGTTTCTGCCTGTGGCTGTCGTTTTATTCTTTTCGGTAACATTTGCATGGCCATTCCTCTCTTGGCGGGAGAGAATGAACGCCAAGCTCTTGACCAAATCTCCACCAGATTAGAGATGATGGTCAAGGAATTAGATTTTGGATTAATAGTAGTGAGTCACGTCAATGATTTCGGACAAACAAGGAGTAGTAGAGCAATTGGAAAAGTCGCAGACATCAGAATCGATCTTACCCGAGATATCGAACGAGCTTCTAAAGAAACGACTATCATCGTTTCAAAGAACAGATATTGCGGGCGCACTGGAATGGGAGGTGTGCTTACTTTTGACCCTATTACGTACACTCTCTCAGAAATAAAATCGGATAACGATAACTTTGCTGCAACTGAGGGAATAGCAGCATGAGTGACTTTACATCGTGGGAAGATCTAGACTTTTGGAGATCAAAGGAGTGGGAAGATGTCCAAATCAGACTGGATAATCTTGAGTCTCAGCGTTATTACTTTAATCCAAACAGGAGCGATCTGTTTTCTAGCCTTGACATTACACCATTTGATAAAGTTAGAGTTGCCATAATAGGACAAGATCCTTATCCTAATCCTCAATATGCTACAGGATTAGCCTTTAGTACTCCTAAAGATTGTATCAATAGTAAGGAATATCCATTCCCTCCTACCTTAGTTAATATTTTCAGAGAGTTACATAATGACTTACATTACGAATGGTTTGATAAAGAAGGTAAGAGATCTATCTTTCCTAAGTCTGGTAACTTAGAACCATGGGCTGAACAAGGAGTCTTACTGTGGAACACGATACCGACTTGTCTACAATTCTTGTCACTCTCACATCTACATTGGACTCAATGGCGGTCACTTACAGTCGAGATCGTTTCACGACTAAACAAAAAAGGCATCTGCTTCGTTCTATGCGGAAGTATTGCGCGAGAATTGAAAGAATATGTGGACGAGAAGTACTCAGACTTAATCGAAGTGAGTCATCCGAGTCCTAGAGGTTTCTGTGCAGGAGAACATCCATTCTCTGGTAGCAGGATGTTCAGCAGAGTTAATTCATTTTTATCTAAAGATAAGTTAGAGCCTATAGATTGGAAACTGTAACATAAGAAGGTCCGTAGTGCATTATTTTTATAGAGGTACTACCCTACCTGGGTACATAAAATAACTCACCAGTGAGCTTCCTACGAGCTCCTAGAGGCATTCTAGAAGGAGACAAGCATTGTCAATAACTGATACTGAAGATGAAAGAATGGATAAAGAAGAAGAGGTACGAAAGAAGCGTAAATCTTTAAGAGTAATTACCGGAGGTAAAGGACCACCTGATACTCCAGAAGAAGTAATAGATTGGTTATCTCCTATGAAGAGATTTACTATATTCTTAGCTTATTCTCCTAAGTTAGGTCTTGACTTATTAGAGTATCATGTTATAGTTAAGACTAAGAAATCAATTAAATTAGCTGTTAATGAAGGACAAGTCATTAGATGGGTAGATCCTAAAGATTTCTGTAAGAAGTTTATCTTACATGAGATTATACAGATACCTGTGGAGGATAAAGATGAATAGCTTAGAAAGATTGTTTAGTAATTCATCTTTAAAGTTCTGGTGTTGGAGTTGGTTATGTTCTAATAAAGAACATATGTCTTTACCTAATATATGGGATAAGAAGATTTGGAGATGTTGAAAAATGAGTAACGAAGATATTATAGACGAACAGGTATACAAAGAAGAAGATTATTTAATAGTGTTCTCAAGACGTCCTTTCGCCGAAGGATATAATGTCTATAAATTAGATAAAAAATTAGAAAGTGATAAACTACTATACAAGAAACATAATGATCTTTTATCTTGGTTTACATCTTTAGATGAAGCAAAAAAATATATTAGAAAAAATAAATGAGTAACATTATCGGACCTATTAATTTAAATGATTGGTATACTATGAGACAATTACTTAGTGATGTTAAGTGGATGAAGAACAGAGATTCTTATAAATTTAAGTCTGCTATAGATAAAGAAGAAGCTTACTATAACAAACTAAAGGTGCAGTATGTCTAAAATACAAAACCCTAAGAAACTTAAAGAAGACCTTCAAAAAGAATTTACAGAAGAATTATTTAAGATTGATGATTGGTATAGGTATTTAAGACGGCAACAAAGACTTGAGTCAAATAAACATCACTTTCCTGTAAAAGTATTTAAAGATGGAAGATGACTGATGAAATACATTAAGATACTTAATGCAATTAATAATTGATATTGAATGCGATAAATTAGAAAGTCCTACTAAGATATGGTGTGTCGTCTGTAAAGACACAGATACAGGAGAATATTATGTATTTAGAAATCTCCACGAAGATCAAACAGAGGTGGAGAAGTTTAAAACCTTGGTTAAAAGATGTACTAGATTGGTGGGGCACAACATTCTTGGTTATGATTACCCTGTCCTGTGTAATCTTATTAAGTTTTATGATTGCATTAGTCTTACCAATATTATTGATACCCTTATTATTTCTAAGTTATTTAACTATTCGCGCCAAGGACATTCAATAGAAGATTACGGAATTGAATTTAACTTACCTAAAGGAGAATTCAATGACTGGTCTAAGTTATCTGAAGAGATGGTTACGTATTGTATTAGGGACGTCGATATCTGTCAGCGTATTTATCTTAGCTATCTTGATAGCATCAATAATCCTAAGTACAGGAATGCTATTACTTGTGAACACAAGTTCCAAATCATTGTTAATTCTTTGCACAATAATGGGTTTTATTTTGATATTACAAAGTGTAATAAGTTACTGGAGAAAGTAACTTTAGAATTAAAGAATTTAGATGAAGAGATACTTAAATCCTTTCCTCCTCATCTTTCTTTAATAAGAGAAATACATCCAGAAAGAACTAAACATGGTACTTTACATCGCAAAGATTTCAGGTGGGTTCAAGATGGAGATCTTACAGAATTCAATGGATACCCTTTCTGTAGATGTGAATTCAAATCCTTTAATCCATCAAGCCACAGACAGATTGTGGACGTTCTTACAGGAGCAGGTTGGAAACCAACGGACAAGACTAAGACGCACGTAGAGTCTGATAGACAAGGTATAATTAGAGAAGATCTTAAGAAATATGGGTGGAAGATCAATGAAACTAATATCAGTTCACTACCCAGTGCTGCTCCAAGGTCAGCTAGAACTCTGGCCAGAAGAATTCTATTCGAGGCGAGAAGGAGAACTCTCACCGAATGGTCTAACCTATACAATCCATCTACCGGAAGAATACATGGAAGGTTTATTGCTATCGGTGCATGGACGCATCGTATGGCACACCAAAAACCTAATATGGCCAATATTCCGAACGAGTTGGACACTCAAGGGAAAGTCAAGTTACTTGGCGGGGAAATGCGCTCCTGCTTCTCTGCACATAAGAATAAACTGCTCGTTGGAGTTGACGCAGAAGGAATTCAGCTTAGAATATTTGCTCACTACATAGACGACCAGGAGTTCACAGATGCCATCGTTAAGGGTTCTAAACATGACGGAAGCGATCCGCACTCGCTTAACCAAAGAATTCTTGGAAGTATCTGTAAATCTAGAGCTGCTGCCAAAAGATTTATCTACGCTCTTCTTCTTGGAGCAGGGATTAAGAAACTGGCTGAAGTTCTCGACTCGAATGAAGACAAAACGAAAGAAGCTCTTGCTAATTTACTGGGACGATACGAAGGATTCGCTAGGCTCAAAAAGACTATTATTCCTAAAGATGCGAAGAGAGGCTATTTCTTTGGGCTGGATGGTAGGAAGGTTAACATCCTGGGAGAAACTGAAAGTGAAAGACGACACTTAGCTATGAGTGGTTATCTTCAGAACGGTGAAGTAGTTGTAATGAAGCATGCCACGATCCTGTGGTTAGAGAAAGTGTCGAAGCGTTTACGCGAGACGGAGGAGAAGAGATATGCAAACTTGGTATCAGATTCTACCATTCCTACATATAATGATAATCATTGGAATAATCTGGGGGATAGGACGTTTGGTACGAAGAAACCGATCTTAGTCAACTTAGTTCATGATGAATGGCAGACAGAAATGCCATCCAATGATCTAGAAGAAGCTCGTTGGATGGCTCAAATACAATGCGATGCATTGAGAGAGGTAGGTGAAATGTTTGGACTTAAGTGTCCTTTAGCAGGGAGTTACATGAATGATGGAAAAGAAACAATAGGAACAAACTGGAAGGTAACCCATTAATGAAATACAGAGTACATATTGAATATGAAGTACCTATGTTTGCTGAAGTAGATGTAGATGATGTTAAAGGACCGAATGACGCTGAGGTATTAGCCTTAGAACAATTCGAAGAGAATAATCCAGAGGCTCTTGAAGCTACGGTAGTCAGAGTTGAACTGATATAATGGCTACTAATAGCGTCTACTTACAAGGTAAAGCTAAATGGGTTAGGGTCGCTACACCAGATATGTACGGTAAGTACGCCATGGTGTTATATCCTAATGAAGAATCTCTAGATAAGATTAAGAAATTAAAGGAAATACAAACTATAAATGGAAGACAATATGAAGGATTAAAGAATAGGTTAAGGAGGGATGAGGACGGAGATAACATGGCCTTCGGTTGTCAAGCAGAGAAGATCATTAAAGGTGTGCGTAGATTATATGCTGCGCCTATGATAATCGATAAAGACAATCTACCTTATAACGTTAATGTTGGTAACGGTTCTGAAGTGACTATTAAATTAGAGACTTATAGTTATAGTCCTCCTGGAGCTAAGATGGGAGGAACAGCAGCTAGATTGGTTTCTATCAGAGTAGATAAATTAGTCCCTTATGAAGCAAATAGTAATAGGGAACCAAAGGAAATCAGAGGCTTTAATAAAGTGCCTGCTGATAATCCTGAATTCTAGGAGTAAAAACATGAATAAGTTCTGGTTAGCTTATGATCCTAGCTACGGTTATGTCCGTGGTGGAGGTATGGTCTACGATGGTTTAAATGGCTGGACTTCGTTAGATGCAGTTATTGATAGTGCTAAGAAGCATTCTGCTAAGCATCGTAACGATGTCTTCATTCTAGAAGCGATCAAGATGGTCTCCTTTCCGTTTCCGACGGATATGTTGGTTACCGACTTGGTTGTTGCGAATGATAACGAACCGGTTACTACAACCGAGAGTCTTACGATTGAGTTAGCTGCCTGATCTTACTGAGGAAAGGGAACTCTTATCTCCGTGGGAGTTCCCTATTCCTTTGACGGAGGATAATATGAAAAGACCTCCTATTAAGAACAAAGTAAAGAAATCTGATGGCTCTTTACCAATGACTGCTCATCAGAGACTGATTGAACGTCAGGTGAAAAACAATGTCCAAAAGAAGATACAATACCAAAGGATGTTGGATTTTAGAGATGCGTTCAACAAGGGTGCACAGATCCAAAGGTAAGAATAAAGGTAAAAGAATTAAGTATATTATTAAGTATAGATTAGTCTATTATAATAGACCCATCTACGCGGTGATGTGAACTGAACTAAGAGAAGTTCCTGAACGAAACGAAGTAGGGAGTTCTAAGATGAACGAGAAATTTTATGCAACGGTTGCTTTCAAAGCAATACAGGATAAAGACTTTCCTAAAAATATTCCTACTAATTGTAAGACAACATTAGTAGATGCTCATGGATACGCTGCTAAACAGTTAAATAGTGATAATACCATTACAAGAGTATTCGTCTGTCAGGTAATTGAAGTAGTAGAACGAGCTTCTCCTCCAATTACTATTCGACCCGCAGTCGAACGAGCTCAGAACAATACTGGCAGAGAATGGCCAGCAGAAGGTCCCAAAGATGATTTAATTGGGAAAGAATTCAGAACCGAGAGTAGTGGAGAATCATCCACTATTAACCGTGACTTCGAACACGGTTAAACTAACGTAGGAGTGATGACCTACCTCTCGTAAGCGCTCCTATGTGTAAGATGTACGGAAGGCATCTTCGTTTGGGATGAGTAACGTACTAGTCACTTGGACAGCATAGTGAATGAGAGCGCTGCATAGGCCCGTGCTATCTCCGACATGGAGGCTATAAATATCGGAGAGTAGGACTTAACCGGTACTTAGATCTATCCTCCGGTGACAGACGAGATCAGTCAGCTTAGTCCTGTTGGAATAAAGCCTGATAGAGTCCAACCCTTAAGGCATAGGGACGGCAAAGGATGGTGGTGTACCTGTGGTCAACTAGCTAACAGCTAGAGAAGCATAAGCAGGACCTATGATTAGTATCCTGATCTATTGTGTAGTAGGTCACTCCAAGTACGATCTAGTCATAGGGACAAGTAGGATCTAAGCCTTGATCTGGTACAGTGGCAGAAAAGCAACGGTACGCTCATGAGGACTCTAAATAAGAGTCGAACTCGGAATTGGTATAGAGCGAGTGCCATGTGATCGGATGCATATAGGGTGCAACCTATATATGTTGTAAGACCGAACAACCTGTGGTAGACTCAACAAGGATATGATCTGAAAAGGCTGAGCAGTAGCATCATTAACTAAGTAGACACTCTTCTGAAGAGTTGAAATCTTAGACTGTTGGACACCGTGGTCCCATTAGCCATTGGTTCAAAAGTTCCTCAGGTTGATGTCTCAGTATCGAATACTCTACAGGATCGCCGGTCTGTGCTGAACAGACGAAAGATCTAAAGAGACGCAGTGTCCAGTACACTGGTATAACCGGGAACTAGCCAATGTCTAGCCGGAACGCCCATTAAAACACTACTCAGTGGGAGTAAACCTGGAACAGACACGTCAGACCTCTCGATGTAGAGATCTTAAGAGTCAGAGTCTCAATGGCAGTCAACCATCGAGAGACTCCCAAGTCTCATGTCCGAGACTTTAACTAATGGAGGTGTAGTAACATGTTTATGTTAGTGCACTCTGGACAAATGAAACAACCACCTTAAGTTTGGGGGGACAAATCCCCCCGTTAGAAAATATATTTAATCCATTTAGAATGGAGGTTACAATGTATGGATACGGAAGTCCTTTCGGTCCACAACAAAGCCCTCTTCAACAGATGAAAGAAACAATAGACTTTTGGAAGACTGTTGAAAAGGAAATCAAAGACTCTGCCAAGAAACCAGAACCACCTAAGAAGAAGGATAAATGGTTGGAGATAGCACAGACATTTGTAACAATGGCTGCATTCGCTCCAATCGTAGGTTTTGGACAACTAATCTTATACTTACAACTTGCACATCAAGTAAAAGGAATGATACCATAAAAACAATCGATACTCTGGTTACCGATATACAATATCTATTGACAACCAGAGGCTGGTTCACTGATGAGCTAGCCCTGGATTTGTCTAATAACATAACCAAAAGATTACAATCTCAATATAACTATACATATAAACCTTCTTTAAGAATGTCTAAACTAGGGCCTGTCTGTCCTAAAGCTTTATGGCATTCGATACATACACCAGAGTTAGCAGAGCCTCTACCACCATGGGCAGAGTTCAAATATTCCTTTGGTCATATAATAGAGGCTCAAGCTATAGCTCTTGCCAAGGCTTCAGGACATACAGTTACGGGAGAGCAGGATGAACTTGTTCTCGATGGTATCCGCGGTCATAGAGACTGCATTATCGACGGCTACATTGTTGATGTTAAATCTTCCTCTAGCCGTGGGATGGATAAATTCAAAAGGAAAGATCAAACAACGCTTGACGATTGGGGCTATCTATCTCAACTTGACGCTTATATGGGCGCTAGTATTAACGACGATTTGGTACTGGTAAAAGATAAAGCATGCTTATTAATCATTGACAAACAACTAGGACATATGTTATTATATGAACATACATTACGAAAAGAGTTCATCAAAGAGAGAATTAGATTATATAAATCATATGCAAACTCTATTCAAGCTCCGAGATGTACCTGTAAAACAGTACCAGAAGGTAGATCTGGGAATATCGGTCTTGATACCAAAGCAAGCTACAGTGCCTACAAGAACACTTGTTTCCCTGGTCTCAGAACTTTTCTATACTCCGATGGACCTAAGTACCTTACCCACGTAGAAAGGAAACCTGATGTCATCGAGATCAATAGAGCTGGACAAGTCATACACTGATTACTTGTTTCAACCACATAATAATAACAGTCCGACTGACTGTAAACTATTAAACGGTTGGTGCGAATGTGAGAAACCTATTAGAGATTGTAAATATTTAAATGATGAAGATGAGAAACAAGATGTCTGATGTACTATTATTAACTCAATTAATCATAGAATATCTTAGCAACATCAATGCTGCTGGAGAATATGACGGTCAAGATAGTAGATTGTTATATCCAAATATGGATATGGATTTAATATTAGAATTAGCCCGTAAAGTACAACAACTAGAAGAAATGAGAATTAACAATATCTAAAAGAACTAGAAATAAATCAGAAGAATCTATAGCCAATCAGTTACGTCGAGCTAAGATTATATTTGAATACGAAACTGAAAAGATTCCTTATGTCTTAGCTCGACACTACCTTATAGACTTTAAGTTATATACCCCTTTAGGAAAGATATACATTGAATATAAAGGCTATCTAAGACCAGAGGATAAATGCAAACTGTTAGCAGTTAAGAGACAGCATCCTAATATAGATCTGAGAATAGTCTTTTATGAATATAAAGAGAAACAGATTAAATGGGCTATAAAGAATGGATTCAGATATGCCATCGGTAATGTTCCAGAAGATTGGTTATTAGGTTTATGAGGTACGTTATGGTTATCGTTGATCTTGTAGATAAACTACTTCATAGAATTATATGGTTTAGTTTAGGTGTTATCTCAGCATTAATATATGTTAACAGTATGTCCACATGTTTAGGTAAAGCCTGTATCTTAATGTACTCGACTCCATTTGATATTCATAAGTTATTCAACCAATGAGTAAGAATAAACATCCAACCAATAAAGCAGAAAGATTACGAATTGAACAAAAGAAGAAAGTCCGACGAGAGAGGCGCTTCCCTCAGCGACCCTCGACAGGAGATGAAGATGAAACCTCTGAAACCTGAGGCTATTAAATATCCGGACCACACAAAAGAATATCCTAAGATTATAGAAACTACTATAAGCATAGGACATATTAAAGATTTAATAGAAGATGAATTAAGAAGAAATAATTGGATTAAGAATGATGAAGATTTAGTCGATTTATCTTTCGGCCCCATACCTAAACCATGGGCTCAAAAGACAATGGTTAATGCTTATTTAAACTTAACCATGCCTCTTCACTATACATTAATGAAACAAGAACATGCCTCGCAAGAGGCTCGGCAACAGAAGAAATCAGAGGTTAAGTTTAGAATACATGAATAGAAACTATGAAAAAGAAACAAGATGGGAAGACACTCCAGCACAGGTACGCCGTAGAGAGGCACGCAATGCTGCTAGGGCACATGCTGAGAGATTGGGAAAAGTTACAAAAGGAGACCATAGAGAGTTGGATCATATTGGTTATCACCGAACTGGCTCGTTGGACAAGGTACCAACCCACGTCGTATCAGAGCACGCCAACAGAATCAGACAACCGCCGAGACACTGATATGTATTGTAGAGATGGAGTTTGGTTTGGACCTTTAACTCAATCAGACATTGAGTGGAATAAAAAGGTTAAAGAGTTCAATAAACAGGAGACTACCATGTGGTACAACATTAATGAAGATGTTAACGCTCAGAGCAAGAACTACTTCCTCCGAGAGCTGAACAATATCGTCACAAAGAAACAGAATGAAGCTGCCGTACGTTTCGGTATTGAGAGCCCGAGACCTAAGACTATGGCGGAAGCTGATGAATGGCTGAAGGCTGGTAAGTTCCGTCTCGGTGATTTAGATTTCGATATGAAGGAAATTGAATACAGTAATCCTTATCACTTGGCTGAGTGGTTACACTGGGTCGATCCGACTATAGTCAAAGATGAAGTTGGCTACAGTCAGTACGTGACTAAGCTTAGTGCAGAGACTAAGCGAATCGAGCGTATCCTCGTAGCCTGTCGTCTAGACCATGAGGATTTTTCTTACGATAGAGATGGCGATTCTGACTATAACGTCGTCATTGATGCCATCGAGCAGTTGGAGACTTGGAACTGGACACCTCCTGTTAAGGTGATTCCTCTTTCAACTACTGACTCTGAAACTGAAGTGGCACTCGCAGCGTAAATTAAAACTAATCTACGTCGAGAGTAGATCATCAGAGGTCGGGTCAGTATACCAAACTACAAGCGAGCTCTGATGTAAGAAACTAAAAGGGGTTCCCGCAAACTCCACATGACTTAGCCTCGGTAGGCTTACGCTTACCGAGGCTATTTTTATGTCTGCATGAAATTTTAACTATTATTTTGATTGTAAACGACTTCTAGATTTCTGATTAATCTTTTTCAGTTCTTTCTGTCTTTCACTCATACCCGATGTATTAGATCTAGTTTTAATAGGAGTATTCTTAGATCCTCCTAACTCTTTCTCCAAAGTCTGTCTCATTTCTTCTTTGAACCAATCTGGAGTATCTTCTTGACTGCCAAATCTAGACATAGAAGGATTTCTAGTTTTCTTATTCTTTAGATAATCTGCATAAGTATCTCCAAATCCTTCCTTAAGTCCTTTAAAGTAATCATCTAAAGGTATAGATTTAACTTCTTCTAGGGTCCATCCCCAAGGTACTTGTCTTAAGTCAGGATTCTTTTCTATAACATCTCTTAGTCTCTGTTCAAATACTTCTACAGGTAATCCAAATCTTTTAGGAGGTTCTTTAGACATAGAAGGAGAAGCATCAATTCTATTACCTTTCTCATCGAAGATAAGTTGGTGAGATCTCTGAATATCTTCTGTACTTGTAGCTAGAGACTCACGTCTCATTTCTTCAGTCATGCCTGCTCTAGCTTGAGTATTTCTAGCTTCGACCTCTGATGTTAACTGTCTATATATTCTTTGTTTAGGAGTTTCTCCCTTAACTCCTTCTTTACGCATTCTAGCTCCGAATTCTTTTACAAATGCTTCAGGAGCATCAGAAGGAACATTAAATGCAAAGCCTTCTTTATACTGAACCCAGTGTTGTAATTCGTGAAGTATAGCATCATGAATATCCATAGGATCTTTTAAAGCAGGATTAAGTTCAATATCTCCTGTAAATCTAGCATCAGTAGTATTAGGTAATTTAGGATTATATAAGACTTTTATATCTTTAGCTTCAGGATATACATTAAAAAAATCAGGATGATGAAAGACCCACTCCAAAGGAAGTACATGATCTTTTAAAAGCTTTTCATTAACCACTTGAGAAGGTAAATCACTAATCTCTTGACGTAGCTTACTATCTGCACCACGTTCTACTCCAGTCAGAGCTTTAACTTCTGCAGGAGATAAACCTTGTTTCATAAGTCCTTGAGCAAATAATCGCTTACCTAATGAAGGAGCAATAAACATTCCTTCCTGAGGACCAATCATATTCTCTGGATGTTTAAGAATATCTAATAAATTCTCTTTAAGATTTCCACTTGCATTCATTACATAATCAGTCAAAGCATCTCTAAACTTCTTTAGATATGGCTGTACTTCTTTCTGAAAAGGAAGATTATCCTTTCCCTTCATAATAGTAGAATCAGGTTCCATAGTCATCTTACGTACTGAACCTGGTTGGTCTGTATCTTCAAATAACTTAGATAAATCTAGACTAGGATTATCTTGTCCAGTCTTCTCCCAACCTTCTAAGGAACTCTCGACCATATGGTGAGTTACTATACCTAACTTCTTATCCTTATTAGCTAAGATAGCTTCTCTAATACCTTCGAATGCTCTATCTTTAAATTCATTATAAGACTCTCCACCAGGTACTTTCTCATCTGGTTTATTCTCTGCATAATCTTGTAATGTATCGTTATTACCTTCACAAGGTTTACCTTCAAAGTTACCTACATTCCAAGTCTTTAACTTATCGCTGACTGTGATAGGTATTCCCAACTCTTTACCAATGATCTGGGATGTTTCTTTTGCTCTGGCTAGGGGTGAGGTCACCAATGACTCAATACCTTTACTACGGAGCTCCTCAGCGGCGTCTAGGGCATGTTTACGACCTTCATCACTTAACTTAACATCATCCTGAGTTCCACGAATCTTATCTTCTTCATTCTCTTCTGTAGTACCATGTCTGATGATATGAATATCTTTAGGTTCTTCTAAACCTCCTTGAGAAGATCCAGTCTCAGATTCACCTTCATTCATATGAGGAGTAATAGTTAAACGTAATGGCTGCTGTTGATGACTATCAGCTACTTGCTCATACTCATTATCAAACCAACGACCATCACCAAAAGAGATTCCCATTACTGCCCTGTTTCTTTCTCTCTCTTTTGATATTTCTCTTTAGCCATTCTCTTAAAGTTCTCTTCATTCTCTTTCTGTTTAGCTATAGAGTTATATATACCTGTAATAAGAGGGTCAGTATGCACACCAAACTGTTGTAGACGATTAAGTAAGTAAGTATTGACATCTGAACCTTCAGTCTCAGCTATAGACTTAATATTGTGAAGACCATAGTTAATTCTATTTACATTCTTTCTGACTCCATCAAACATAGGATCATTAGGGGCATCTACTTTAAGTTCATGAGCAGCAGTATCCCAACCTATGGAGAAGTTACGTCTCTGAGCTAGATTAGCTGTATCTCCTCCTGAAAAAGGAGAAGGCTTCATAAGTATGTTCTGTTCAGCTACTAATTGTCTTAAGTTGTCTGCAAATATATGATCTCCGAAAGAACGTTCAGCCCAATCTTTAGCATTACGCCATAGAGGATTACCAGGATTCTGACCACTTAGTTGCCAGACTCTTTGAAGCATACTAGGATCAGATAACCTACCAAAGATAGAAAGATTATCTCCGTTGTTCTTCTCAAACTTACTGACTATACCTAAGTTCTGAGAACTATAAACCTTATTAGCAATATTCTCTGCAATGTTATCTGGAGTCTTAGGATCAGCTAACTTTTCTACATTGCTTATTAATTCATTAGAACTCTTAGCTTTAACACTAGGAGAAATATCTGGAGCGTTACTAATATCAGCTATAGTATCAGCTATAGATTTTGAAGAAGCTCCTGTAAACATCTCCATGGCTTTCTTCTGTAAGAAGACAGGCATACCGCCTGGAAGTTTAGATACTGGACCAGTCAGAGAAGCAGTTGTGAAATCTTTAGCAAATTGAGGAGCTGAAGATCCGAATGCTTCGTATAATCTTAAGGTCGGACCTATGTCTTTATCATTTAAAAGACTTAATCTAGCTTGAGAATTTATAGCTTTAGCGGCATTATCTACACCATGAATAGCACTATAATCTCCATTGGTAAGAAGTCTCTGTCTACCTTTAAAATACTCTGCTCCTGCTTCTATTCGATTATTAGTCTCAGATGGACCTAAGATAGTCGCTAAAGATTTACCATTAATACCATTCTTAGGATTATTAAGATCTCTCATAATATCAGTTCTATAAGCTTGTTCTTGACCTGCTATCTCCTGACTAGCTTTAAGAACAGCATCAGGATTTACAGTTTCACCTCTACCAATACGACCTACTATATCTTCTACTTGACCTTTAGGAGTAAACAAAGAATTAGCATGGGTATATGATGCTTGGTTAATAAGACCATCCATCATATTAGGAGCATTTCTTTTCTCACTCTCGATACCATACCCTTCTTCTTCAGAAGAAAACTGTCTCTGTTTATGAATACCCATAAAAGCAGTATTCTGAGCTATAAATAATCTAGCTTCTGGAAGAGATCTTTGACCTGCTCTAAGTTGATTATGGAATGAAGCTAAGGCTAAACCTCCAATACCTTCATCCTCTAACCTTCTGAACTGTCCATCTACCTCTTCTAATTCTTTCTGTTTAGCTGCTTGAGTAGCATTGAGATCAGCTACAAGAGAATTCTTATAACTGTTAGCTATATTTTTACCAGTAATACGCTCTGATTCTTGATCTATATAGTTTCTATATTGAGGCCATTGAGCTCTAAGATCTTTAAGAATCTGGTATTGTTTACCTAATGTTTGAGTCTCTGTAATCTTACCATTATCTCTAGCTTCTTGATGAGTTTGTACTGATTTAATACCTTGACTAATAGATGTAGGAACTGAAGCAGTCCCTTGTTTAGTTAAGACATCAGTATCCTGATCAGCTTGTCCGTAAGATTTAGCATCTGTAACAGCATTCTTATCTGATTCTAGAGTAGAGATATTCTCTTCATCAACATTCTGCATCTTCTCCAGTTCAGGTTTAAGAACAATATCTTTAATTCCTGTATCAGTTACTTTACCTGTCTCTCCTAAAGTATCTCCTAATACTTTAAAGGCTTCTCCTTTAGATTTATCTGCAGCAGGTTCTGGAACAGGCTTAGATAAATGTAAATAGAAAGGATCTGGAGTCTGGGGTACTTGAGGAGCAAACGTAGCCATTAACGTCCTCTACCTTGATAGAATTGAACTGCTCTTGTATATGCTTCCATCTTGCCTTCTTTCTGAGCATTGGGTAGATTCTTCATATAGAAATCCCAATTAAGTCTTTGTATTAATGTTTCATTACCTTGGATAGATTCTGTCAGAGCCTCAGCATATTTATCTTCTGGATATCCATTAGCTATTAAGGAAGCATTCGCTTGTTTAAACTCTTCTCTAGCTAACTCAGGATTATGTTCTTGATCTATAAGAAACCTATGGAAATATTTAACAAACTCTTTCTTACCGTATTCTTCTTGAGCTTTACGATCAGCTAGAGACCAGGTAACTTTATTTATATCTGCTACTTGCTGTGGCTGTAATCCAGTTATACCCATAAAGATAGCATTGGCAGGAGATGTATTATCCATGTAAGTTTCATTACGAGACATCCATCTACCAGTATTAAGAGCATACCTTACTTTCCATGAATTACTGAAAGAAGATACAGTTCTAAAAGGGTCTACAAAGTTATTAGCTGTTAAAGGAAATGCTTCATTATCTTGTCTTAAGAAGGATACCATGGCTGCTCTGAAACCATCTCCTAGTTGATATGCACTAGCTAACGTAGAGAAAGATGCACCTCCTACAATATTCCACCAACCTTTATCTCCGACTAGAACGTCTCTGATGACATCTGGACCAGGAGTACCATATCTCTGACCTACGTCATAAACATTACCAGTGGCCATCTGACCAAAGAATGCAGGCAATCCTTCCATAATAGCAGTCTGATACCATTTATCTCCGACTACATAACCGTTCTCTATTCCTGCTTTTCTAAACCATTGATCTATAGGAAGACCTACAATACCTGTAGCAGTAGGTAAACCGAAAGCAACAGCGAATGTTCCTAACAATCTAGCTCTATTGACAACACGTTCTGAAGTAGTCCCAGCTAAACGTTTACCTCCGAAGAGTTCTGCTAATCTTAATTGATAGCCTAAGAACTGAGTCGGGAAAGATCCTATGCCGTATTGAATTCTAGATTTAGAAGCTCTGGACATATTACCTGATAGTAAGTCAGCTCTATCCAGAATAACTGCTCTATCTGAATTAGTAATACGTCCAGTAGGATGCAAGTCTCTCCATTCTTTATGAGCTATATAATAAGCTCCAAACCTAGAGTGTTGCTCAGCTCCTCTAAAGAACATACTACCTAAATCTAAGAAGTTATTAACACCGTTGGATATTAATTTAGGAGCATAATGATTATCATATAAGATGTGAGAAGAACCGACATTAAACATTCCAGTATTATTACCAAACTCTCTAGCTTCTTCCCATTCACCTGGTCTAAATCCAAACTTCTCGGCTATTCTTCCTAAAGCACTAATAATCTCAGGATTAGAGTTAAGTCTTCCATATTGATGTAGTAAAGCACCAACCATTCCTTGTCCTGCTCTATCCCAACCAGCTATACCAGCCATAGTCACATAATTCATAGATTGAACTAATATTTGAGCAGGAGAGAATAGACCTATGACTGCATGATAAGTAGCATAGTTTAAGAAATCTATCGGTTTAGTCAGATTAGCTACAGCCCAGGAAGGAGCTAATATTATACCTTTAGTTAATTGATTTCCTCCAGGTCCGAACTTAATGTACATACTATCAGCTATGTTCTGAGATAACTGTTCTAACATATTCTGAAAGTTAGATGGAGTACCTAAGAATTGTTTAATCTTGAATCTAGCATCTTCCAACTGTCTTACTTTAAGAGGATTATTCTTCATAGCATCATTCTTGAACTCCATGTGATGGAAAGCCCAGAATGGAGAAGACTTCCATGAATCTTCTTTATCCATCTTAAGAAGATCAGAAGCTTCTTTAAGCCAATGTTCTACAGCGTAGATTTTATAATCATCCATAAATGTAGAACTAACTATATCTTTAATACCTCTATTAAGAGTAGTAATAGGATCGACTAACTCTGCTGGTTCATATTGCCATAAAGGATTACGTACAGTTCCGGTGTCTCTGACAGCATATAAGTCATAAGCATCACGTTCTTGAGTATACTTAACTTGATACTGTCTGGCATCAGAACCTTCTCTAGTTCCATCTTTAAACCTAGGGTTACCCGTAGGAGTTGAACCATAATAAGCTCTACTCTGAATTCCTGGATCTTGGTCTATTACAGTACTTCCCTTAGGAATTACCATAATAGGTTCACGCCTATTAAGACGAGGAGGAATTAAATCACCATTAGAATTACGTTTAGCATTAAACCAGCTCTTTATTTCTTTAAAAGGAATGGCTGGTATTTTAGTTTGAGCTACAGCTTTAGCTGCAGCCTCATCTTTATTAAGAATAGCTATACGTACTTCATCTAAAGCTTGAGCTACTTGTCTACCTTGTTCATGACTAAGAGCAGCCATGATGGTATTATCACCTTCATAGACATGCTTCTTATAAGCATTATCCCAACCTACTCTACCTTGTTTAATATAAAAATCATAATCATAATCAAAATGACCGCCACCACGTCTAGATAGATTGCTAAATGGTAAAGGTTTATTTTCAGCTCCTCTTGTGTTTGAAGTAACTACATATCTAATACGAGAATTATCATCATCTAAGAACTTCTGTAAAGGTCTAGTCTCAGGATCATATATTCTATAGACTTGTCTAGTACCTGCTTGAATATCATCTCTAATCTGATTTACAAACTTAGGAGCAAATCCTCTACCCCCTACAGTACCAATCTTATGAGTACCTTGAGAATCTCCTAATACTAGAATAGGATCCTGACCAATAGGAAATACACTCTGTTTAATAGCTGGGACAAACCCTGACTTAAGTTCTTCTCCATAGTGTCCTAAAGAAGAAAATTGCCAATGCTCTGTACCTAACCTAGACATATTCCTATATAAACCCATATCACGTAAGATAGCATCCATCTCAGTCATACGAAAGAATGTAAAGTAAGCTTGTGTTTCTCCTATGGAAGGAGGTCTACCAAAGTTAGTTTGATAGTAATTTCCTAATTCAGCAGGAGATAAGAAAGAGTATCCTCTCTGTTGAGTCATAGGATCATATGTATATCTAGACTCATTTATAGCTTTAGCCCATTGATCATATCTCTCACGTTTAGGAGTACCAGGTAAAGCCCATCTAGTAAGAGCCCTAATAGATTTCATTTCTTCTTTAGCTACTTTAAGTAAATTAGACCCACCGTAGGCAGCTACCTTACGGTTAAGTCTATGTTCTAAAGATAGAGTTTCATCTGGAGTTCTTAAGAATCCTAAGAAAGCATTAACATAACTATCTGGAGATTTAGATGTGGTAGTTTTTAATAAGAAATCTCTAGATACTTTGGACGTCTCATTTAAAGGTTTAGTCAGTTCAATAGTATAACCTGTTCCTCTATTTTTAATTACAGGATCGACCAGACCATATAGATTAGCTACTCCTTTAGCTTCTTCTTCAGAAGAAAAGTACTCTGCTGTATGTCTACCTAAGTTAATTACAATATCATGAACGTTAGGAACTTCTCTTCCTATGCTAGCAGTTATGAACTTTACTCCACCGACATCGGTTAATCCTTCTAAATGTAAGAAGGAGTTCATATCTATAATTGAATTGCGAAGACCTGGATAATCATTTAAAAACTCTTCTTTGATAGCTCTAATACCATCCTGAGTAGCTATTACTTCTGGTATACGTTCTACACGCATACGATTCAATATAGCTGTCCTAAGATTATCATAGAAGATACCAGATTTCTCTTGAATACGATTAACTACTTCCTGTCCATAGTTACCAAAAGTAGCTCTCATATTATCTTGCTGAGCTTTAAGGAAAGACATCTGCTTATTAAGAGCCATCTCTTCTAGATTAGCAGTACCTGCTGCCACACCCATAGCATTAGCGGTAGATTGTTGTACAGCAGCTTCTCCTAGATCTCCTGCAGCAGCATGAGCTACTACTTGGACAGGAGCTTTCTGAGCTCCTATAGAAGACTGAGCCATCTGTTTAGTAATATCTTGTATCTCTCTACGACCTAATTCTTTAGTAGCTAGACCACGAATAACTTTAATAGTTCCTTTAGCTGTACCATAGATACCTGATGCATCTAATAAAGTAAAAGCATTATTAAATGTAGTTTCAGACATAGATTGACCTTCAACAGCATGAGCAAACATCACAGCTTGTTGAGGATCTTTATTTAAAAGACGATTGAAATTACTATCAAACCAATCTTTGAATTGAGGATCAGGAAGATCTAAACCAGCTACAGCAAGATTATTTAACTGAGTTCCAAGTAATCCTTGGAACATAGATTCTCCACTAGGAGTAGCCATTCTCTGATTATACTCTACATAACCAGGAATCATTTCTTTAGCTCTATCTATTACATCTCCAAAATAAGATTGAGCTCTAGATTTAGCCTCTGCATTCTCTCTATTAGTTCTAGCATATTCTGCTTGTTGCATACGCCTTGAACCTACGTTCTCGGTAGCTTGAACTAATTGAGGATATTGAGTAGCTACGTCATCATACCAAGAACCAGGAAACCCAGGAGCACTGCGAAGAGTATCCATATAGCGCCTGGAGTAATTGTCTTCAAAGACTGATCTAGGATCAGCAGAAGGAACATTTATAAAATTCTGTAAGTTATCTAGATCTTCTGGTGTTAAAGCATCTCCCTTAGACGTAGCGAAGTCCTGGATACGTTTATAACGATTCAAGGTATTCTGATAGTCTAAGGTAGTAGAGATCTCTCTACGAGTCTGTAACTCTTGTCCATTGGATATTGAACGGTAGTAATCTGGATAGGTTTTCTCTGGTATTTTCTGAGTTAGACCAAACGTAGCTTTAGAAGCTCTTTTAGTGGCTATGTCTTCAGAGACAGGAATACTATCTTGAGGAGTTAAATTAATTAAAGGAGTCTGTTGCTCTTCTTCAGGTTGGTCTAAAGAGATAGGCTGAGCTTCAGCCATTACTTACCACCTCCAAATAATGGAAGACTTCCTAAACCTAAGACACTCTTTCCTAAACTCATTAAACCTGCACCTTCGGCTTCTTGACCTTTGTACTTAGCTTCAGTTATTCTAGCATCAGATATCTCAGCATTAATATCGAATATGTTTCTACCAATCTGAAGATTCTGACTTATACCTAACAAATTGGTTCCAGATTGACCAGAGATAGAACCATATCCACCTTGTAGACCTGAACCAAACTGAGCACCTTGAGTAGTCGCATTCTCTAGAGCCATAGATCTAGCTCTCTGAGCATTACGTGTTACTTCCAAAGAAGATCTTTGAGCACTTAATTCCATGGCTTGTCTACGTTGAGATTCTGCTTGTTTCTCGTATCCAACAATCTCAGCTTCAGTCTTAGCTACATTCTTTTCTGCTCCCATAGACTCTAGACCTCCGGCTATACCTAAACCTATGCCGGCTACTCCGAAGACAGTTGATAACATTACATATGCTCCTGTACATTCTCTAAGATAGACCATCCCATTATATCGAATGGTTTCTTAGTCACAGATGATATTTGAAACTGAAGAACTAATCCTCTACCTCGTATTCTGTGTCTACGAAACAGTCGACTAAAGTTAGTTGTATTTAAGAAATTATTTATTATTTGAGGAACTCCAAACTTATTGGAGTTTCTGTTAATTGCGTAATCCCATATACCCTGTATTTGATATGAAGTATTGGCACTGTTGTTAGAATATATATAAACATACTGAGGTTGAAATTTAGTTACAGCTTTACCAGATAGTTTATATCCAGTTACAAAGTTACTAACATAATCTAAAGATACTCCAGAAGTAACCCAATCTATAAACGTAGGATCTCTTTCTTCTGAGAAAGTAAAGTTATATGTATTAGGTATCTGTTGAGAAGTTATATATTTAAATACAGGATTAGGAGATGAACTTCCACCTGGACCTGCTACATAGTTAATACCATGAATATAGGGAGAATTAGTAGCTGTAGATATCTGATATAGATAGAAAGCTTTAGTAGCTATATTAAAGTTTATAATACTATCAAATTGATATCTATCAGTTACATTAGATTCATTTGTACTTCTGTAACAGAATTGAACTATGTAGTCTAAAGGATGATAATCTCCTCTTGCAAACTTCTTGCTTTGCAGCGGTATGCTTGCGTAAAAGGATAGAATAGTTCCTAGACATAAATTCTGAACATCTAAGTTAATATCTGGACTTCTAATAGAACTGGAGTTCTGTCTAACAGTAACATAATAAATACCTTCTTCATTCCAAAACATAGGCCAACCCTGTACATTAACTGATCTGGTAGGAGATATACTTTGAATATTAGATATCTTACTTACTGAATAATCACTAGCAGAGAAGGCTACTCCACTTCCTCCGGATATATAATATACGCCATTAGCAGCTCTAACAATAATACCCGTCTGAATAGGGAATAGTTCATATATAGACCCAGCTCCTTGAATTGTTATAACCCCTCCGTCTGTAGGTAATATATCAAATAGATTCTGAGCTGTAGGATCATTAACTTGATAAGCTTTACCAAACTTAGATGTATCTGTAACTACTTGAGAGAAATAAATATTCTCTGTCCATGTATAATATGGTTCATCTCCAGTAGGTTGCTGAGAAGCATTTACACCTGCATAGAATAATCTACCTTGAAACCAAGTACCTACTGTAGGTCTAAGAGGAGTAGTAACGGTAGTTAAACCACTTATGCTAGAAACAGCTGATCTATCTTGTATAAAAGCATTTATTATAAAAGAACCTTTAGGAGCAGGACCGATTGGCTGTTGAACATTAGCAATAGTAGTTGTAGGATTGAACAGATTAGTACTATCTTTATACAACCACCAAACATCTGAATTAGATGGATAATTTCCTATAGCAGAAAACCAAGAATTTATGAAACCTACATTAATTAAAGACATTGAGATGGCTTCGTTACTAGTCTGAAAGAAATTACCTCCTGACCAGAAACCGAATGCAGTTCTACTACAATCGTAACTTATAGTTCCAACTATAATAGTCACAGTGTTAAAAGGAGTTACATAATTATTCACAACTCCAGTGACTGTGGCGGATAAGTTTTGATTATTATTATTAGCACCTACTATAGCAGCTCCAGGAATATTAACTTTAATAACACTTCCGTTTGTGAGGGTAGTAGTATTAGTTTGTGATGATATCGTCATGGTCCAACTATTACCTATACAAGGTAAAGTTAGGCCAAAGTTATTAGCATTACCTGTACCTGTCCAAGCAGACCCTTGAGTCCAGCCTTGATTAATTAAATTGTATTTATGTTCTGCAGTTAGTGTAGTAGGTCTGAAGTTATCCGCTATTCCAGGTTCAGGTATACCTGCAAAGTCTCTTATCTGAATAGTAATAGCTTTAGCTGTTATAACGCCGGCATTAAATATACAGAAGATAGAATCTATGTTTGTATGGAAGACAAATAAATAACCATTACCATCAGTAAATTGACATTCTATTGTAGAGTTGAAAACAGTTCCCGGAGAAACAAAACTAGATAAATTAACAAAAGAAGTTAATTTAGTACTGGATAAAGGATTAAGTATAGTTGCGTTAGTCGATTGAAAGAAGAATAAAGTTACTCCTACCTGTAGGACTATTATCTGAGTATTACCATCCCCACCAACATTATTCCACTTATAAGTGTTAATAGCAACATTAGTTCTATCAATGTTGAGATTGAGAACAGCGTTCGCTTCATAATCAAATCCTTCTCTACGTAAGACATCCCCAATAATAGTGAAAACGCAATTCTCAGTCTGAGTACATGCGTTTTCAGGAAAGTTTAGACCAGTGAATTCAGTCTTAAGACCACCAGTAAAGTTATTCTGTACGCTAGGATTTAGGGCCATACATCAATTATTTCTTTAACTTTCATTCCTCTACGTTCAATATATTCTTTAACATGTTTTAGAAGAAGATTAAAATTAGTGAAGGATATATTCTTAAGAGGACCAGGAAGAAAACCATGTTCGTATTTTAGAGTCCATAAGTTATTAGGAAGTAAAATAGCATGTAGATTATTATTAACATCTACTAAACTATCGTTAGCTTTCTTTCCATCTAATACTTCCAACATCAGAATACGATCATCTGATGTCATCTTAGTTCTATCCGGCGAGATAGCCGCCAAAGAAGCGATCATTTGTATCCCTCATTCCTGAATATCCACCTGTTCCAGCACGTCTACCGAAATTAGGCAATTGATTAAAATACGTAGGTTTATTTGTTAAGGATTTAGTCTTCTCTACATTAACCCATTGACGTTTAGATTCCTGTTCAGCCTTCTGATGAGGCATCTGTTTAAGTTCATAGAAAGCTAAAGACTTAGCTTCATTCAATAGTAATTGAAATTGTTTACCATCCATTACTGGAATGAAGTTATCTTGCATCAAGAAAGTAGGAACTAATTGTCCATAACCTTGAGTCTTAGACGCTTGTAAAGTACTATCTTGAGACTTATCAAATGAATCAAATACTATGTAGAAATTCTCCAGAACAGTACAATATTGAGGTTGATGGTCTGTTTTGTAGTAAAATAGAAAGTTCTCTTCGTTGACTCTAAAGTTAAATGAATTGACATTATTATCCGTAGGATTAAATGAACTAGTCATATCTAGAAACTGTTGAACAGGAATTATAGTTACATACTGATATCCTGGAATAGCTCCTATTCCTACTGTAGACTGTAAAGTCCAGACACTAAATGTACCTGCACCTCCTATAGCACTTACATTAAGAATCAACGTAGTACCTACATAACTAAAGACAGTCCCTAACATAGTGTTAACACCACCATTAGAAGCTTGTACTTGTTGTCCTACAAATGCAGGTAGATTAGCACCGACTGTAAATGTCTGTAATCCTGTACCTATGGTATTAGTTGTAGTAGATGAGGTAGTCCAATTACTAGTAATAAGATCTGTATTAAGACCATGACTAAAGGCTCCGAACTGAGTTGTAAACTGAGTACCTTGGAAGGGATTAGTATTGAAATACTTAAGCCATTCCATCTTAGCAATGTTATCAGGTCTAGTCATCATTACTGGCTGAGTAGCATCAGTAAAAGGATTAAGTTGAAATAGTTCAAATTGATCAGGTAGCCCAGCTCTATTAATTACATTGAAGTAAGTCGTCTGAAGTATAGTAGCTATTTGCATAGCCTCTGTAGTATCTCCTATAGAGTTTACTTCATCAGAAGACATAGAACTTAATATATTCTGCACTAACTGCAGTAAAGTCATCTTTTGCATTATTGTTTCATAAACTCTTTAGCAGTACCTACAATGGTGTTATGTAAGAAATAGAAACCTATAGTTACCATAATTACATTCCAAAGATCAGGACTGATAACTGTATTAGCTTCATACCAAGCAAATCCTTTATCCCATATAAATACTTTAGCTAATATAAAAGCAGGACCTGCTGCAAGAATAGTACGCATAGTAAGATCTAAGTTACTGTGTGTACTATCTGCAATAAGAACATCTCGTTGAGATTCTAAAGTCTTAATACGCTCTTCAATCTCTACTTTCTCTTGATCGGTAGCAGCAGTTATATGGGCTATTCTCTCATTAGAGATAGCTGTAGTAATTCCATTAACCGTAGTAAAGATACCTGGCAATAAGCCTAGGATTGCGGTTAACATTAAGGTAACTTAGCTTTAATAGCCGTTACATCTGATTTTAAGGTATTAACTTCTGTAACGATCCCGTTCTTGAGACCGACGAAGGTATACTTACCTCCGAGCCAACCGACGACAAAACCTGCTACGGTTCCAATCGGAGTTGCATATTCTAAGAATGTAGNCCACATATTATTTTCCTTTCATTAAGGTTGTTAGAAGGCTAACCAGATAGCCCCAGAAGCTCGTAGGAACGTCACTGGTAGGTTTTGTAGAGGTGTCAGGTAGGGTAGTGGCTTGAGATAGGAAAAGCTTCTCCTCGACCTTCCTACGACGGATTAGACCTGCTAGTGTTCTACCCCCAGCTTTATCATATAATAACAGATGATCTGCAGCTTCTGTATACTTACCTTCGTTTAAAAGAGGTAAGGCAGAAGAGTGTCCTAAAGCTCCTGTATTGAATTGGAATGAAACAAGAGCATCAAACTGATTTTGATTCAGAGGAACTTTAACAAGAGTATTTACTTCTTGTTCGACTCGTCCGAGATCTTGTCCGAGGATTCTATCCGCGTCAGACTGTGTAAGTACTTGCCCAAGAAATACGCTAGGATCGCCAGCAGCACTGGTATGCCCATAACCAATAGTAAGAGTCCCATGAACTGTATCTCCTGGATTTACTACATGATCGTTGTAATCATCATAAGATTGAAGAATTAATCCTTCAAAAGATTCAATCAGACTTCTTCCGTTTAGACTTGTCTTCATCATTAAGTTTATTTACTTCCTGTTGTAATTGTTCTACTTGAGCTTGTAAAGAAATCATATTAAACATAAGATCTCCTAATATAGATTTAATCTTCTGTTCCATTAGGTTATCGTATTAAATGCAGTCCAACCAGTAGTTCCGTTGGTATTGATATACATACGAGCATTAATAGCACCATCAGATCTAAGATAAATAGATCCTTGAGCAGCACTTAATGTAGGAGCACCTGAACCAAAGAAGATACCAAAGTTAGTTGTACTTGAAAATAGATAACCTACGGCGGCTGTACCACCTGCAGGAATAGCTGTTCCATTGGCAATCTGAGCATTACTAGCAGAAAGAACATTTCCACCACCACCTACTGAGAAACCAGGACTCTTAAATGCTGAACCAGAGATAGTAGCATTACTAAGATCTATACCGTTGGTAATAGTAGGTGAACCTTGTATATTTAATACAGTAGCTGAAGTAGCTAAAGGTTGAGCACCTAAGACATTACTAATTAATATAGCATTCTTACCACCGGCTGCAGCTCCTGTTTCTGCTGAAATAAGTATAGCGGCATCAGTGGTGAAGCCTTGAATTGCATCTGAAGCTCCATATGCTAATGTATGGATAGTCTTAGTAGTTACAGAAGCTCCTGATTGAATGAAGATTTGATCATATAAAGCAGAACATTGTGAGAAATTACTAGTAGCTCCACTAGTGAGAACTCCTAAGAAATTACCTCCATACATTCTACCACCAGCAGCACCATCAGATGTATTAGCTTGCCCTTGTCCTAAGACAGCAGCATAGAATCTAACACCATTGGTAGCTGCAGTAGGAGAAGTCATGGTAAGTTCAGAACTTAATCCAATTCGACCTCCAAAACAATTGGTACCACCGAAGGCTTGGTTAATAAGAAGACCTAAAGAAAAGCTTGTAGTATTGTTATTACCACAGTTTACATTATCTCCCGTTATATTTAAAAGATTGTAATACTGTTGTAAGCCAGTACCTTGATTAGCTGTACCTGCTCCAGTAGAAGTAGTTTGTAAAGCTATTGCATTAGTAGCTGCCGTAGGAACTAACTGTAAGCCTAATAAAGCTGGAATAGTTAAAGCAGAAGAAGGTCCTGAAACACTGGAATTATTTCCTAAGACAGATCTACCTGCCATTGTAAATGTAGGTAAAGAAGCAAAATTAACTGTTCCATTCATAGTAACTGTATTAGTAAAAGTATTAGAAGGACCAGTAAAACTATTAGTACCTGAATAAGTATTATTACCAGACTCAGTATTATTAGTATTTAAAAGACCTACTACAGCTCCTGAAGTACCTACTGCAGGAACAGTAATAGTAGGATTAGTTACGACATCTACTAATCTAGCTGGAGAATTAACAGTAGCAGGAGAAGGTAAATTCAACACCTGAAAACTATTCATATCTAAAGTAGCAAACATCTGATTAGGAGTAGTACCATCTCTAGATAGCGTATTATCAAAAGCAGTAGTAATTAAAGCATTGTTATTATTAATGGTAGTCAGTAAACTATTATCAATGTTTCCTACACTACCTAGAGTGATTTTGTCTGCCATTAGGAATAGACTACATAAGCTTCAGAACCAGAAGTAACATTAGTTAACCTAAATAAGCAATATTTAGACGCATTAGCAGAGATAATACGAGCAGCGGCTAATTGATTTGCATCATAACTACCCCCTGCACCTGCAGCTAACGTAAGAGCATTAGCATTATTTCCATTTATAATTAAACAAGAGATATAATCTCCAACGACAGCACCAGCAGTCACTGCATTAACACCTGCTACAATATTTACAGCAGTATCAAAAGTACCAGTAATAGCTGCAGTAGGATTAGCAACTATAATACCTGTTAAAAGATTACCTGCTGTGAAAGTAAAACTAGTACCGGAAGTAACACTTACTGGGGTACCGGTACCATCAATGTAATTAGTTCCAAACGGATTAGATGGAAAAGTAGTTGCTCCTACTGTAATAGGAGTCTTTGTGGCACGAACGCGAGTATTGTTGATACTATCGTCCAATCCTGCCATATCTACAAGTCGAGCTTGATCAACAACAGCCATTTATTTATCCTTTCTATACAGTGGGGGTCCGAAGACCCCACACCATAAATCATTATTAGAAACTAATGTTTCCATAGATTGTGTATCTAACGCGAAGTTTGATCAACCCGTTAGTAAATGCACCTGTAGCGATAGTGCTAATCCACGCTGTATTAGGCAGCGGAGTAATAGCATTAGTCACTAAAGGAGTATTACCTAACCATGCACCACTTGTTCCAACTGCAGTTGCAGTATCCCATCGCAAACCAGTAGTAGAAGGTACGGTAAACGTAACCCTCTGACCAGCAGTCATATTAGCGATAGCTAAAGTAGTGATTAATTGAGCACCTGGATTAGGCGTAGCCTGTACAAATGTAGAACTAGGAGAACCTGGAGAAGTTACAACTAATCCGACTGCAATGCTCGTACCACCAGTAGCGGTAATTAAATTCTCAGCAGTAACTTCTTCAATGAAGATATTAGTATTATTGAAGACTAAATTACCACCAGTCGTAGTAACGATTGGAGCAGTGATTTGTAAAGGAAAGAGAACGTTAGGAGAGGTGATTCCCGCTGCAGCAAAGTTACCAGTTCCAGAGAACGTGGTAGGTGGAGCTGCAATGAGAGGAGTATTACCAGAGCCCTGTTGCATAGGGACTAAGGGAATTAACTGTTCAATCTCTCTAGTTTCACCATAGACGAGGTAATCGCCTGCAGTGTCGGATACGGCCTTCTGAGTGCCGTATTGGATGGGGAGACCATCCTGATTATACCAAAAGCCAGAAACCATAATGTTACCTCCTTATTAGCTCGGCACAACGCCAGTAGCGGTTAAGATGGTGACCATGTTTTCAGGCCGATAAAGCTTGAAACCATACTCGGTGATAGTCAGATATTCCTCTTGCTGGAGATCTTTATTGAACTCCGAGTAGACGGTCGGCATCTGACGGAAACCACCAACCCATGGTAACGTATCTCCTGGAGCCGCTGAGAAGAAGTAATTAGCAACACCTGTAGTTACAGTAGTACCACTAATCGTTTCTGTAGTGATTGAGGGAAGATAGTTGGATACGTAAAGATCAAATCCATAAAGATTAAACCTAAACTTAAATCCACTAACTGCACCTTCTTTCACTACACCTTCCCACATAGGCATCGGAGAGAGTAAGTTAACAAGGTTAGCTTGAGTCTGAATCGTATAGGCGACACTAGGATCAATAATACCGACTAAATTAGTCAGAGGCACGTTAGCCTTTGTTAAAGCATACTGTGCACGAGCGAAATCTGGTAAAGCCAGACCAGTATTGATACCTGTGGCGACGAAGCGATGGTCAGCCAAGTTAATGATATTGGGGTTAGAAGCAGTCTGTCCGTTATTAGCTTGAGCAAGAATACGTGTTTCCACGCCTTCCATTAAGACTCGATGTTGTCGAGGCACGAAGGCAGCGATAACATCAGAAGCATAGTAGCTATCTCTCTTGAACTTCTCTGAGATGGCGTTAGCAGAATATTTATACTGATCGAAGGAGAAGGTAAAATTACCAGTATCCATCGCAGAGTATTTAATTGCTTGACCTTCAGTAAAGTCTTGTTCAGTAGCTTCACCAATCGACGGAATATTTAACGTATAACCATCGGGGAAGTCAGATAAAATACGGACAAACTTCATAGCATTCAGTTCATCTAGTAAGAGTTCTTTGATCTGACGCGACCAAAGATTAGTTCTAACTAGGAACTGAGTATTGGCATCCATAAAACCTGCCATATGAGTTTGTTCCTTTTAGTTTTAGTTAAGTGTGTCCATATGCGTAATAATCTCCATCTCTGAAGTCTTCGCCTAAGGCGATAGCATCATTATGCATCTGAACGGCTATTTTCTTAGACTGCCAAAGATCAGGATCTTTCTTCTTCATATCTTGATAATAAGACCAAGTACGTTTTTCTACTGTAGGTCCAGTCGTAGTTGTTCTCTGTTGAGATTGAGGAAGAGAACGGAAAGGATCTTGTTTAATCTGTTCATCTAGACCTAGAGATCTAAGTAAAACCTTAGGTTGTATACGAGCCATACTATTAAATTCCTCTCGAGTTAGTCCTAATTCATTGATTTGTCTATTGACTGTGTTCTGATAATCAGAACCATATTCTTTTATAATTTTATCCCTTACAAAGTTAGCGTTGTCTTGCTGACGTTTAGTCGTTTCATTCTCTAAGATTTTATTAGAAATAAGAACATCTAATTGTTTAGGATCAAATTGGGGCTGTTGTATTTTATCGTCTTTCACTGTGGGTTGTTCGCTACTTGAACGCTGAACTGCCATTTGGTCTAGCAACTCTTCTATCTTCGCCCTAGCATTATACTGCTGGTTTAGATCCATATACTCTTGTCTAGAAGCATCTAAACGCTTCTCTAATAAAGTTATATATGAATCTGAAATGTGTTTACCTCTAGCAAGGTCCTCGTTAGATTTAAACTTTTTATCTTCTCCAACTAGATCTTGAAGATATTTTCTATCAGGATCAATTTGGGTTAAACTTGTTTCGTCTAGAATATCGGTCATTATTCTCTCCTAGGTTGGGTCGTACCTTTTATATATTCTTGAAACTCTAATGCAAAGAAGATGAAACCAATAAGAAAGTTTCTATCTATTCTAGTTAAAGGTTCATCTTTTATTAATTTCTCTTGAATCTTTAATGCTTCGGTCTTCATCGATTCTGTTGTCCTGGTTGAACTTGAGGTGGATTCTGTCCTATATCAAAGTCACTACCTAAACCTGTTGCAGTCATGGTAGATTGATGCATCTGCTCTTCTAGAGCTTGAGCTTGCTTCTGACCATCTGCTTGTTCAGCTAAGGCTATGTAGGGAGTAACCACTTCAAAGTCTTCTAAGTTGAAGGTCTTCTCTAATATCTTGGCAAGTTTAACCCCTGAGAAGTGAGGTTGTACTATAGGCCATAGATTAGATTGAGTTAGATTAGTAAGATTCTGGATAAGTTCCGCTTGCTCTGCGAAGTGTCTAGCAGCTACAGGTTTAATACGACCTATACCTGTTATATCGTCGACTGTAAGGGTCTGGAAGGTCGCTAATTTAAACTCATCATCAAATACCTTAATTGTCGTAGCACCTACCATGTTACGTCTAGCGAGTTCTAAGAGGCTATTTAAGAGAGGTTCTTCTTCCTGTTCTTCAAACTGTTTTATTTTATTACTATAAATACGAGAAGAAGCATTTTCTAGACGTTGGACTTCATATTTAGTCTTTTCACCTGGAGACCTAAATCCCATGGCTTCTCTAGGAGCACCTGCCATTTGTTCCATGAGTTGTTCTAAACGTTCTATCTTCATGTCAGATTGCATTACGTTCACTTCAGGAACTAGTAGTTCTACATCTCCTTCGTCTGATACAAATATCTTCTCACCTGGTTGCCATGTAAAGTCTTCGACGAAGCCCTTAACCTTCTGTACTGGGAATGTTACTAAATCCCATACATCTGCTCCCATATTTTCAATATGATCCATACGATATTGCATACCGACCAGATTATCTAATGGTCCCATACCCCATAAGTTATCTTGCTTCTTACGCCATGGAACATGGAATATAGGAGCATAACCAAAGTATGAAGGACCTGGTTCGTTCGATATTAACTTGTGGCGATCTATTATGGTAATTACACGGTTCTTTTCGAAGATGTCATTGATGTAATCATAATAATCACCGTAGAAAGTTAATATCTCTACGAAATCTTGTAATAAATAAGCTCTGAATGAAGTAAATCCATCCATAGCATAGAGATGATCTCTTTGGATCCAATCTCCTTGGAACGTTCTAGCATGGAATCTAATATTCTTTAAGTAATCGAATAACTCTGTATAACGAGTTCTATTCTCATCAGTAGACATCCTCTGGAGATAATCTCTTAATTCACCCATAGATATAATACTACGAACAATCTTAGGAGATTGATAGAAGTTCTCTGCTGTAGGATTAAAGACAATATCAAGAGGAGAGATCCTTCTTACTGCTGGACCTACATATCCTACTTGTGTCTTATCTGGTAATTGTACTCTTTGATCCATCCACTCGACAGTACCAAAACAATTACCAAAATCTATGTAATCCATGATAATCTTATCCATCTCATGTTTAAAAGATGGTTGAGAGACTACCCATGCCATATAGTTGGTTATAGAATCTCGTTTATCTCTAGAACTAGAATCTCTTTCATTAGCTTCCCATGTCAACCACTTACGTTGTGGAAAGAGCGTAGCTGTATAGTTTGAATATAGATTGTCTCTTATTTGACATAATTTGGGAACAGTAGTCTTATTTTTCCAAGGAAGTTGGTTGTTAGTAGTTTGAGTAGTATCTGTAGCATAGACATACCGTCTAACTTCCTCCCAATCATTCTTCTTTACCTGACGTAATGTCTCCCATTCTACCCATTTCTCAGTAATACGGGTAGCTAACATATCTGGTTGTATTACATTATGAAGTTCTAGTACTTTACCAGTCAAGTTACACCACCGAACTTACTATGAAATTGAAACACTGTTTGAGCATCTTTCTTCATTCTAAATATATCTAAGGGAACTACAGCAAAATCTACTGCTGAAGCTAAAGCATCTTTTATGTCATCGTGAGCAGGATTAGTAAAGATAAGTTCTTCTTCTAATGTTTGACAATTACCACCTGCATAGTGCCACATCTGTAGATTAGAATATTTAGGCTCTAAAGTAGCTTGAATACGCTCTTCTTTAGATCCTTGCCATCGGCTAGGACGGTATTCCTCTACAGAGAGAGACAAGCCAAAAGGTCTAATATAATTGTCTTTAAGATCTCTGACTATGACTTGCTGAGCTACAGAGACTTCTGCTCTTAACTTATGGAAAGCCCATTTTTCATGTAATTTTAATATTCTGTTAAAGTAGTCAGATATCTTATCTGTCTTAAATCTATCTATATCTAAAATATAGTAATTACCTTTACCGTCGACTCCTACGACTACTATCGCTGAGTGATCCGCCCTTTTCCCTGACGAATACGCGAAATCGACGGCTGCGACGACGTTGAGTCGTTCATTCTTAAAGAACCATCTTCCATCTTTTTGTCCGAGAAAGGCTGGGTTGTAGTACTGGAACAGATCTCGTTTAATTGCGGACGAATCGATGTCGTGCGGATCGTTATAGTACTGGGCCCTAAAGTGTACTTTGTTAATGTACTGTGCTCTTTTTGTGGCCAGGATTTTACTGTCGAAACCGAACCATCGTCCATCTGTTCTTTGTTGTCTAGGCCAGAGAAATTCCCCTGTCCCATCGCCAACGGATTCAACCTGTCGTTCAAATACCTCAAATAGAGGTGTTGCATTGGATACATTTCCCAATTCATCGTAATCTTCAATCTCCATTTCTTGTAGACTAGAATATAAATCTTTAGGATGGTATCTAGTCCCGACCACCCATTCTTTTGCATTCACCGATTCAATAGATGATAACAAAGAATATTGACTCTGTACTTTCTCTCGACCATCTGCTAAGTAGGCATTGGACTCAACAACCACATCATCCAGAGCGGCAATGTCACAATGGAGACCGACAATATTGCTAGTAAGACCAGCAGTAAATATGGATGGATCTCTGATAGACTCTGCCTTTCGCAAGGGATGATCGACTGAGATTTCTCTTTCTGTCCATTTTTCACGTCTAGCTTCCTCTCTCTCGACCATATCTGGCCAATAGATTCTATATGTATCGTTAGTCAGAATATCTTTAATAAACTTAAGTTGTTTAATAGCTAAGTTAGAAGTACTAGATATAAGTAGAATTCTCTTAGTAGGATCTTTAGTTAACTCCCAAGCTAACCTATAAGCTATAAGAGTAGATTTCATATGATCTCTAGGTAAGAGTAGAAGTTGATGAGTCTTAGAATCTTGTTTACACCACCAACTAATTACTTCTCTGTGTATATTACCTAGAACTCTCTTAGGATGTACTAAGTTAATAAACTCTACTAAAGAAGACTCAGCAAGAAACTTACGATCTGCTCTTATATCAGATAATTTAACTTTAGATTTATTTAGACTACCCTTAGGTCTACCCAATCTCGTGTCCACCTTTACGAAGATAATCTAATACTTTATCAAATCTACGTTCAAAAAGTTCTACTCTTTCTCTTAAATAACTTACATCTTTAGTTAAAATAGCGGAACCTATAATCACTTGATTTAAAATCTTAATATCTTCCTTAATGTCTCTAATATCACCTTTAATTTCCTTAGCGTCAAATGTTGTCTTCCAATAAAAACCTGATGCAACAAATAATAACGTTATAAGGGTTACTATAGTCCCTAGGCTTATTTCCCAGACAATCATGTATTAAGAGAATTTACCTACTGCTATAACTGTATTAGTAGTAGCCGCAGCCCCTGTATTAACAAACCAACCTTGATTTGCTACAGTTGCATTTGTGACTTTAGCGTATATCCTTAAAGGAAAATAAGTAACAGTATTAGCTACAGGGGTAAAAGTTAAAATAGTCGTAGTATTACTGTCCAAAAGAGAAAATATTCCAGGAGTAGCTCCTGCTGAAATTACTATACTTTCCAGATAATCTCCAATAGTTCCAGTAGTTTGACCTTGTGTGGCTGATAGTTTAACTGCACCTGCAGACGCAGCTGCTACTGTATTGTAGAAACCTGCAATACCTCCATCACTCATATATTGAACCATTATTTTCCTCTTCCTACGGCTTGAGAGCCTTTATGTTTTGAATTCCATATTTTAGCTGCTTTAGTTTTAGCAGCCTTTAGAGACATACCTTTACGTTTAAAAGCATCTCTTATTTTCTCGTAACCTACTGGCATCTAGTGTCCATGTAGGAATTGTCCTATAAAGTTTAATACATTGTTAGCAATGGCGAAGCCCATTCCAAATAATAGACCGAATAAGAAGTCTTCAACTCTTTTAGCCATTATCGTGATGCTTGCCTGGTTTTTAGTCCAGCTGTAGCCATGCTTGCCTGGTTTTCCTTCTTAGGTCTGCCTCCTAGTCTACCAATCTTTTGTGCATATTTACTTACTTTCGCGGGGACTGCCATCTAGTATTAGCTCCTATTGTAGCAATGGTTGATCTCTGTGTTGAGGTTAATGATTTAGCTCTTGCTATGCCACCTTTAGAGGCTCCTAGTTGAGCAAATTCAGTCGGATGTATTAGACTAGCTGCTTCTTGTCTCTTCCACCACTGAGCTACTTCTGCTGCTACTTCAGCTTCTGTTATCTGTCTACCTGAAGATATAATAGCAGGAGGTGTAGGAGGTTCGGGAAGATTAAGAACTAAAGCTTGATAGAAGAACTGATCTATTGGTTTAGGTGATCTAGTCAAAGGCCAATCAAATTGACTGAATGGTAGAGCACCTGTAGGTATATAAATTACTAGATTTTGATTATAATCTCTGTACCAATATATTGGATAAGGATTTTTCCAATCTGTTTGTACAAATGGGAATGTTTCGGATTGTAAGAATTCAGAAAGATTCTGTAGCCAAGTAGGATCTATTGGCTTATTAATTACTGGAAGTGGAAAATCTACATTCTGAAAAAATGGAGTAGGCTGAGGTAGATTTGTTAAGCCCGCGGAATATTGATTATAACTAAATGGGGTAGGAAAAAAAAAGGATTGAAACGTTTGTGTGAAGGGTAATTGAGTACTAACAGATAAAGTAGTTTCAAGTAGATTTTGATTCCACGTTAAGCCTAATCTTTGAGAAGCCTGAGGTAAATCCCATATTCCTGCAAATGGCATTTGTATTGCCAATGACTGGAATAATGTTGAAGTTAATAAATCTTCATTCCAATCTTTAAACCATATAATTCTTTGAGGATTAGGCCAATCAAACTGATTGAATGGTAATGCACCAGAAGGACTTAAGGTATTTTCTAGTAAGTTTTGAATCCAGGTTTGTATATTAACTTTGAATGTTACTGGTATATCCCATGTATTATTAAAGGGCATAGTAACAGCTAACGATTGGAATAATGTACTAGTAAGTAAATTTTCATTCCAATCCCTAAACCAGGAAATGGGACTAGGATTAGGCCAGTTATTCTGTATAAACGGTACAGGTGCTACAGAAAGAGTAGTCTGTAATAAATTCTGATTCCAGTCTCTAAACCAAAAATTAGCTCTAATATTAGTCTGATCTAATGGTACAAATGGAGTCGGAAATGGTAGTTGAACATTACCTGCTTCTGACCAAGCTTGATACCATATAGTTCTAAAAGGATTAGGCCAGTCACTTTGAAGACTTGGCTTAGGATTAGGCTGGTTAACTAACTGTTCAGAGAAATAAACATAAGATCCGCCTGGAGGGTATGCTCTTGGATTCGGCCAATCAAATTGATTATGAGGAATTGGATTAAAAGGAAGAAGGGTGTTTCCCGTTTCTATCCACTTGTACCAATCGGAGTAAACATATCCTCTATTAGGTAAAGGCCAATCATTCTGTAAAGAAGGTTTAGGATTAGGAAGATTAACTAATTGTTCTGAATACCATTGATAATAAACATCAGGTCTAGGAAATGTATTAGGATTATGGAAATCTTTATTATTGACTGGACTAGAACTTAAATCTGCTGTTAAAGCAAATAGAAGACCATTTACAGTAGACGGAGTACCAACTGTACAAGTAGCGGTAGCGCTAGACTGTGTTGCAGATACAGAAAGTAAAGATGTACGTGTACCTACTGAACCACTACCAGCTGCATTAGTCGTAGTAAGTATATTTGTAAAGCCGGTAGGAATTGCTGGAGCGACAGCTGTTCCTGCTGAACTATTACCATTTAACCAACAGGTTAATATCAAATCATCTGGATTACTGGTTGAGTACGTAATCGTCGATGGACTAGTAGTTCCTGTAACTGTAAAAGGTAGACCTACATTAGGATCAAAGGCAGATAGTAAAGTTATCCCTGCGCAACCTTGAACTCCGAAACAATGCATAACAGCATTACCAGGAGTAACATTCAGTGTTGCTTTGATTGTATCGCTAAATGTTGTAGCGGAACCTAAGAACCAGACATCGGTGAACATAAGAGTTGTTCCCGATCCTGTTGAGAAACCACCAAATCTGGTAAAAGACAAACCACCTGTAACAGAAGCAACAGAACTAACACTAGCTGCTGTTCTTTCACTATAGACTACTGCAATGATAACTGTATTGGTTACTGTTGTAGTAAGAGTTGGACTAGTGATTGTAGTCGTAGCATTGATTGCTGATACGCCAGCAGCCGGATTAAGAGACGGAGAAGCCATTAGGGAATAGCTACCCCTGTAATCCAATCGTAATTGTTAGTGTGTATAACTTGATAAACAGGAGCTATTGCTTGATCATAATGAGTATAACCAAATATGCCTGCTCCCATAGCATTGTTAGTTACTGTAACATTTGTAATATTATTAGGATTCTGATTCCCTTCTACATATATTGAGAAATCTCCTCCAATTATTAAGTTATTATTAACTGTAACGTTATTAACGACACCGAAGAAGTTCTCTATATAGACAGAAGCTGTCTGATTATTAGCATTCATGAATGTATTATGTTCTAGATCTAAAGAGAAACTAGGATTAGCTCCGCCTGCACCTCCATAATATATACATTCATAGTGGCTAGTAGGATCTGATATTAATTCATGAATGTAACAATTCTTAACTAAGACATTACCATTATTAATAGCATTCTGTCCTACATGTGAAATATTACATGCATCAAACGTAGCACCTGAATTACCTGAGACATAGAAACCATACGTAGCTCCACCAGTCGTAGTAGCATTGCTAGCTCCGATTATAGTTACATTCTTAACTAAGACATTAGTTTGAGTACCGTTGACTTCAAGAGACCAAGGATCAGATGCAATGGCTCTTATACGGGAATTTGTTAAAGTTACGTTACTAGCAGCAATAGTAACAAATCCAGTAAAGTCTAAAGAGTCATAAGTTCCAGGGGCATTAATTGTATTAGACCCAGCAACAGTTAGAGTAGTTCCGATAGGAACTCCTGTAGTGTATACGTTGGGCCAATAAGGAGCAGGAGTTAAACTAATACCCGTAGATGTCGACATTCTACCCGTTAGGTTCTGTTATGAAAGAATTGAACATAGAGGAGACAGCAGAATCAATGTGAGCATCTGTTACTAGAAGTGACTGAGCAGCTCTAGAAGCAGCAGTAATTGCGACTGTACCACCGACGGTAGCATCTGCTAATACGTTCGTATCAGTAGACACAGCATTGGTAAATAACACTACAAAGGAATTTTGATTAGTCGTCGAACCTGCTGCTAAGATACTAACAGCAAATCTATCTCTTTCTCTATGGAAAGCAACAGACCAACCTTCATTTGTAATAGCTATACAAGCTGCAATTAAGGACTGTTGTACACGATTCTGAAAGACTGTATCTTGAGATAATTGATAAGAATCGTTACGAGAAGCGGCCATTAGTACGGCTCATAGATGACGTGTGCGTTAGCAGTGACGGAAGCACCTGTACCGGCAGTCATATTCATAAGAACTGACTGTCCAAAGGTGACTGGAGTACCTGCAGCAAAAACAGCATTACCAATCATAGTAAACTGCTGTGTAGGAGCTGCGTTCCATCGTATGATACCACCGAAACAGTTAAGACCTAAGTTAATCTTAGGTGCTGTGATACCATTAGATGCTTGAGGTCCATTAGTAGTAGCAGCTACATATGTAGTATTGATAACTGGAGTTGCGTTGGATTGGATAGGACCATCTGAGTTAGGAGCTGCTAAAGCTGTAGCACCACCTGCCTGAGCAGTAGAAATGGGGATATAAGCGAATGCACCGACGGCAGATGCAGCAGAAGTACCTGAAATGAGAACTTCTAAGATATCTGTGATCTGAGTAGTCGAAGATCCGACCATAGCCATATAGGTACCGTTAGCTAAGTTGGTAGCTAAGGCAGTCTGAGTCCAAGTCTGTCCAAAAGTGTTAAACGATCGTTTAGCCATTAAATAATATTTCCTTGATTTGAATAGAAAGTATGACTTTCTTCTAGTTGTTGTTGATAGGTTTTATGTACATAATCGGGTAGTTTGACTGATACCCCACAGTTATCACAGATATATTTATCACAATAAGAACAATATGATCTCTCTCTCGTACGAAGAGGATTGATTATTACTACCGTTCCACAGTGATTGCAATGATTGGTTTTAGCTTCGAATAATTGTCCTTCGGAGACATGAGAAGGATTATAACCTAAGGATAAGGCTTCCTTTTCAGATAGACCAGGAGAAGCTCTATGGTCTATCATTACGTAACCTTCGTGAATCTGCTTACGCATTAATCCAACTATTATCTAATTTAACAGTTACTGTTTTTTGTTTGAATGGACCATACCCTACTGGATATGAATATTCTCCTGTTTTACGAAACTGTCCATAAGCTTCAGAAGAAACAAATGTATAATTCTCTCCTGGTCTGAATTTATAACCAAAAGGATAATCTTTAGATATTTGTTTAGAGCTCACCTTTAAGAAGCCTTGTATAGTTATCGACCTGTGCCGAGGGCTTTGATAGACCCAATCGTTCCTCCACGCTTTCTTGTGGCATTCTTATAGGCTTTATAGGTTTTAGTGTAGCCTCCTGATGTAGATTGGAACTCTCCGGAGGGTTTGTCGTATTGAGGTCCGTGGGTCTCTGCATCTGTGTCAGTAGTTCCTTCAGTATCTCCGGTGATAATGTCTTGTAACGTGAAGTATTGGTTGACTTCATAGCAGGGGAAATTCCTTCGTTGTTTGTCTACGTCAATAACTGGAAGCATATAATCTTTAGTACTTAAGGTAGAGACTTTAGATAGACCTACAGAAGGAGGACTATCTCCATATTCTTGTCCTGTTGAGTAATTCATTAGTAGGGTTCCTGAGCTGAGGAGTAGTTACCTCCAGAGTATCCTGAATAAGATCCTGGATTAGTTACTGTAGGATTACTGCCTTGTTGATCTATAGCTTCTTGAGATTGCATTCCTCTATTGATTCCTCCTGGTTCTTTACCTGGAGCATTACTCATAGATTGAGGAGGAGCTGTTTCTGATCCTTGAGCAGGGAAGGCATTATGGATTAGAGCTCTGTTCTTGAGTTGTCTTTCCCTGGCTGATTTCTTCATATCGTCTATTCCATTATCTTGGATTGTAAATTTATGTTCTGAGTCAACTCCGGATCTATACAGAGGCATAGTCGGAGGAACTGAAGGGAGACCGTGTTCAGCCATTACATAGACATCCCTGATGGAGCTCCGCTATCAGCTTGTCCTTGAAGAAGAGGAGATCCTATAGAAGACCTACCATGGGTATTATCATGTCCTTTGATGTCAGGTAAGACTCCATGGTTGCCATGAGGATGGGAGATCTTATGGGCAGGATGTTTCTTAGCATCCATAGGAGAACCCATTATTCCATTATAACTATCTTGTTTGTTATTATCATAATTCATTATTGAATCCTTTTAATTGTTTACTGGAGAATATAAATAAGATACCTTCTTTGTTTTCTGCTACATATCTTTCAGCACCATTAAGTTTATTAAACTTAGAGACAATAATACCATTAAATGCATAATCTCCTGTAACTTTTATAACTCTATCTCCAATATTCATTGATTTAAATCTTTATATATGTTATAACTTAAATACGTCTATTTAAGATAATTGTCTTATATCATACTTTGAATCCTTTGTCAAGTATTATTTTATAGAAAGATATATAAATATGCCTAAACCTATTAAAGTAGTTAAAGATTCTAGATATAATAATATGTTTAGATTACAATGGAAAGATAAAGTTTTATCTCAATACATGTATAATCTGACTAGAGCTAACGATATTCTTAGAAGATACAAGTTCTATGAGAGAAATGTAGCAATGCAAGATATCAGAGGCGAGAGGGTACCTAGGAGGCTCACTGATGCATTTAAATGACATGCCCGCTACCTTAGTACCACCCTATAAAAAGTCTTCTGTACGGGCTTCCTATATGTAAAAAATATTGTCAGATATATTTTAGGTGTAATTCGTTGCTGCCTTGACCCCCTACGACCCCCTATGGAGGGTTCTAATAGGATTATTTATAGGATTACGAGAGGATTATAATAGGATTATGGTAGGATACCTCTTAAGGCTCTTTTCTAGCGTAATACTCTAAGTAATATAACGTAAGTATCTATATAATACTATACTAGTATCTATAACTATTAGTTGAGTATTATAGAAATACTTTTAGTACAATGAATACATTAGTATCTTAATGTCATAGATTAAGAGTATTGTAACTAAAGTAATACGCGTAATATCCTAATGTATACTACGATAAACATAAAAATAGCCCTAAGCTGTTAAGCCTAGGGCTATTAGTTTATTTGGTATCTTGTATCGCACTGAGTATTTTATCTCTCAACTCAATACGTGGTTCCTTGTCCGATTTGTATGCGCATCCCTTTTGCAAAGCATCACAGATGATATGCAAATCATAGACGGACATACAAACCACTACATGAGAGCCATTGATATTCACTCTCATGTGTCACCTACTTCATTAGATCGGCTAGTTTGTTATCTTGGACAGGCTTAACCTGTTCATTGTGTCTCTCTGCTAGTTTCTTAGCCTTTTCTTTTCTCTCATTCGCCTCTGCTCTGATATCCTCTTGGATGAGGGCATCATATAGAGGCTGAATAACCTTCCAGACTCCATCGGTAGCCATCTGAACATTGCCGAAGGATCGTATTGCATGAGGGTCTGCTCTCAATGCAGCGATGATGGCCGTCTCTCTTTTACGCCAGTCGCTGTGTCTTTGATCCATGAAAGCAGCCTCGACAGCCCAATATGTCGTCAACATTTCTGGACTATCGATCTCTTTGATGCCAGTCGATGGCTTCTTAGGTGCTCTTGCTAGTGTTGCAGAGAGTGCATCATATGTGCCGCCATTATCTTTGGCGACTTGGATATTCAAACGTAGAAACTCAGTTGCGCTTAAAATATCATTCTTATTGGTATTAGCTTTAGCACTAATCCAATAAGGTTTAGCTACCTCTGTAAAATCTTCAATACCTTGACCAACATCATCGAATTCAAGGAAGTTAAACCCGACTGCTACCTTGGGTAACTCTTCCTCGATATCACGCCATTGGAAACGACACGCAATAGCTTGTCCTGCAAGCTTAGGTAATCGGCTTTTACGTTCTCTTAACCGATAACCTTCCGCATCTCGTTTAGTCGATGACATAGTGCGGTGTTCAACCATTGCTTGTTGTCTGGTTTCAGGTTTGTTAGCCAAGACCAAACTATCTAGCTTGTCTTGGATTTCCTCACCATGCGGTAAATGTTTAGCAAACGTCTTATAGAATGAACGTGTTTCATTCTTAGGTTTGCCATCTTTACCTACCTCAGTAGTAGGAACCAAATACTTATCATGTAATCGGTTACCTAATGGTCCAAGGTCCATGTCATCTAACATTAACCTATCACGTTTGCGCATACTGCCAGGGATTGGCAATTTATCTATTTCACTCCAATCCCACTGACCATCTTCACGCTTAGTACAGAATATGTTGCGCATATCCCACAACATAACTGTAGATGCGCGCTTCATCACTTCTGGCGCTTCTAAAGCTTCCTTAACATGTTGCATAAATACTGCGTTGTTTGCAGCTTTACGTGCCATATTAATAGCCAAGCTTTCGATAACATGGACGCTGTTAATACCCGTAGTTTCCTCCGGTGCTTCAGCGTCTTTCATCTGTACCAAGATAGACCGATCAACAGTATCAGTATCTTCATTTTCAGTATCATCGTTGTCGATGATATCCGTTATTTCCGTATCGGTCAGATTAACTGGACGGCCATAACGTAACTGAAACTTATCTCGATACTGTTGCGCTAACTCGGCATAGAATGTGTCTTGATCTGACATAGTATCTACTCCATATTTGGATCGTCGACATTGCCTTCATCTTGCCCGTCGGTATGTTGTTTATAGCCTCATTGTATTCTTTCATTGCTTTCCTCTTTGCCTATTACGGGCAAGATGGCGGCAATGCCTTCGATCCGATTAACGATGAGAAACAACTGGAGAGGGCAAAGCCCGGTCCACATTCCAATGTACTTGTTTCTTCTTATTGTCTCCATCATAGACCAACCAATTACTGTGTCAAGTCTGAATAGTCCTTATCTATCAAGGATTTAGCATAGTGTGCTGAATTGTCACACATAAGCGATACATTCCATGTTCTCTATACGTTCATAACGCGGTTATAAACAAACCGTGAACAATTGTATATTATTGTTTATTCAATCTACGGTTGAATCCTATTAAATAGGACTACGCTAGTCCTATAATAGGACGCTACGCGCAATCACTAACGTGATAGGTCGCATCAGTTCGTACGCTATGGTCAGACTATACTATATGTATTACGTAAGAACTAACCTTCGGTTAACTATAAGACGTAATACTATATGTAGGATATCTCTGGCGGAGGTCTCCTTATTATACACATAAAATAGAGCTTGTCAAGCTTTATTTTACATATAATGCAATAAAAGTTAAGATAGCCCAGTCAAGACCTTGACTCAACTATTAGTTATGTTATAATAATCATACTGGGAAAGCAATTGGAGATAAAGATGCTCAGCTTCAATGATTTGTACGAAGCTTTGTATGGTGACTGCATTAATGAGCAGACCAAAGCAGAGGCACGGAAAGACATCCAAGCCATGCCAGATAATGAATGGCATGCTTGGATATGCTTCCGTAATCGTGCACAGGGAAAGAAATGTTCCTGTGATTGTTGACCAGAACATGGAGAGGAAGATGGATGAGATGGCTCCTAATCCAGAGGTTATGTCTGAACTAAACTACCTAATCTATTGTTCTGCGTGGTGTGCAACAGCTTGTCCAGAGATAGACATATACTGGTCATACAACGAATATAACTATGCCGGAGATAATGGCATAGTATTCTGTTAATCCGATTTAAATGTGGGAGACTGGACCAATGTTAGCATACATATCTGAGGTAGGGCGTAGACCTAGAAGACTTAACTTTGTTATCTTACATCCTACATCACGTGTCGTTACACGTGGACGTGGGGTAATACCTGGTTGTATTAAACCAGAGTATCAGAGTACGTTCTTAGAGGCTAACAACATCAAGCCATGGCCTAAGTTCTTGAATGGAGATTACGATACAGACTATTACGTTGATCAATATATCGAAGTAACCCAACGTTATATAACTCAAAAACCTATGCCTATGGGCTATGGTGAGTATAAATATCGAAGAGATAGTATAGGTCTAATAAGACCAATCTCCTAAATAGTTTCACGAACATCCTTACGTTAACTGCCTCTTGATTGAGTAAGGATGCAACTTAGCCAGTGTATGAACGTATGTGAATACGTTAGCAATACTGGCTATTCTTTTAACTCACGGAGAATGTTAAATGAAGAAACCTAAGGTCTATAAACCTGGTAATCCTGGTGACGTACGTAGGTCAATAGGAAAAACATTGACTGAAGTAAAGAAGGAACTCAAGAACGGGGCTGATCGTTCTTGGTATCAAAAGGTAGGTCTATTGGGAGGAGGTAAGCGTGAACGAAAGACTTAAAGAGAGACGTGCAAGAGCTAAGGATATGCAAGAGTATCATCTTATCAAAGCAAGGGAGAATTTCATAAGTCACGGAGGTAAGACTCTTAATGCTAAGACTATACGTTCTGCTAAGCAACAATGTAAACGTCTATTTCCTTTAGGCTGTTTGATTAAAGGTTACCATACTGTGGTTAATATTGATTTAACGGATCCATATCCTGAATGTATTTACGAATGTGTGATTGTACCTCAAGGTAGTAAATTTCCAGGAGGCAGGTCAGCATTCAGTAGTAGAGAAGAACTATATAAACAATATCACGGTATCAAAGGTCCTCCAGTAGAATGGATTAAACCTGAATGGTTCGAAGTAGAACTATACAACTAGAATAACCTATGGCTAGTGAATTAGACCCCTCACCAGTTAGTAGGTTATTGGCTGTACACGCCGCCAAAAGGAGAGATCAAGCTTTGCTCTGGTCAGTGCATCAGCTTGTGCGTACTCTCCACGTGTTTACATACGGAGATGATCATGTCTTGGAAAGATAATCTATCTGAGGTATCTTACTGGATAGTCTTAACGTTAGCTACTGCTATGATCTTGACAGTAGCATATTCATGTGCACATGCGTCCATTTGTTGGTCTGAACCTCGACATGTAACAGATAAATACCAGCATAAGAAGGTCGCTGGTGAGAGTAAACTCTGTTGGCACCCTACCTACCTGACTAAGAAAATAACGCACCCACGGCCTTCCTACGCAGTCCTAGAGCCATCCTATAAGCAGTCCTCCGATGCTGCATATCAATTACTTAAAGGACCTCAATTAAGACCTGATGTCATGAGGTCCATTAATGATTTCTTGTTAATGCATAAACTACAATACGATCCTATGTTGAAGTCTTACTTGATTCGTAAGATGCTTGAAATACAACAGAGGAGTATAGAACCATGAGCAGCACTAAGCTATACTACTGTATGCAAGCCCACAAAGGTATTCATTGTTCTCTCAGTGAATTCGTAGCTAATAGAATACAATGCGATACCTGTCACGAATACGAGCGTGAGGAGGCTGCTGAGAAGGCTAAACTATATGCTAAACAGTCTAGAGATACTTTAGGTATAGATCCAAAGGATGATTCTTTAGCATCCATTGCCTATATATGTCAATCACTCACCTATGGTGAGATGATTGAATTAGGTAGGCAAATCTATAGTTGGTCTACTACCGAAGTAACAAGTAAACCAATTGATGAGGAATCTTTAGTTAAATTAATACACAAATGGAGTAAGAACTATGGGATGGATAGTAACGTTAATAGCAGCGGCGACGCTATTACCAATGTTGTGTCTAGGATTGATGATCTTATTAAGTCCGAAAAGAAAGAACAATCGACCATGGTGGAAAGATTACGAGAATGAGGACTAGACCACAGAAAGGACATTACGTAAACATATCTGGTAAAGGTAACTATACCATTACCAGAGTCTTCTGGGATGAAGGAGAACAGATGTGTGTCATAGAGAATATGTTTCCTCCGGATGAGATAGAACCAGAGAGATATCGTCGGATATCTGCGGATATAATGGAAAGAACTAGGAAGTTCTGGCCTGAAGGTGGATGGTTAGTCGATGGAGACTATGTATGAAAAGTAAATATATATGCACCTCTCTAACTAGAGAACAAATCTATGAACTGTTAATTATGTTTAAAGGTAATGAAATCACTGCAGATCAAGTAATAGAAATCATGGAGATAATAAACGAAGAAGGAGGCAATCCTGCAGATATTGCAAGGAATCGTGGTATAAGAGCCTCTGACTCTTGACTTAACTATCTACTGTGTTATAATTATGACACTGGGAATTCAGACGGAGAGAAACAATGGGACAGGCTAGCAAGTTGAAGTGGGAGGATATGTTGGCAGTCAGTTGTCCTAATTGTGGACAGACTCAAAGACAACTCTGTATAGATCCTAACGGTAAGGAGGTAAGATACGTTCATCCAGAAAGGTTTGAACTGTATGAGCAAGCGAAGAAGACCGAAGAAACAGGCAAGTAGAAGAGCTTATCTTAAGAAGCATTCTACTAGGTTTAATCCTATATGGAGGAAATTAGCTAACGATGTTCCATTCGATCCGACATCTCTCAACATTAGGGAGAATGAGACGACATGGAAGTCTGACTTTGCTCAAGGTATTGATGAATGGTATATAGTCAATTTAGTAGGTGGAAGATATAATCAATTAGTTATGAAGTTTTCAGGTAATAGATTCTTCTTTGAGAAGTACTATCAATCTAGTCTAGGAGTTACTAAAGAAATATCCATAGTCTATCCTTCTAGAGATATGGCTATGTTGAGATACAATACTAACACCATACACTGGCTGGAAGGGGATAAAACGGAGTAAACCTAATGGCTATTGGCATTTGTAGATGTGGACGGAGAACCGTCAAACACGACAACTGCGCATATACCTTCAAATGGTTATGTGAAGAATGTCGTCAAAGAATAAGAGAAGAAGTAAATTTAAGTGATCTACATCCAACGTTAAAAGAATTATTTAATTCAGTTCTGAAACGTAGTGCATGATACCCTCAGATACCATGCCACTACGTTAGTCTCCGTAGTCCCCACACTATGGAGCAGACTCCGGTGATGAGGAGTAGGTATTCGTTACTGAGCTCTCACCGGAGTTCTCATCTAGCTCACATGGCGAAATAGGTAGACGCATCAGACTTAAAATCTGATGGAGAATATCCGTGCCAGTTCGAGTCTGGCTGTGAGCACCACTCCTACGTTTCACTACGGAGCACCAATAGGAGAACTAACATGTCAGAAGAATACGGACTAATAGTAGCTTTTGGCATGTTAACTATACTATTGTATTATATGGTTAGAAATATTGTTTCTTATTATCAATTCATTCCTTACTTCTACAGGAAAAGACTTAAAAGGAAATACCATATGACACAAGAAAGGGATAAAGAATTAGAGACTATGGTCGCCGATATGTTTCTTGAACAGGTAGACAAAACCTACCTAGAAGGGAAGATAACCAACGACGAACGATACTATCTATATGAAAAGTATGCTAAGGTGTGGGCTATCGATGACCTTAAGCCTGGTCTCGCTAGTACGCCACCCTGGGATGAAACACCTCCTGTTGAGAAAATCTCTGGACTACCAAAGAAATCTCTACAGGAACTATTCAACCAATAGTGATAGGTTATCATTCAACACGGAGAATACCATGGCTACCGATCTAAACAGAGGTTCACTCCTAGTCAAAGAAGCTACCTGGATCATACCAGAAGCTGTAATGAAGATACAAGTAGAGAAGAACAAAGGAGGTTCAGGAGCAATCATCCACAACGGTACTGAACTCCAATTAGTCAGTGCTGATCATCTTACCGTCGATAAATGGATGACTCTTCAAGAGTCCTTGAAAGATCAGAAGGCTATCTTCTATCTATCTAACATTACCAATGTCATTCCAGAGGAAGATAAACAACCTATTGTTCTTCTATCTAGTGATGCAGGAGATCCTCTTATTGTCGGAGTATTGGAGGGAGACTTCCCTTATGTCGACACCAATAATTCACATACTCCTGAATATCTAGCAGCACAGAAACTTAAGATAAGATTCAAGAAAGACTATAAACTCTTCGAAGGAAACATGACTAAGATGTGGGAGAATGTTAAAGATCCTTCCACACATGATGAGATTGTTTCGGGTCTTATTGGACATCGTGGGGCCATTAGTTTATTTCTTTCTACAGGCAACTCTTGTACGTTTTCTAAAGACAATAATTTAGGTGATGATTTCCAATGGGGTTATTGTTCTAATACCTTCGGATACAAAGAAGGTTCGGATGACAGAAGTCATCTGACTACAACTAATGCTAAGAACAAATTAGCAGCTATGTTGAGTACCAATACATCAATTATTCCATCTAAAGCAGAAGAGAAGTTGGAGAATGAAGAGTTCGAATTAGTCGAACCTCCGGTCAACATCCAAGGTAAGAACAGTTTAAGAAACTGGTATGAGAAGCTAATGAGGGAAGGTAGAATAGCCGCTGTACCTGCTAACTTCAAAGATAGACCTAAGATCAGAGCTAAGAAGATTGTAGAGAAGATTACAGCTAAGTCCTTTGATGAAGCTGCGAGGATACTTCAGGACAAGAAGCCTGTCGGACCTTCATCTCCTATCTCTGCAAAACCTGATCCAGTCACGGAAGGAAAAGATCCTCCGACAATCATTCCGACCATAGATGCAGAACAACGTCAAGACTTCTTGGATAGCTTCATGAAAACCATCGATGTCAACAATCTAGAGATCATGGATGTTCAGCAAATAGCTGACTTCGAGAAGAACTGGCCTACGCTATCTCAACAAATGGGTATTCCTGAAGAATTAGCCAATGGCCTCAAGATGTCATTCGAAAAGAAGTGTGATCTTGCTGACACATACCCCAAGATTGCTGCTGTCGGTTGGCAAAACTTAGTCAACCATCACATCAGATTATTGGCAGCTCATGCTAAGGCTGTTAATGATCTTAAAGCTGCTGAAGAACTACTCAATAAACCTGCTGATAAAGCTACTACTTCTGTTCCTGCTGCAGGAGGAACTAAGAAGTTCGGTATTAGGTAGAACGCTGAAGTCCAGTCTTGATCTGAAGAGCGCTACCTATAGGAGAGTGTAGGCCTTTGCCTCACCACGTAAGTGGCCTTTGGGTTACCTACACTCTCCGACTATTACATTAGGTAGGTATCCGGCACCGAAGGCAACTACCTACCTAGGAGAGTGCATAAGGTGAAATGCACTCTCCGACTACTACTTATAAGCGGACTCTGATAGCCCGAGCAATCTGGTATTCGTATGTCCTAGGCATATTATCAGAGTCCACCTATAAGCAGGAGCGTAAGATGACTTTGTTTAGCAGAAAATCAGCAGTTGTTGAAAAACCAGAGGTTGTTGAAGAACTTGACTTACGTACTCCTGCTCAAATTCTAGCTGAACAGATTGAAGAACGTTGGCATAAGTTAGGAGCTAAACCATCGGCAGCATGGTGGAAGAATGTTGAGTCTGAGTGGAATGTAGAAGGAATGCATTGTACTCCTGACATCAGTACAATAGAAGATAATATATATAATCTTCTATTCGTATGTGATGATCTTCTACAAGGTAGAAAGAAATTCAAACAAATAGAGAACAATTGTATCTTAGTAGCTAATTGTTATACTGTAGATAACTTTGAGTTTTGGTCTAAGGATTTAGGAACTGAGACATTTCCTATTCCTTTAGAAACAGATAAGAGACCTATGTTCGAAGACTGGGCTGATCTTAATACAAGTAGATTAGCTCAACCTGCTAAGATCAAAGGACAGTTATTAGCAGTCAGAGGAAATACTATAATTT